>Ga0224557_1000271_pt1 | contig 58816 bp, 60 predicted proteins | sample 714S31014metaG_FD_180677 | JGI IMG/M metagenome (GOLD analysis project Ga0224557, IMG submission 180677) | Peat soil microbial communities from Stordalen Mire, Sweden - 717 S3 10-14 | ecosystem: Environmental > Terrestrial > Soil > Wetlands > Peat | place: Sweden: Norrbotten County, Stordalen...
AGAAGCAGTCTTGGAAACGAAATTAACGGATGCTTTGTTCACGCCGGTCACTGCGCGAAGCGCCTTCTCGACTGCTTTCGCGCAACTCGCGCAAGACATGCCGTCCACTTGTAGTTTCACCGTTTTCATGGTGTTCCAGCCCTGTAAGGATAGTCCGCATCGCGAGAAATGTCGAGGCGGGCCCGTCAGATGGGGTTAAACCACGGAGCGGGCAACGTGTGCCAGGGTTGCAGGCGATGTTGCGGCGGGGACTTGATCGGCGGCGTCACGGGCGAAGGGAGCGCCGTTAAAAATGGCTTTGCGGGCGGCGAAAAAGTTCAGCCACGAATCACGGAGAAAGTCGACGGCGGAACTTCCCAGCGCCGCGAAGGCGTGGCGATGGTCCCAGGCCACGACGGTGCTGGCCACCGCAAACATTACGGACAGCGCTCCCCAGCAGGCGGCGCGGATCGGCCAGCATCGCGGGGCAATCACCTGGTGCAGGCGTTCGCAATGAAACCGAACGTGGAATTTTTCGTCGGCGAGGATCTGTTCGCAGACAACTTCCAGCACAGGCGCCCGGCATCCCTGACGAATGACACCATAATATTTCAGCGCGATGATTTCCGCCATTAGCAGGACCGCGATCTCCTCGTAAAATCCCAGCAGATGACGGCAACGCCGAAAGAGCGAGTCCGTCCAGTGCCGCGGCAGGAGCGGGGCCTGCATTTGTTGCAGGACTTTGGCCAGGAGGCGGGAGTGTTCCTGCTCCTCGGCAATGAAGAGGGCGATGGTTCGGGGGTAAAACGGATCCCCGGTTCTTTCAGAGAGCTGTCGCGCCGCAGCCAGCAAGCATGTCCCATTCGAGCTTTCGCCCAACTGGAATCGGGCGAGCGAACGAGCCAGCGGCTCTCGCAGACGCGGGTTGAGAGAGATGCCTTCGTGCCAGGCAATGCCGCGGCGGTCGAGTTGGTTTTGGCGGAAGTAGGCGAGCCAGTCGGAGGTATTCATGGGAGCGATTGTTTCTTTTGCTTTGTACTGCAAAGTATATGACGCAAAAAAAGAAACGCCCTCTCAGCGATGACGTTTCACGATCTGTTCCAGGCCCTCCAGATAGCGCGTGAAGGCGCTCCGACCGGCGGCAGAGAGGGACACGGCCGTGGTCGGTTTGTTCGGGTTGCCGATTTTGCGCAGGCGGACCAGGCTCGCCTGTTCGAGCGCGCGCAGGTGCGCGGCGAGGTTGCCATCGGTGAGTTGCAGCCCATTCCGCAGTTCCGTGAACGAAAGTGACTCGTTGGCAGCGAGGACGGACACGATGGCCAGGCGCGCCTTGGTGTGAATGGCCGGCTCCAGTTTGTCGAACGCTTCGCGATCGACGGCCAGCTTCGTCGGATTTAGTTTGCCGAGTTTGTCTGCCATGGTGATTTATCTTATTCCATCGCGCTTATGGCGGCGAGGTGTTGTATTTGCCTCCAGAACGCGCGCGCGCGCGCTTCACGTCTTTCAGCCACCAACACACTGACGCCAAAGCCGATGTGGGTGGCGCCAAAGCCAAGTGCCATCGTCAGGATTACGTGACCTGGCAGCGCTATCAGGCTAATAATCCCCATTGCCAGACAGGTTGCCCCCAACCAGGCTATGGAACGCGGCGCGAAAAAACTGGTCGCGAGTGCGCCGCAACCGTACAGCAAGAGCCAGAGCGCGGGTAGCAGATCGAGTCGATCAAGCCGCCACATCAAGACGGTAATCGCCAGGCTGACGCCAAAACTCGGGAGTACAGCCAGCAGAACCGTGCGCGCCTGACGCGACCAGACGGGTTCACCGCGCTGACGGGCGCGACCAAACGTAATGAGCAAGTGACCGGCGAACGCAACGGCAAAAACAATGCTCCAGACCACAGCGAAATCGAGATGCGGGCCAAAAGGAAGCAGCTTCAAGCCGAGCGCAGCGCAGCCGAGGAGGGCCGTGCCGCCGGCGAGTAAACCAGAATACCCTGACAGGTGTTCGTAACGTTGGCTGCGGTCCATTAACGTGCGGATGGTTTCGAGTGTGTGCTCGGCGTGTTCGAGTTGCATGATGGCGCAATATCCTTGTGCTTTGTGACACAAAGAAATACCTGACGTTCAAACTCTTTGCAAGTGTTTGGCGGTGGGTGGCGTCGGAGAGGTTGGGGTGTGTCGCAAGCTCCTGGCCATCAATGACAATGGCTGGCTCGACGTTTGGTGAGTCGGGGATTGGATTGACCATCGTGAAGCGCGTGATAGAGTGGCACGGCGGTCGGATTTGGGTGGAGAGCGAGTTCGGCAACGGCACGACATTTTACTTCACCCTGCCGAAGCGGGAACTGAGGGAAGCGCAAAATACAACCGCAATGGACGCCATCAGGACGACAGCCAATGGACGCGCCGAACTCGCACCTACTGTTTGATATTCTCCTGGTAGAGGACAACCCGGCCGATGTGGAGATCACCCTCGAGGCTTTTCGGCGCAGTCACAAGGGCAATCGCGTCTTCGTCTGCCGCGACGGCGAGGAGACGCTGGATTTCCTCTTTCAGCGCGGCGCCTATTCCAAAGCCGGGGCGGCGCCGTGCCCCGACCTTATTTTGCTCGACCTGAATCTGCCCAAGAGAAGCGGAGTGGAGGTGCTCGAGCAGGTCAAGAGCGACGCGCGAATGAAAGAGATTCCCGTGATGGTGCTCGCGACCTCCGAACGCGAGGAAGACGTCTCTCGCTGCTACAAGTTCGGCGCGAACAGCTACCTCACCAAGCCCGTGCAGTTTGACGATTGCCTGAAGTTGGTCGAGGAAATCCAGCAATACTGGCTGCACACCTCCAAGCTTCCCCCCAAAAACAAGACGGTCCCATGAACACCGCGCCCATCCCCCTGCTGGTTGTCGAGGACAGTCCGAATTTTGCGGAGATCCTGCAACGGCTACTGTCCACCCTGGGCGCGGATCTGCCATTTGCGCCCAAATGGGTGGATACCGCCGAGAAGGCCATTGAAGAAATCTCAAGGGCGGACTACACCCTCGTGCTTCTCGACTACAAGCTCCCCGGCGCCAACGGGCTGACCGTGCTCACCCACATCCGCAGCCTGCCACTTCCGCGCCAGCCGGCCGTGATCATGCTCACTGGCATGGGCAACGAAGCCGTTGCCGTCGAAGCCATGAAGTGCGGGGCGAAAGATTACCTGTCGAAGGACAACCTGGACATGCCCTCGCTTTTGCGCGCGATCACCAGCGCACTCGAACGCAAGCGATTGGAGGAGCAAGTCGCCCGGTACTCAGACGAGGTGCGCGAGAAGAACACGCAGATGGAAACGGACCTCGGCCTGGCGCGCGAAATCCAGCAGGCCTTTCTCCCGCAACGCTACCCCACGTTTCCGCGGGATGCGATTGCGCCGGAGAGCGCGCTGCATTTCCATCACCGTTATCACCCGACGGGCGCGGTGGGCGGAGATTTCTTCAATGTGCTTCCGATTTCCGACACCGAAGCCGGTGTGCTGATTTGCGACGTCATGGGCCATGGCGTCCGCGCGGCGCTGGTGACCGCGATGGTACGCGGGCTGGCCGAAGAGTTGTTGCCGACGGCAGCGGAACCGGCCAGGTTCCTGACGGAGATCAACCACCGCCTGCTCGCGACCCTGGCCCAAACACGCAGCCCGATGTTTGCATCGGCGTTTTATGTGGTGATTGACCTGGCGCGCGGTGAACTGCGCTACTCAAACGCGGGCCATCCCAATCCCTTGTTGGTGCGACGCAGCGCGGGGCTGGTCGAGTCGCTGGATTGCCCGGGCAGTCGGCCGGGGCCAGTGCTGGGTGTGTTTGAGGAGTCGGTGTACCCACTTTGCCGGAAGGCGCTCGCGCGGCATGACCTGATCGTGCTTTTTACGGATGGCATCTACGAGGTGGAGGGCGCCGACGGCAAAGAGTATGGTCAGGATCGGCTGCTGGCAGCGGTGCGGCAGCGAGCCGATTTGCCGGTTGACCAACTTTTCGACGAACTGCTCGCGGATGTCCAACAATACGCAGGCAAGCATGGTTTTGTGGATGATGTCTGTATCGTCGGGGCGGAGGTCGTCCGTGTGGGCTCGCCCGAATGAGGCGTCGTCCACCTTATTCCAAGTACTGGGGCACAAGGGTTTCTTCATCATGAGCGAACAGTGGATACTGGTGGATGGGTATAGCGTGCTGCATGCGTGGCCGCGGTTTGCCACGCGGAAGGCGCGGCAGTTGCCGCTGCAGCAGCGGCGGGAGATGCTGGTGGGAGTTTTGCGGCAATACGCGGACCATAGCCGGCGGCGCGTGACGGTGGTGTTTGACGCGTATGCGGCGAAACACAAGGCGGAGGGGAAGGAGCCGACGCAGGGGGTCGAGGTTATATTTTCGGAGCGCGGCAAGACCGCGGATGACGCGATTGAGCGGCTGGTGGCGGGGACCGGGGACAAGGGGAAGATCCTGGTGGTGACTTCGGACAATGCGGAGCGCCAGACGGTGGAGGCCATGGGTGCGCAGACCACGTCGGCGGAGGTGTTTGAGGCGGACGTGGAGGCGATCTTGCGGGAGTTGGCGGGGATGGTGCGATTGCATACGCGGCGGCGGTCGATTGGCCCGAGGCACGGCGATTGGGAGCCGTAAGTAACTCACACCGAAGGTGTGGTTGACACGGAAGCCGAAATTTGGCTAGGATGTCTGGTGCTTTTCTGGAGGAGTCCCAGACGGAGGAAGCCGCGTTATGAATAAACTTGGAAAAATCGCCCCTATTGTTGTTATCGTCGCCTGTCTCGCATCGCTATTTTTCGCCTACGAGCTTTTGGTGATGAAGAAAACCCACCTGGGCAAGATCGCCGAGCTGACGGATGAATATAACACGACGACTGCCGAGCTCGGGAAGACGAAGTCCACGCTCAAGAAGACCCAGGGGGACCTGGCGCAAACCAAAGACGATTTGACCAAGGCCTCCGCTGATCTCCAGGCGACCAAGGTTGCGCTCGACCAGAAGACGCAGGAAGCCGACGGCTTGAAGACACAAATGGCGGACAAGGACCAGCAATTGCAGACAGCGAAAACGGATTTGGCATCCGCAACGGACACCATCAAGAAGATCCAGGATGGCCTGGCTTCCGTTGGCATTACGAACGTCACCAGCGTTGGGGAACTTCGCGACAGAATCACGTCCATGGGCGACGAGAACAAGATTCTCGGTCAAGAGCTCGGGACGTTGCGTGCGGAGAACGTGCAACTGAAGGAGAAGTTGGAATTTTTGACCACCACACCCGTCGGATTGCGCGGCCATGTCACGGTGGTGCAGGAGAAATGGGGTTTCCTCGTGCTGGATGTCGGCCAGACGCAGCGGGTCCAGCCGAACGCGGAATTCCTCGTGTACCGGGACACCAAGCTCATCGGCAAGGTGCAGATCGTTTCCGTCGCGGCGAATAATTGCATCGCCCAGATTATGCCAGAATACCAACGTAGCACACCCCTGGTGGGCGATCTCATCATCCACTAAGCAAGGGCTGACAAATTCGGTGAACGCGATCCGAATCGTTTTCCTCAGGGCGCTGTTGGCGGGCGGTGCCGTGTTCCTGAGCGGATGCGCTACTTCCCAACCGGATAATGTCAGCTCAATTCCCTGGAATCGCCCGCAGGATTGGGAAGGCGGCGGCGCAATGGGCGGGTTTCGACCGCCGGGTAGTCCCGGAAATTAAATTATCCAGCCGCGACCGCGTTTTTCCGAAGCGCGACTACACCAGCAGTTCTGCGATTTGCACGGCGTTGAGCGCGGCGCCCTTCAACAGTTGATCGCCACTGACGAACAGTTCGATTCCCCGACCGTCATCGCGCGACACGTCCTGCCGGATGCGGCCCACGAGGCAGTCGTACATTCCCGAGGCATCGATGGGCATCGGGTATTTCTTGTTGGCCGGATCGTCCACGACCTGCAGGCCCGGCGCCTTGGACAGGATGGCGCGCGCCTCGGCGGGGGTGATGGGCCGCTCGAACTCGATATTCACCGACTCGCTGTGGGCGCGATAGACCGGCACGCGCACGCAGGTGGCGCTGATCATCAGGGTCGGATGATGCATGATTTTGCGCGACTCGTTGACGAACTTCATTTCCTCTTTGGTGTAGCCGTTATCGAGGAACACGTCGACTTGTGGGAATAGATTGAAGGCAATGCGCTGGGGGAGCGCTTCGATTTTGATGTTCTTCTGGCCGTGCAAAAGCATGTGGGTCTGCTCCTCGAGTTCCGCCATCGCCTTGGCGCCCGCACCACTGGCGGCTTGATAGGTGGAAACCACGACGCGTTTCACCGGATTGGCTTTGTGGAGCGGGTAAAGGGCGACCAGCAGGATTGCAGTCGAGCAATTCGGATTGGCGATGATGCCCTTGTGCAGCTTCGCGTCCTCGGGGTTCACTTCCGGGACGACCAGTGGCACATCGGGGTCCATGCGGAATGCCGACGAATTGTCGATGACGACCGCGCCCTGCTTGGCGGCGCCGTGGGCGAATTCCCTGGAACGCGATGCCCCGGCGCTGAACAGCGCGAAATCGATGCCTTCGAAAATGCCGGCCTTGAGCAATTCGACGCCGACATCCGTGCCTTTGTACTTCAGCTTCTTCCCGACGCTGCGCTCCGACGCGAACAAGCGCAGGTTCTTTACCGGAAACCCGCGTTTCTCCAAAGTCTCGATCATTTCGACGCCGACCGCCCCGGTCGCGCCGACAACGGCTATATTATATCCTTTGCTCATGTTGTGTCCTTAGGCCTTCTGCTGATGAAGGGAGTGAGAAAATACTCTCGTAACGTCCCGGCGTCAATATTACAGGGCAATCGCTCTAGCAATTGCCCGCTACACCGCGGCGGCTACAAGATCACCAACTTCTTTCGTGCCGTAGCCCATTTTGCCGGCGGCGAGGGTCTTCAGCTTCTCGCGGACGGTTTTGATGACGGCGTTTTCGATGGCGGCGGCGGCTTTGGTTTCGCCGAGGAAATCGAGCATCAGGCCGCCGGCGCAGATGGCGGCGAGCGGGTTGATGACGTTTTTGCCGGTGTACTTCGGCGCGCTGCCGCCGATGGGCTCGAACATGCTCGTGCCCTGCGGGTTGATGTTGCCGCCGGCGGCGATGCCCATGCCGCCCTGGATCATCGCGCCGAGGTCGGTGATGATGTCGCCGAACATGTTGTCGGTGACGATCACGTCGAACCACTCGGGATTTTTCACGAACCACATCGTCGTGGCGTCCACGTGGGCGTACTCGCGTTTGATGTCGGGATAGTCCTTCTGGCCGATCTCGTGGAAGGCGCGCTCCCAAAGGTCGAAGGCGTACGTGAGGACGTTGGTCTTGCCGCAGAGCATCAGTTTCTTGTCTTTGTTGCGTTTGCGGGCGTAATCGAACGCGTAGCGCAGACAGCGTTCAACGCCACGGCGGGTGTTGACGCTTTCCTGGATGGCGATCTCGTTCGGCGTGCCCTTGAACACGAAGCCGCCGCTGCCGGTGTAGAGGCCCTCGTTGTTCTCGCGAACGACGACGAAATCGATTTCCTTCGGGCCCTTGTCCTTCAATGGGCAGAAGCGTTCGTCGTAGAGTTTCACGGGGCGAAGATTGATGTACTGTTCCAGCTCGAAGCGCAGGCGCAGGAGAATGCCTTTTTCCAGGATGCCCGGTTTTACGTCGGGATGGCCGATGGCGCCGAGGAGGACGACGGGGAATTTGCGCAGGTCTTCGACGGCGCTGTCCGGCAGGACTTCCTTGGTGCGCAGGTAGCGTTCGCCGCCAAAATCGAAATGGGTGTAGTTCAGCTTTAGCTTGAACTTCTTCGCCGCCACATCGAGGACCTTGATCGCCTCGCGGACGACTTCCGGCCCGGTGCCGTCGCCGCCAATGACCGCAACATTATAAGATTTCATCGGATACCTTTCGTGAAAAACCCGACCGTATGGGCGGGGAGGGAGATTGTAAGGTTTGGGGGGAGAGTTGCAAATGAATTTTGGTGAAGGGGTGGATTGGGCGAGCTTGCTCGCTTCCAGTCGCCCTGCTAAAGTAATTCCTTGAAATGCTGTACTATCGTTCCAAAGGAGTTGGTAAATCGCACAAATAACAAGCCTATTGCCGCCAAGATTGTGGATGACCGGGGATTGAGAGATTGAAGATGGTTGATGGAGAGAGAGGTGAACGATGCTGACCTACGTCATTGGAGATTTGTTTCAGTCGCCGGCCAAAGTGCTGGTGAACACGGTGAATACAGTGGGCGTGATGGGCAAAGGAATAGCCAAGAATTTCAAGACGATTTTTCCGGAAATGTTTGTTGAGTATCAGCGGCTATGCGAGCAGAGAAAAATCGACATTGGTAAACTCTACATGTGGCGTGGCCCGTACAAGTGGGTACTCAACTTTCCGACAAAGAAGCATTGGCGATATGCGTCGAAGCCAGAATACATCGAAGCCGGTTTGAAGAAGTTTGTAGCTGGGTACTCGCGTTATTCCTTTAGCAGTATTGCGTTTCCGCAGCTTGGATGTGGTCACGGCGAACTCGATTGGGAGAAACAGGTGCGGCCGCTGATGGAGAAATATCTGGGCAACTTGCGGATCGACGTGTTCATACATCTTTACCGGAAGGATCCGTTTGCGCCTGAACACGAGAATATTGAAGAGACGAAGCGCTGGCTTCGATCGGAGCCGGAGAGTCTGGCGTTCGCAGAAGTATGGGAAGACCTCCTCGAAATACTCAAGAAGCGGCACTCATTCACGATACTTGATACAGAGGCCAAGTTTGAGGTCCGTCATACCACATCACCAGAAGAGGGTCTAATTTTTGGAAATGGTGAAGATCTGTTTGTGCCTCAAGATGCATTGTTGGACGCGTGGCAACATTTGCGATCAGTCGGATTCTTAACGGCAGAAGGATTGACGCAGGGCTTGGACGTACACCCCGGGAAGGTGATGACGCTGCTAGCAGAGTTGCCTTATCTAAAGTGTGCCAAAGTGGCCTCACAGCGAGACGCTGGCTCCAAGGATTTTGCACTAGCGATTCAATTTGTTCCCCGTGCTGCAGCACAGCCGATCATGGAGCCGCATACGCCTGACCTTGTGCCGGCATGATCGAGCGCAAAAAAGATGCTGCTCGAATTGAAGCCCACCTTGATTCCTTAAGGAAAGAAAGCTGGATCGGTCCGGCGCGCCAATGGTGGCCAAAGTATGTCTTCTTCTTCGCTGAAATGCAGAATGCGGTCCGGATTCTCCGCGGTGGAAAGCTCGTTTGTCGAAGTGAAGCCGACATGGCAGTGGATACAGGAAGTAAGCAAGTTTTGGAACACACGGATCGGCAATGGAAGAATACTGTCCGGCTTTACTTTCGACCAAGGACGCCAACTCAATATCAGGTCGAGGGATTTCGTCCCAGAGGGCAGTACGGTAGTTTGGGTACGCACATGCCGGTACCAGTGTTTTTTCTGTTTGATGCGAAGGATATTCTCACGCGAAAGTCTACAAGATTCAGCGATGGCAATCTTGGGGCAGCGGGGTCAGTGGTTTCGGACGATGCTGATTTCTTTGAGGCGATTCCATTTAGGAAAGTGTATCACCACTCGCCATTGTATAGTGATGGGGAAAAGCGAAATATCGTTTTTCACAGGTGCGCCGAAGTCATTGTCCCGAAAGAGCTTGAATTGGATGCCCTGCGAGCTATTTGGTGTCGATCCGAAGCAGAGTATCAGACGTTACGACATTCTCTTCCATCCCAGATTCTAAGAAAATACAGTGAGAAGCTCTTGGGCCGCCGATCTAGTCTCTACTTCTCCAAATGGTCATTTGTCGAGAGAGCCACGCTAGAACAGAGCAAGATTAAACTCGGGTTTAACGCGAGCACACAGAAGCCTGGACCGTTTGCAGCATTCCTGCACGTAGAAAATAAGACAACTGGCAAACGATACAAGTGGGAAAAGAACCCTTTCCAGGCGCAGGAGACTCTGACGGTAAACATTCCGCAGATTAAAAAGGCCTGCGCTTACGAGGTGCGGTTCACCTTGGACGGTGTAACGGCTTTTGTGGGAGAATTTAGACCAAAACCTGAAACGGCGCCATTCTAAGGTGTCGCCGCGATCTACAAGTTGAGATATCACCAGCCTTACGCCCACAGGTCCCGCGAATTTCCGCAGTCAGCCCCTTAGTGCTCTAGAGAGGGTCGCTCAAAACATCTTTAATCGATAATTGTGCTGGACTTTGTATCGCAGGATAGGTATAGTCTGGTCGGTTCTTTGACAATTTGGCCCCTCCTTTGTGGGGCCGTATTCTCGTCCGCCGAGGTGTTTTTTTACGGAGGGAGGGGGAGAGCCACTACCCCCCATTTCTGCGAAACGAAGCCAGTTGGTTTTCGCTTAAATGCCGACGGAAGAGTCGTTGTATTAAGGGTTAAGCCACATTTCGGAATTCTGACAACTGGCTTCGTTTTTCCCGGAAATGAAGGGCAAATAGACAGCAGAGAGAAGGTACGACGAAGACCCCTCGACGAGTCCCGCACTCCTGCGGGATCCCTTCGTATGATGGGACTCGGGGTGACGGCTACGGACGAAGGGGACCGCGAATGAGATTCGCGGCTACAACGGATCGGGGAACGGGCGAGACGCCTGTTAAACCTGCAGCGGGCGGGACGCCCGCGCCACTAGCGCGGAGGAATCTCGGTCCAGTTCTCGCGGCGGATGTTTTCGGTGTGGTCTTCTACGAAGACGTTCGTTTGGGCGGATAGCTTCATGTTTTTGAAGGTGATGTTTTTGGCGTAGGCGCAGGTGACGCCGTTGGTGCCGGAGAGGTCGAGGTCGGTGAGCGTGACGTTTTGGATGGGGCATTCCTCGAGGCCTTCGATGACGCAGCAGTTGCGGGAATCGCGGGCGGTGACGTGGTCGATGTGGATATCGCGGAAGAGAGGGGTACGGTCGGAGAGAGTTTCGACCGGAGTTTTGGTGTAGCGAAGAGAAAGGACGATGGCGTTGCGAACATTATGAAGGCGTATGTGAGAGGCGAGGATATCCTCGACGATGCCACCGCGGCCGCGGGTGCTTTTGATGCGGATGCCGTTGTCGGTGCCGTCGCCGTCGCAGTCGAGGAAGCGGACGTGGCGGACGCTGCCGGATTCTTCACTGCCGATGGCGCAGACGCTGTGGGCGTGGGCGACGTGGCAGCGGAGGTAGGTGACGTACTCGGTGGGGCGATTCATTTTGCGGCCTTCTTCGTCGCGGCCGGACTTGATGCCGAAGCCGTCATCGCCGACGTCGGCGTAGCAGTCGTGGACGAGGACGTGGCGGCAGGAGTCGGTGTTGAGGGCGTCGGTGTTGGGAGAGTCGGGCGGATTGATGATGCGGCAGTGGCCGACGTCGATGTGCTCGCTGTAGAGGAGATGGATCGCCCAGAAGGGGGAGTTGATGAAGTTGCACCTGTCGATGCGGACATCGGTGCAGTCTTTGATTTGCAGGAGCATGGGGCGGCGGCGAATGGGGCGGTTGGGGCGGGCGTTGCCGTGCTCGGCCATGTCCATGGTGGCCCACCAGGCGGCGCCCTGGCCGTCGAAGGTGCCGGAGCCGGTGATGGCGATGTGATGAAGGCCGTTGGCGAAGATGAGGGGGTGCGGGCCGTTTTCGGTGAGGCCTTCCCAGCGCGAAGTGATGTCGGGGTATTTTGCGCGATCGGTTTCGAAGAGGACGACGGCGTTGCTGTCGACTTGCAAGGTCATGTTGTCGACCATGTCGATGGGGCCGGTGAGGAATTTACCCGCGGGGACGCGAACCGTGCCGCCACCGGCTTGATGGCAAGCGGCGATGGCCTGGCGGAAAGCGTCGGCGCTGGAGACTTGCGGATTGTCGACGGCGCCATACTTGGTGATGTCGAAGATGGGGCCGGAAGAAGTGATGCGTGTGCTGTTATCGGTGGCACAACTGATGAGAAGAGAGCCGAGGAACAGAAGTGAGATGACGCGGTTTAGCATGGTTGGCTCCCTATATATGAAGCGCTCAGTCGACCAGTACACGGGTGCCTGTTTCCGCGGAGAGATAGGCGGCGTAGATCACGTTGACGCATTCGACGGCGAGGTCGATGCCGGAGCGCGGTTCGCGGCCTTCATGGATCGCGCTCACGAAATCCGCGATCTCCTGGGAGAATCCACGGAACCAGTCTTCGTCGCAGCTTGGGCGATTCCAGCCGGCCTTTGTCTCAAGCTTTTCCGTGAAGTACTCGCTCTGAAAGACGGACGGATCGGGCGCGTAGGTTTCGATGGCATCGTTGGAGGTCATGTTGGCTTTGATGACGCCGTCGGTCATGAAGGCGGTGACACGTGTGTTCAAGCCGCCGAGACCGACATCGCTGACGATCACGGTGGCGCGCGAACCGTCCTCAAAGGCGATGACGAGGTTGGCCCAATTTTCCACGTCCACGGGATTGGCGCTGATCCATTGGTTTGCGCCGGCCTCGCGGGCGCGGGTGGAAGCGGCGCTGTGAATGAGGTTGGCTGTATCCGCGAGCACGGAAACAGGTCGGATGCCTTTGCTGAGCCGCGACTGACCCTCCCATTGCTTCAGGTGCAGGCAGGCGCCCACCGAATGGACACCCATACGCAGCAACGCACCGCCGCCGGTCGACTTCCAATCACGCGAGAAGACCGAGTTGGAGCCCGAGTGGTTTTCCTCGGCGCGCAGCTCGAGGATCGAGCCCTTGGAAGCGGCGATCAGGCGGCGCATTTTTTCAATCGGCGGCGCGTAGATCCAATTTTCCGCGTAGCAGAACTGAATGCCATTGCGGCGCACCGCTTCGCGCACGGCCTCGGCGTTGCTTCGTGCGCCGTCGCGCATACGGGCGCGCGGCACGCGCGCGCCGATTGGTTCAGGATCGCCGGTGACGCCGAAATAGCCGGTGAGCGGCTTCTCCATGATGATGTGCTTGCCGGCGTTGGCGGCGCGGATGGCGAATTCATGGTGCAAGGCCGGCGGCGCGCAGATATCCACCACGTCGATGTCTTTACGGGCCAGAAGCGAATCGTAGTCGTCGGTGATGAACGCAATTTGCGCTTCCTGGGCGAAGGCAGCAGCGCTTTCTTTGGTGCGAGAGCAAACGCCGCGGAGTTCCACGAGGTCGCGGGGCAATTTGGCGTAATTGGCGAGATGCATCCGCGCTCCGTAGCGCGCGCCGACGATGCCGATACCGAGGGTCTTCATCTGGCGTTTCTCATAGGACGTGGTCGCCATTGTATCCCGTCTCCCATCGACGACAAGCCGATATGCGGCGCGATGTCAGATGAGGTGGTTCTTTCGCGCGTAGCAGCCGGTCCCGAGCAGGAAACCAACGATGGAAACGAGGGAGATCCATTTTCCTTTTTGCCAGGCAGCCGGCAGGTATTCGAGTTGGAGGTGATGATGACCGGCGGAGAGCGGGACGGCTTGCAAGACGTAATTGGCTGGCAGGACCTGGTACGCACGTTGGGTGCTGCCTTCCAGCGGTTGGGCGCGCCAGCCATTGCTGTAGGCGTCCGTGATCAAGAGGATGGCCGGATGGGGCAGATCGGCTTCGACGGTCAATTGGCCCGGAGAAGAATCGACGACCGTGGCGGTTCCTTTCTCAGGGAGTGGAGTTGGTGCAGGACTGGGTTCGGTTTCGAGGATGACTTGCTGATGTGGGTCGAAGGCTGCGGACGTCATCGCTTGAAAGATCGCGTCGCGTCCGTGGACCACATGAAATTCCTGAATCAACTGGAGCCGGGGCATGACCGACTTCGCGGTGAGAATGCGATCGCCGTCCTTGGCGGCGATGAAGGCGTAGCGCCAGCGCAACATTGCATGCAGCGGGTGGAACTGCGACATATCGACGTAGAGCGTCACCCCGTCGGGAGATTGTCCCTGAGTGAAGGCCATGAATTCCGCGTAGCGTTTGAGCGCGGAGGGCGCGTATCCCCAGACATCCTCTTTGCCCAGCCACATCGCCATATTTGGGGTGCGCTGGTAAAAGATTCGATAATCACCCGGGTGTTTGTCGAGGAAGGCACGCAGATTGGGCGATTGGGTGTCGGAGAGTTTGAAAGTCGTGCGTGTGGTCCTGGCAAAGGCGAAGATCTCCGCGATGGCCATGAAGGCGAGAACGTAGATCGCCTTGCGGGAAGTCCCGGCCAGAAGGAGCAAGCCGCTCATGACAAGGAATTCGGCTGCGGCCACGAACAGGGACCGCGAGGCAAGAGCCCCGGCTTGCTTGACGGATGCCGCATCGGCATAGGCTGTAGCCGGTTGATAGGATTCTTGTGTGGCGTAAATCGACTGCATTGCATGTATCCACCAGGTGGTGGGTTCAGACGAGCGTGCTGCCGACCGGATTTCCAGCGCCGCACTTCCGATGATGATGCCGGTGATCAAGAGACCCAGTGCCCACCATCGATTTTCCCGCGAACCCTGCAGCAGATGATCGAGGCCCGTGCCGGCGAGCATTGTCATAAACAAGGATGCGTGGACGATGAACTTGCCGTTGCCCCGCAGATGGTTAAATCCCGGTACCCATCGGTAGAGAATTCGAAACAGCGGCGTATTCGATCCCAAGGCCAGTACCAGAAGAATGATTGTGATCGGAAGCAGCGCACGACGCACCTCTCGTCGTCCGCATACGGCGCCATAAACGGCCAGCGACAGTCCACTGATGCCGATAAAGAAGCACATCTCCCACAGGTACCAGCGTCCCCAGTACGGCACGGTGGTCATGTTCCCAAAGAATTGCGGCGCAAGCAGGGTCAGCAAGTTTTCTGGAGCGAATGAAACCATCGAGGCGAATTCGTAGCTCACGCCACCTGCGCGGACGCTTTCGGACCCGGCCTGAAGACTTGTCAGCAGTTGGACGGCGCCCAATGCGGCGGCTCCGAGATACATGGTGAGCAGGCCCAGCAGGATTCTTGATCGCTGCTGAGTCTGAGTGAGTTGGAACAAGGTTAACAGGCCCGCAACGATGGCGGTGTAAAACCACCCTTGTAAATCCCCGATGAACAGCTGCATTGCGACGGCGGTCATTCCCAAGAGAATCCAACCGAGCTTTCGCGTGCGGATCCATTCGTCAACCGACACGAGCACCAGCGGTGTCCAGGCGAGTCCGTAGAGCAGCATCAAATGGCCGGCGTACACGTGAAGAAAGTAGGCACCTGAGAACATGAACAACGCGGCGGAAGTAATTCCCGCCAGGGGATGCAGTCCGCGACGCAGTGCCCAGAGGTAGGTGAACAGACCGGCGAGGAATGTGTGAAGCACGATGCCCAGATTGATTGACCTCGGGAGAGCCAGCACGAGATCGAGCCAATTCGGCGGATACAACACGCCGCCCAGCGCCCACCCCATAAATGGTTGCCCGCAGAACACGTAGGGATTCCACAAGGGAACACGACCGAGGCGGAGTTGCTCGGCTGCGAAAGGTCGCCAGTAGATATACATGGAGGCGATATCGGTGGTTCCATTGGACAACAGGATGGGCCGGTTTGTGAAGAGCACATCGCCGAACATGCACAGGGTCAGGAGCAGCAAGACGCACGCCCCGATCCATCGGGTGTGGGTCATGCCTTTGGCCTTGTCTGTTGTGGGAGGGCGCAAGATCTTGTTCCAGTTGCATACCCGAATTCTCGCCAATTGCCAATCCTTGCCGCACGGATGGCTTGGTGATAGATACCGACCGACGATATGACGCCGATCCAACAACCAACGACATCGCGGGGCGCGCGGCTGGTTGAGTTTCTCGGGCTGCGGCGCAGCCTGGTGGGACTGCTGAGCATGGTCGTGCTCGTGGGAATGGGGGAGCACATGGCCGAGCAGTTCCTGCCGCTCTATTTGCTGACGCTTGGCGGCGGCTTCATTTCGGTGGGATTCCTCAACGGCATGGACAATCTGCTCGGCGCGCTGTACTCGTTTCCGGGCGGCTATCTCTCGGACCGGCTGGGCACGAAGCGCGCGCTGCTGGTATTCAACATCGCCTCCATGATCGGCTTCGTCATTGTGATCCTGGTTCCCACGTGGCCGGCGGTATTGGGCGGCGCGGCGCTCTTCCTGTCGTGGACGGCGATCTCCCTGCCCGCGACGATGAGTCTCGTAGCTCAGGTGTTGCCGAAAAACAAGCGAACGATGGGCGTTTCCTTGCACTCGCTCGTCAGGCGGTTCCCGATGGCGATCGGGCCGATTGTTGGTGGCGCGTTTATCAATATCTGGGGAGTTGAACGGGGTGTGCGGCTGGCGTTTGTCGGGGCGCTGGCGATGGCAGTAGTCGCGGTGGTGTTGCAGCAGGTGTTGATCGAGGATGACTCGACGGCTGATAAAAGGGAGGCCGAACCCAATCCCTTGCGCATGTGGCAATACGTAAACGCCGACCTGAAGCAATTGTTGGTCGCGGATATCCTCGTGCGTTTTTGCGAGCAAATCCCTTACGCTTTCGTCGTGGTGTGGGCCGTCGGCACGGTCAAGGCACCCGGGCCCGTCACCGCCCTGCAATTCGGCGTGCTGCGCGCGGTCGAGATGGCGACGGCTGTGGCCATCTATTTACCTGTCGCCTACTTTGCCGACCGGAGTCACAAGAAGCCGTTTGTAATGATGACTTTCGTGTTTTTTACACTGTTTCCCCTGCTGCTGCTGTACTCCAAATCTTTCGAGATGCTGTTGGTAGCGTTCGTACTCCGCGGGCTGAAGGAATTCGGCGAACCGACTCGCAAGGCACTCATCATGGATCTCGCGCCCGAGGACCGAAAAGCGGGCGTATTCGGCCTCTACTACCTGATACGCGATGTGATCGTGTCCATCGCCGCATTCGGCGGCGCATTTCTGTGGCAGGTGAATCCGCGCGTGAACCTGCTTGCGGCGTTTGCGTTCGGCGCACTTGGCACCATTTGGTTTGCGCTGCGCGGGCGCGATCTCGGACGATCCAATCTTGAGTGACACGCCCATGTAACGCAGAAACACAGTTCAGATTTTGCTTTCAGCGCGCTCGTGATTGCGGGAACAATTCCTTATGGAACCAGCTTGTGGGTTGAATCGACATGTCGAGTTACCGGCCAGCCACGCGGTGAATTTTCGGTTGGGATGGATTTCATTGCTGGCGAGTGGTATCGGCATCGCCGCGGGATTGGTCGCCTATCTGCTGCTCAAACTGATCGGTTTCTTCACCAATCTATTCTTCTTCCACCGGTTTTCGGCGGAGTTCACCAGTCCGATGACGCACCATCTCGGGGTGTGGGTGATCCTGTTGCCGGCCGCGGGCGGGATAGTGATTGGATTCATGGCCAAGTACGGCACGTCCAAGATCAAAGGTCACGGCATTCCTGAAACGATGGAGGCTGTGCTGACGAGCCGCAGTCGGATCCATCCGAAGGTCGCCATTCTCAAGCCACTCTCGGTAGCGGTGTCCATCGGCACCGGCGGTCCTTTTGGAGCGGAGGGCCCGATTATCCAGACAGGGGGAGCGGTCGGGTCGTTGGTGGGGCAACTTTTTCACATGACCGCTGCCGAGCGCAAGGTCTTGCTGGCTTGTGGCGCGGGAGCCGGGATGTCAGCGACATTCAATACACCGATCGCGGGAGTGATCCTGGCGATTGAGCTGCTCCTGTTCGAGTTCCGGTCGCGCTCTTTCATTCCGCTGGTGGTCGCCAGCGTGCTCGCGACCACCACGCGATTCGTGATGATGGGACGGAGCGCGATGTTCGAGATCGGCAACGTGGATTTTGGTGTCCCTTCCAATTTGCTCTACTACCTTTTGCTTGGGGTGATATGCGGCTTTGCGGCGGTGGGATTCAGCCGGGCGTTGTATTGGGTCGAAGATCGATTCGAGCAATTGCCTGTCGCTGAGTTCTGGTGGCCCGCCATCGGCGGTCTTGCGCTTGGGATCATCGGCTTTTTCATGCCGCGCGTGTTCGGTGTCGGCTACGATACGATTTCAGGGATTTTGAATGACAAGTTCACGCTCGGTTTGCTATTGGGGATTATGGTCTTCAAGGCGCTGGCGTTGCTCGTCTCGCTGGGGTCCGGGACCTCCGGCGGGCTGTTGGCCCCCATGTTCATGACCAGCGCCGCGATGGGCGCCGCCTTTGCCATGGGGTTGAATTATCTCATTCCGGAGGCGCATCTGTCTCCCGGCGCGTTTGCCCTCGTGGCCATGGGGGCGGTGTTCGGGGCGGCGGCGAACGCGACGTTCACCTTCATCATCTTTGCCTTCGAAATCACCCGCGACTACAACTCGGTATTGCCACTCATGCTGGTCAGCGTCATTGCCAGCGGCATCGCGCGGCGATTCATGAAGCACTCGATCATGACGGAAAAGCTGGCGCGACGCGGCCTGCATGTCCATCAAGATTATGAGGCAGACGTGTTTCAGCAGGTGCTGGTCGGCGACGTGATGATCAAGGATCCGCCCACGGTCTCCTCCGAAATGAAGGTGGCGGAACTGGTTGACCGGATCGCGCGGGGTGAACCCCAATTCCATCGTCATCAAGCCGCCCTGGTTCTCGACAAGGCGGATCGGCTGGTGGGTATTATCACGCGGGGTGATATGATCGAGTTGTTGAAGGAGAATCCGGCGGGCGATGTCACGGTCGGTGACGTCTGCAGCGCGAATCTCGTGGTGACATACCCCGATGAGAACGTGTCGGATGCCATGACGAAGCTGCTCACCAACGCCGTCGGACGCCTACCCGTGGTTCGCCGTGAGACGCCGCACGCGTTGATAGGCTACCTCGGTCGCGCCGAGGTCATGGCTGCACGCACGCGTCGCCATGAAGAAGAGCACGTGCGTGAACCCGGCTGGTTGGGCCGCACGGCCTGATGACTATCACCAGAGGCCGCGCGCCCGGAATCATTCGAGGCCCGAAACTTCGGCGTCAAAGAGCGTTAGCCGTTTTCCGGTCTCCACCTCAATCTTCGAATCAATGAATCGAATTCCCTTGGCATGGTAAATCTTCATTCCAGCCTTTGCCGAGATGGTTACGTTCGACAGTGTCACGTCGGAAACCGGTGCCTCCGGCAGGCCCCGGATCGTTCCGGCGGTTGGGCAATCAGTCGCGGTCACATTGCGGATGATGATATTCTTATTGATGGGCGTGCGGTCTGTGATCGGCTCGGCCTTTTCGGTTGCTGGATCTTTGGGAGCGTCCCGCTCTGGATACCAGTCGATGATGTAGATTGGGTTCTTCACCGCCGTCATCGTCAGGTTTTCGTACGTGAGATTCTGCAACAAACCGCCTCGCATGCGCGCCGTCTTGATGCGAATACCGGAGTCGGTCTCATCAAAAGAACAATTACTGACCCGCAGATCCTCAATCCCACCGGAAGTTCCCGAGCCGATTGACATTCCGTGGCCATGCAAGAACTTGCAATTCATGATCGTGTAATTCTTGTCACCGGGAATGCGGCCGCTGCCGGGCTTCACTGCAATATTGTCGTCCCCAGCATCAATCGTGCAGTCGGTAATGAGGTAATTCCATCCCGAGGGGTCGATCCCGTCCGTGTTATGGGCATTGCTTGGCGACTTGATGGTGATTCCCTGGATGGTTACATCCGTGCAATTCTGCGGAACTAGGTGAAACATTGGAGAATTGCTCAGGGTGACCCCCTGGACGCGGACACGCTGACAGTTGGAGAGTTTGATCATATAGGGTCGGTGCGTCATGGAATGGTCCGCCTCAAAGGCCGCCCACCAGGCCTTGCCCTGGCCGTCAATCGTTCCCTCCCCGCTGATTTCAATGTCCTGCGCGTCGGCAACGGAAATGCAGTCCTGATATCTCGCCTTGGCGACGGGGTACTTCGTCATATCGTCGCCAATCAGGATCATCGCACCCTTGGCCAGATGTAAGTTGATGCGGCTGGCGAGCATGAATGGACCGGTGAGAAACCTGCCCTCCGGGATCAAAACGATTCCACCTCCAGCCTTGGAAGCCGCATCAATCGTCTTCTGGATTGCGGTGGTATTCATCGTTTGGCCGTCCCCGACTGCCCCATACTCGGTCACGCGAAACGTATTCGTTGGAATCACCGGGAGCGGCGGACTTTGTGCAGGGATGCTCCCCGCAAACGCGAAACAGAAGGCCATTAGCGCGACGACAGAGGTCTGGGAATTATTCATGGCGGCTATTCCTCTCAATAAACGACTTGAGTTGTGTTAGAAAGATCCCGGCTTCGGTTGCAGACGGTCGCTACAATGTTATTCCCGCTGCCTTCTCCGCCTCGTAAATGAGCCCAATCGATTTGCGCCAACGGTCGAGCGTCTGCATGTTGCCAAGCGAATCATCCCAGCTCATCGCGGGTGCCTGGCGCTTTTCAATGTGCGCGGCGACGTGATCGGCCTCGATCGCGTAGGCGGGCTGCGTTGATTCCACGACGATCTCCTGTTGCGGTCCACCTTTGCACTGGACGAACAGTCTGGTCGTCGTGCTGTCTTTGACCTGCACCCACGGTGCGGGCACGAAAATACTGCCGTCCGAGCCGGAAATGCGCAGCGTGTTGTGCTGCTGCACTTCGACGCTGGTGGACAGCGCTGCGAGGATGTCGCCGGGGAATTTCAGCGAGGCGGTGGCCCAGGTGTCGACCCCGGTCGGCGCAAAATGCCCACAACCCTTTACCTCGACCGGGTCGGCGAACGGTTTGCCAGTGGCGATGCCCGCGACGAGTCGCGATGCCGACACTGTGTAACAGCCGACATCGAGTATGCCGCCGCCGCCGAGCGCATTATTAAACAAACGGACTTCCGGATTGAAGTCCCGGTGAAAACCAAATGACGCATGGATGACCCGCACTTCGCCGATGACTTTCTCGCGGAGGAGATCGACGAGTTTCGCAGTCTGCGGGTGGCAGCGGTACATGAACGCTTCCATGAGAAAAATGTCGTGCTTTCGCGCCGCGTCAACGACCGCCACCGCTTCGGTGTGATTCAGTGTCAGCGGTTTTTCGCAGAGAATATGCTTACGGGCCTTGGCGGCCTTGAGGCACCACTCAACGTGCGAGGGGTGGGGCGTTGCGATGTAGACGGCCTGAACTTGGGAATCGGCGAGCAACGCGTCGTAAGTGCCGTAGCCACGCGGTACGTGGTACTCTGCGATGAATTTATCGGCGCTCGCTTGCGAACGGCTGCCGACGGCGGCGAGTTTACCGGTCTTGGATTGGGAAAGCTGCTTGGCGAAGATGCCGGCAATTCGACCAGTTCCCAGAATACCCCATGAAAGCGAGTTCATCTCGGGAGAGTCCTAGAGCGGTTTGCGACGCTCGACAAGGAAAAAGTGGTGGCACGAAGTTCAGGGTGATTCTGCTGTCGTCTGTCAATGGCAGGTCTTCACGGTGGCGCGAAGGGCACGCTCGATCGTGTTGACGAATTCCTGGAAATTCAGCGGCTTGGTGAGGTAGGCAGAGGCACCGAGACTCAAGGCCTCATCGGTCGTGCATTGCTCCATGTGGCCGGTGATGATGATGACCGGAACATCAGGAAACGTCTTCTTCGCCAGCGTCAGGAATTCCATGCCATTGATGCCAGGCATGGCGAGGTCCGTAATGATCACGTCGAAGCGGTTTCTGGCGCCAGCCACGTAGTCCATGGCCGCCTGGGAATTAGAAGCTCCAGCCACCACATAACCGAAGTGGTTCAGCAGCTTGGACAGAGATGCTAAAACCTCGATATCGTCATCCACGAGTAGAATCGTAGGACTTGCCATGGCTACAGTAGACTCATCGCGCAGGTGAATTAACAGCACTAGACGTGCCGGGGCCCAAATTCACAGATGCCTTGCCACCATAAGGTTACAATTGCCAAATGAGTTATCACCTTGAAGAGGGTGCGTTGTACTCAACGTTCCACAAGAAATGCCAAATCGTCCTGCCGGCTTCCGACCCCGTCACCCTTCTCACCGATGCTATACACGACATACCCCGACGCTAATTTCTTGTAGCGTAACGGCTGACCGTCGAAAGGATCGACTGGCACCCCGCTGCTGCCGAACGGGGTTAGTTCTGCGAGGGTCTGGGGCAATTGATGATCATGGGAAACACGGAAGCGCTCGATAGCGATGGCGATTCGTGCGGAACGGAGGCGAGCGGTGACGGTCGCGTCTTTCAAGATGACGCGGGAACCGTTCATCCCGAGCAACCACGCATGAGAGAGAGTGTGCAGCACATCATGCTGTTCGAGGGAGTGGCGCAACACTTGTGCCGCGGCAATTCGCTCAGGAAAATCCATTTGGGCAGTCTCGATATAACGATCCATCAACTGCAAATAATGCAGTTCGTCCCACTGGAGAAATCCACATGTGTCGTACAAGTACTGGGGTGAACTAAGAAAAACGGCTGTATTTATAAGAAGTCTTTGACTGAGTGTGCGCGACCGACCGGCCGGGAGAGCCGTTAGGTCCGTCGTATCCCGCATTCTATCAAAACTGTAGATGCCAATGCACCGTTGGCCAATGAACGCGCGGGCGAGCCCGCGTTGATCGTCTGCTTTCTCCAGGGTGGCGGCAAGGCCACCCAACTGCTCGTCCGTAAGGCTGGCCTTGTTCAGCACGTGCTGGAGACTGCTGACGGCGATTCTTTGACTGTCAATGCGCGCGAGATGAGAACGCACCAGCGGTTCTTTTGCAAGCGATCGGGACAGGGCGAACGATGACTCGACGGAGAGGATCGCCAACTCCGGGCTGGTATCCCCGATGTGGCTGGCGGCATCGGTCTGCAACAGGTATGCGCCGCGAACGACATTTGCTAGATGCGAGTAGGGCATAATCGAAAGCTTGCTTAAATTGATGGGAAACCGGCTTCGCGAAATGTTGGAGGCCTGGTGCAACAAGGCGAGCGCGCCACCGTTTACACTGAGGTAACCTGCCACCGTTAGTTTGGCCGTGTCTGCTTGTGACTCATCCATCGATGGGGGGGCAACAGATTTACCATCCAGCAAGAATGACGGGTTAAACTGGCCCGACAGATTCGCGAATGCCTTGCGGAACACAAGGGCGCTGTTTTCTTCCACCGGAACCCGTGGGTACCATCGATCCAACTCCGCCAGTGTGACGGGATAATTCCGATCGTGGATGGCGGCCATTTCGGTGGCGAGAAGATGGTTGAGGATTAATCGCCAGGCAAAGAATAATACGGAGAAAGCCAGCGCGCCTAGTGAGACGCGGTGCCGCCAGTACTTCCACCGCGAACCAGGTTGCCGAATGCCTGCGCTCACGTACGAATTCTAGCATGAACTAGAGCCAAACGAAAGCCTCGTCATCGGAGGTTGAGGCAGGGGTGTTATGATCGGGGGTAGCGGCTTCCCGAATTGGCACCACTGTTGTCGATTCAGGGGAACCTTCAGCGCTGCTGTTCTTAGCCGGCGGATTCTTCGCCCTGGGATGCCGGGCTGGCGATTTTGGCTGCGGAGCACTGGCGCCAAGAACCTGCACTGCCACCGCGCCTTCAAAACCAAGTTGGTGCGCCAGAATGCCGAGCAGCCGCCGGGTCGGTCCACTGGGATTACGACGCTGATGCTCGAGGTATTTCACCTGCTTGATCGAGACACCAAGCCACTGGGCAAATTGGGCTTGGGTCATGCTGGCATGCTTGCGCAAAGCCAGAATACGGCTTGATCCCCATTCCATCGTTCCGCATGAGGGAACTGCGTTCCCCCACCTCCTTGTGACAAATGGGTAACAAAGTTCGTCCCGCGATGCAACATCGAAATGCAGCCAAGCGAATATTTTCTTACGCATGGATCCCCGCCATCAAGCGCAGCAGGGTTTCCTGGCTGGCGTGCGCGCGCGAAACTTCGCCGACGATATGCCCATTACGCAGAACCAAAATACGCGTGGAGAGGTTGATTACTTCGGGAAGTTCGCTGGAAATCAGCACTACGCCGTTGCCTTTGTTTGCGAGTTCGTCGATGAGACCGTGGATCTCCGCTTTGGCGCCAACATCCACGCCGCGGGTCGGCTCGTCAACGATCAACACCCGACAATCCGCCGCAAGCCACTTCCCGAGGACGACTTTTTGCTGGTTGCCGCCCGACAATCCCGCAGCCACCGACTCGATGTTGGGCGCTTTAACATGAAGAATGTCGAAGTATTTTTGGGCGACGCGACGCTCTGCCGCGGAACGCACCCATCCCAGTCCCGCGAACCTCTCAAGGCTGGGCAGCGATGTGTTCTCCCGCGCGTTCATCATCAGCACGAGGCCATGCCGCTTGCGGTCTTCCGGAACCATCCCAATGTGATGGCGCATGGCAACCGACGGATGGCGTAACGCCACCGGCTTGCCGTTCACGTAAACGCGCCCCGTCGCCAGCCGATCAAGTCCGAACAGCGCCTCGGCAATTTCCGTGCGGCCCGCCCCCACCAATCCCGCGAAGCCAAGCACCTCGCCCGCGCGCAGTTGGAACGAGATATTCTCGAACTTGCCGGGACTCGAGAGGTTCTCGACCCGCAGCAACTCCTCGCCAGGTTCGGCCTGCAGATGACCGGGGAAATACGCCTCCAGCGCGCGACCAATCATCATTTGCACCAAACCATTGCGGTCGAGTTCCGTGGCAGGCTTTGTCGCGACCTGCTGGCCGTCGCGCAACACGGTGATCGTGTCGCACAGTCGGTAAATCTCTTCCAAGCGATGCGACACGTAGATCGCGGTCACACCCTGCGCCTGCAACTGCTTGATCAATTCGAAGAGATGCTCGCTTTCGACCTGCGACAGGCTGCTCGTCGGCTCGTCGAAGATCAGGATGCGCGCGCCGTGCGAAACCGCCGCGGCGATCTGCACCAGTTGCTGTTGGCTGACGGGCAACGCGCCGACGAGTTTTGTCGGGTCGATCTTCGACTGGATGGCGGCCAGGTATTCTCTGGCCCGGCGCAACATTTCGCGGCGTGAAACGAATGTCGCTCGCGCGGGAAGGTGCCCCAGGCAAAGGTTCTCCGCCACGGTGAGGTTTTCGCAGAAGGCAAGTTCCTGGTGCACGATGCCAATGCCGACAGCCATCGCATCGCTGGGGCTTCCGAACCGCGCGGCCTCGCCATCGACGATCAATTCGCCCTCATCGGGCGCGTAAATGCCCGCCAGGATCTTGCCGAGCGTGCTCTTGCCGGCCCCGTTCTCGCCGCAGAGGGCGTGACAGGAACCTCGCGCCACATCGAAGCTCACGTCCCGCAACGCCTGCACTCCGGGAAAGCGCTTGCCGATCCCTCGAAATTGAATGATCGGATTGTCAGCCATCAAATTGTCAGGGCAGTTTCAGGTATTCCTCGGGCACGTCCGCAAAGCCCCACTCCTTGAGCTGGCGCGCCCAGGTGCCGAGGTTTTCCTTGGTGACGCGCACGAGTTCCATGCGCGTGATCGTTGGAACATCCTTCTTGAGATAGACCTTGTCGATGACCTTCTCAACGCACACGTGACCCCACATATAGGTTGGCTGCGCGAGCAACACGGGCGCGATGCCCTTTTCAACGTAGGGCAATTCGGCCGGCAGCGCGTCGACCGCAACCACTTTCACTTTGGCGGGATCGAGATCTGTCAGCAGTGTCTTCGTGAACAGGGGCCAGCCGCCGATCATCGCCCAACCCGTGATGTCGGGATAGGCGTTCATGACACGCACAACTTCCGCCGCGCCGTCCTGAGGCGTCTCGATATGGTAGAACGTGCCGACGATTTGGATGCCGGGATACTTCGCCGCTTCCTTCCTGACACCATCCGCGCGCTTGCGCAAATTCGGCGCGTTCTGGTTGCCCGCCAGGATGGCGACCTTGCCGTTGCCCCCGAGTTGCTTGGCCAGTTCCGACATCACCTGTTCGCCACTGCCCACGTCGTCCACGCCGTAAAACGCAAAACGCTTCGATTGCGGCGCGTCGCTATCAAAAGTCATCACCGGCACGCCGCGCGCCGCCGCGTCGTTGATCGCCCCGTTGACCTTTGCCGCGTCGGAACAAGACATGATGATCGCATCATCGCCCTCATTGACGGCTTGCGCGATTCGCTGGGCCTGCACCTGCCCGTCTTCTGTCGGCGGTGTGCGCCAATCAATCACAATGTCGATGTTGTACTTGGCGGAGAGTTCCTTCGCCGCCGCTTCCGCGCCGGTGCGGGCGGAAAGGAACACAGGGTTGGTGGAACTCTTCGCGATGAGCGCAATCTTGATGGTTTTCTTCGCCTGCGCGAAGCTGCTGGCAACCGCCAGCGCCGCCACGCAGCCCAACGCGATGAATACTTTGCCGAGTCTGTTCATGATTTCCTCCGGTTCCTATCCCTTGGTTAGTCGTTTTAACGTCAGTCGCGCATTGAGTTGATCGAGCACCACCGCGATCACGATCGCGCTGCCGATGATGATCCACTCGTAGTTCTGGTCGAAATGTAACTGGCGGATAGCCTGTCGAATCAGCACGATGAGGATCGCGCCCAGCATGGCGTTGATCGCGCTGCCTTTGCCCCCGCTTAGGCTCGCGCCACCGACCACCGCCGACGCGATCACATATAACTCGTACCCCGTCGCATCCCCGCACGTCGCCGAACCATAATAGCTGATCCCCACATACGCCGCGATGCCGGCGGTCAGGCCCGACAATGCGTACACGCCGATGAGGATTCTTCCCAACCGCAACCCCGAGTAGCGACTGGCCTCCGCGTTGCCGCCAATCGCGTAGATGTGCCGCCCCATCACGGTTCGCGAAAGGTAAATCGCGCCGAGCGCCGTGACCAATATCATCACCAGCATCGGCACTGGATAAAGGGCTGAGTCTGAGCCGAAGGTCGTCTTGACCACATTGGTCAACGCGTCGGGCACGAGGATGCTTTCCGCCTTGCTCGTGACAAACGCAATGCCGCGAAACACCCACATCGTCCCCAGCGTGATGATGAACGGATGGACCCGTAGCCCCACCACCATCACGCCATTGGCCAGCCCGCAGAGCAGGCCGATCCCCAGGCACAGTATCAAGGCCGCCAACACGGTCACAAACGGGTTGGAGAATTGCCACGACCGCAACGCCATCGCCATCGTCGTCCCCGCCAGCGCATAGATGGAGCCTACGGACAGATCGATGCCCCCCGAGATGATCACCATCGTCGCCCCGACCGCCATGATCGCGAAGAAACTCGCGTCCGTCGCCGTCTGCGTGAGCGTGTAGAAGTTGAGGAAGTTGTTGACCGACCGCCCCGTCATGCGGTCCACGTGCGACCCGGCGAAGATGGTGAGAATGGCCCCCAACAGCAGGATCACCAATATCAAACCGGACTGCTGGGCATTGAAAACGCGGCGAATCGTCGGGTGCATGAAAATCCGCCGCCAGATTAGCTGGCAGAACCCAAATTGCAAGCATTCGGCTCATCCGGCATTCTCCCGATTTGCCGAATGAAGGAACGCGCGGAGCCTGTCCTGAGCGAAGCCGAAGGGTCGCGTCCGTTTGCCAACGCGGCCACGACGAAGCGTGGCCCTCCAAATTGGGACGCTGCCGCGTATTCACGTCCTCTTCCCCCGGTCTGTCATGCCGAGTCCCGTCACGCGACGGGATCCCGCAGGATTGCGGGACTTGTCGAAGCATCTCCGACGACGCCAACAACCTTTCTAACAACCAGAGCACCCCTGCCATCCCGACAACTGCACGCCCCATGGCGTCAGCGTCCGGTGGCTTCGTTTCCCCGGAAACGAGGCCAATTTCGTGACAAAAGCCGCTCTCAGCCCTCAAAATACCCCTCCCGGTGGGTTCGTTTTCCAAAACGAACCCACCGAATTTTTCACACGTTTTTTAACGCAACATCCTTGTGTGGAGAATATTGCGTAATAAATTTCTTCAAAAATCGGTGGGTTCGTTTCGCAGAAACATATATAGGCCCCCCTTTGGGCTTCGATGAGGGTCTTGGTAGGGACGCGCTGCTGCGAGTCCATGCACGGTTCACGCACCCCTTTCCCCTTGAAAGTTAGAAGTTCAACGCTCATCCATTCCCCCGACCATACGCCGCCCGTCCCGCCGTGTCCAGCAAAATTATCAATTAGCGATACGCGATTGAAGTTCGTTTCCGGGTGTAGCCACCTCTCTCTGAGAGGTGTAGGTTGTGCGAGGTCTAAAGAGTGCGCTACCGCTCGCGGTGGATTTATCTAGCGCTCGACCGTGAAAGTGATGTCCTTCAGTTCATCACCTCCATCGTCGTGGCCATCTTTGCATACGCTATAGACGACATAGCCATTCGCCAACTTCCTGTATCGTAATGGCTGGCCGTCGAATGGATCTGTTGGCACGGTTTTGAGATAGAGAGGAACCAACTCGTCAAGTTTCTGGGGAAGCTCGCCGTGCGCCAGTCGATATCGCTCCACACCCAAGGCAGCGACGGCGCACCGCGAATCTGCGCACATCTCAGCATCTCGTGTGGAAATACCGGCAAGCCCTGCCACAAATGCGGAGGCGTCAGCTTGGATAGAATCATCGAATCGTTCCTCAAGGGAGTGGGCAACGTCGAGGCCAGCAGGATAATCGCCATGAGCTGCATCCAATAGTCGGCCCGATTGATCCAAATAGGCCAGGAGGAAGCGGTCCTGAAGACCGATGAAGTCCCACAAAGTGCTAAATGTGAACATGTGTTGAATTGTGTTTACGGTGTCACATCTCTCTCCAATCATCGCCCGACGGATGTATGCTGGATTATCAATCGAAGTAAAGGCCGGTGCCAACCGAACCAGTGCATCATCAGGAAGCGCGGTCTTGCTTAAAAGCCGCTCGAGTACACCAATATTTCTGCGGTTACAATAGAATCGAACAACCTGCGAGATGATCAATGGTTCGTTTGCCAGCGACTGAGCAAGTTTTACAGAATCCTCCAGGGAAACCACTGCTGCGTCTATCTTGCCCTCGTCGGCTCGCATCATTGCCTCCGTGGTCAGAAACCTGTCGGCTTTCCTTATAGGATTCAGGTGTGGCATGTGGCGGTGTTCGTTCGCTACGGTAAAGTCGATCGGATATCGACAAGCTTTCATGGGCTGTACTGCGTGCAGTAAGGCCAGTGCGTCTGCATTTGAGGCCACAGCGGCCACCTCGTTTGTGTCGAGGCGGCGAAAGTGCAATACTTGCGCGCAAGGAGGGATGATCGTTTCATCTTCTTCTTCTGGCAAGGGCCGCCCTCTATGGCCGCCTCCTGCCCCTTTCGGCTGCGGTGCGAAGTGACGAAAAGCGTCGAGATATTGATCAGCCGCATTTTCTCCAGGCGGCGGTTGCGCATACCACTTGTCCAACTCGGCGAGTGTGGCGGGATAGCCCCGCCTTCGTATCTCCTTGAGTTTGGCTTGGACCATGAGATGAAGCGTGCCGCGGTAGGTGGCATACAACGCCAATACAACCATCAGTGCGATGCACCACCGGCGGGCACGCTTCGAAGCCATGCCTAAGTGTATCATTTCCCCCCGCGTTGACAACCAGCGCGGGAGTTCGTAGCCTCATCGGGTCATGATTCGCCGATACAGCCGCGAGGTGATGCGCGAGATTTGGACGGATGAGAACAAGTTCTCCATCTGGCTCCAGATTGAGATTCTGGCTTGCGAGGCGCGCAAGATTCCCAGGAAGGACCTCGCGACCATCAAGCGCCGCGCGAAATTCAGCGTCGAGCGCATTCGCGAGATCGAGCGCACGACCAACCACGACGTCATCGCGTTCCTTACCAACGTTGCCGAACACGTCGGTCCGGCTTCGCGACATATCCACGAAGGGCTCACGTCATCCGACGTGGTCGACACCGCCCTGGCCGTGCAATTGGTGCAGTCGGTGGACATTCTTATCGACGATGTCACGAAGTTGCGCGCCGTTGTCGCGAAGAAGGCGAAGAACTACAAATACGTCCCTATGATCGGGCGCACGCATGGCGTCCATGCCGAGCCGATCACGTTCGGGTTGAAGATGGCGCTGATGTATGACGAATTCGGTCGCGCCCTCGAACGACTCGTGCTGGCCCGTGACATCATCGCTGTAGGCAAACTTTCCGGCGCGGTCGGCACCTACGCGCACATGAGCCCGCGCGTCGAGGCGTACGTCTGCAAGAAGCTCGGCCTGCAACCCGACGCAATTTCCACGCAGATCGTCCAGCGCGACCGTCACGCCGAATTCATGAGCGCGATTGCACTCGTCGGTTGTTCCATCGACCGCTGGGCGCTGGAGTTCCGCCACCTGCAACGCACCGAGGTGCTCGAAGCCGAGGAGTTTTTCGCGGCGGGACAGAAGGGCAGCAGCGCGATGCCGCACAAACGCAACCCGATCACCTGCGAGCGGCTCTGCGGCCTCGCCCGCGTCCTGCGCGGCAATGCGCTCGCCGCCATGGAAAACGTCGCCCTCTGGCACGAACGCGACATCTCCCACAGCAGCGTCGAACGCATCATCTTTCCCGATTCGACCACACTGCTCGATTACATGCTCGTCACGCTCACGAACGTCGTGGACAAGCTGTTGGTCTATCCCGTGCGCATGAAAACAAATCTCGAATCGAGCAAAGGCTTGATCTATTCGCAGGGCATCCTGCTCGCGCTTACGAAGAAAGGGCTGACCCGCGAGAAGTCCTACGCGCTCGTCCAGCGTAACGCGATGAAGACGTGGGCCGGCGCCAAGACGTTCAAGGATTACCTGCTCGCCGACGCGGAAGTGTTGAAACATCTGACCAAACGGGAAATCGAAAGCGCGTTCAACCTGGACACGCATTTCCGCCAGGTCGACGCCACCTTTAAGAAAGTTGGGATTACGTGAAGGCCAGGATCATCGTCATGCCGAAGAAGACCGTGCTCGATCCGCAGGGAAAAACCGTCAAGCACGCGCTCGAGTCGATGGATTTCAAAGGCATCAAGGACGTCCGCATCGGAAAATTCATGGAGATCGAACTCGAAGGCGGCAACAAGGCCGAGTTGCAAAAGAAAATCGACGAAGCCTGCCACAAACTTCTGAGCAATCCTGTCATCGAAGAATACACGTTCGAGATCCAATGAACTTCGGCGTGATTCAATTCCCCGGCAGTAACTGTGACCAGGACGCGTATCACGCGTTGGCGGATATTTTGGGCCAGCACACGCGCTACATCTGGCACAAAGACACAACGCTCGGCGACGTTGACTGTGTCGTCGTGCCCGGCGGGTTCAGTTACGGCGACTACCTGCGCACGGGCGCCATCGCGTGCTTCTCGCCCGCGATGAAGGCAGTGATCGCCCACGCGGAATCCGGCGGACTCGTACTCGGCATCTGCAACGGCTTCCAGATTCTCTGCGAAGCGCATCTGCTGCCAGGCGCGCTGATTCGCAATCGCGGACTCAAGTTCCGCTGCGAACACATCCACGTGCGCGTCGAAACAACAGCGTCACCCTTCACCAACGCCTGCCGCAAAGGCCAGGTCTTGCGCATCCCCATCGCGCACGGGGAAGGCAGCTATTTCGCGGAGCCGTCCGTGATCGAACAACTCAAACGCGAAGACCGAATCCTCCTCCGCTACTGCACGAAAGACGGCGCCATCACCGATGCCGCCAATCCGAACGGTTCGCTTGATAACATCGCCGGTATCTGCAACGAACGCCGCAACGTCTTCGGCCTGATGCCCCATCCCGAACGCGCCAGCGAACTCCTCCTTGGCAGCGAAGACGGAAAACTGATTTTCAATTCGATTCTCCAACACGCGAAAGCCGGACGCCATGAAGCGGTCAGCGTCCGCTAAAGACTGGCTGCCGCTGGCGAAAAGCGGCGGGCGTCTGGCGGAGTTGCCAACGGGCGAGGCGTTTCGCAGTGAATGGATCGATTTCGAACGCGGGATCCGCGTCGGCAATATCGAACCTCACGAGCGCATCACACAGATCCTCAAGTTCTTTCTCGAACAACGCTACCACACCTCCTTCGTCACGGACCGTTGGGGACGCGGCGTGTACTGGCAGTGGATTTGTTGGCTATCGCGCGCCAATCGCGAGGCGAAACCAATTTCGAACGGCGTGAACTTCGGTTGCGCCAAGCTCTTCATCTCGGCGGACACCGACACAAAAATCTTCAAGAGCGGCCTGCAAATCGAACGCGGCTACGCGCAAGGGCCGGAGCCGTATCCGGGTTGCCTGTTGAAACCCGATTGGGACTGGCACCGGCTCATCAAACAGTGCGTCGCGGGCACTGAACTCGACGGTGAACTGCGGCGGCTGTTGAAGCGGGAAGGGTTTGTGGTCGAAGTTGGCAACTTTGAAACCAACGCCGTTTTCAATGCGAAGAACTTCCAGTCCGCACGCCAGATTCGCGACGCGGCTAAGAAATACCCGAAGAAAAAAGAGTGGGCCGGCTTCCAACTCTATTATCCGATGCCCGAGCGCGAAGTCCGCGCCAGCACCGGCTACGAATTGGTCAAAGCCATCTGCGGCGTGTTTGCCGAGGTGACACCGGCGATGAATTGCTGTATGCAGGCTCCCCTCACAACAGAAGGTTGATTATGGCGGAATGGTTTGAGAATGAGTCGTTCTGGCGGGAGATGTACCCGTACATGTTCGACGAGAATCGCTTTGCACAGGCCGTCGAACAGGTGCGGAAGATCATGAAGTTAACCGGCATCCGCCGTGGCGCCGTGCTCGACCTTTGCTGTGGCCCCGGGCGCCATTCCGTGGCCCTGGCGAAGCGCGGCTTTCAAGTTACCGGTGTCGATCGCACGCGGTTCCTATTGAACAAGGCCCGACGTCACGCCAAATCATCGCGGACTCGCGTGGAATTCATCCATTCCGACATGCGCGATTTCGTGCGACCGGACACGTACAAGTTGGCGCTGAGTATGTGGACATCGTTCGGTTACTTTGATGACAAGGACGAAGACCGTCTCGTGTTGCGCAACATCTTCACCAGCCTCAAGCCGGGCGGCGCTTGCCTCATTGACGTGTTTGGCAAGGAACGGATTGCCAAAACGTTTCAGCCGATCCATTCGACCCTACACCCTGACGGTACGCTGCTAACCGAGGTGCATGAAATCTTCGACGACTGGACGCGCATCCGCAACGAATGGATCCTCATCAAGGGCAACCGGGCGAAGCGGTTCAAGTTCCATCACACGCTTTACTCGGGACAAGAATTGAAGAGCTTGATGTTGGGAGCCGGCTTTGCCGAGGTCAAACTTTTCGGCGATTTTGACGGGCATCCGTACGGTCCAGACACGCCGCGCCTCGTGGCTGTTGGGCGAAAGCGCTAGCTCGCCAGGATGCGTTCGATTTCCTGCAGCTCGGCAGCAGAGAACTTCAGATTGGCAAGTGCCGCGACATTTTCGTCGATCTGGCTGACGCGGCTTGCGCCAATCAGCGCGCTGGTCACGGCTTCATCCCGCAGTACCCAGGCCAGCGCCATCTGCGCCATGCTTTGACCTCGACGTTGTGCGAGCATATTCAATTGTTTCACCTTCGCGACCGCCTCGGCGGTGACGTGTTGCGGACGAAGGAAGCCGTCCGGGCTGGCCGCGCGGGAGTTCGCCGGGATGCCGGCCAAATACTTGTCGGTCAACAATCCTTGCGAGAGCGGACAGAAAGCGATCACGCCAAGCCCCAGTTTCCGCGTATGCGGCAGTAGGTCGGATTCAATCCAGCGGTTGAGCATGGAGTAGGAAGGTTGATGGATAATCAGCGGCGTGCGCAACTCATGGGCGACCTTCATGGCCGCTTCGGTCATCGCTCCATTGTAACTGCTGATGCCAACGTAGAGGGCCTTACCCTGTCGGACAGCGCTGTCGAGCGCGCCGATGGTTTCCTCCAGCGGCGTATCGGGATCGGGCCGGTGCGAATAGAAAATGTCCACGTAATTCAAACCGAGTCTCTGGAGCGACTGGTCGAGACTAGCCAACAGATATTTGCGCGAACCCCATTCGCCATAAGGACCGCGCCACATTCCGTACCCGGCTTTCGTCGAAATGATGAGTTCGTCCCGATAGCCCTTGAAATCCTGCGCCAGGACCTGGCCAGCGAACGACTCGGCGCTGCCTGGCGGCGGTCCATAATTGTTGGCGAAATCGAAATGGGTAATGCCAAGGTCGAACGCGCGGTGTAACATGCGACGCGCCTCGGCGTGGTCGGCGTGTCCGCCGAAGTTGTGCCAGCAGCCGAGCGACAAGGCCGGCAACTTCAACCCGCTACGGCCACAACGGCGATACGACATTGCTTTGTAACGGTCTTCAGAAAAGTTCATGAATTTTGGCTCCGTTACGAGTGTGTGACATTGCGCGGATACTGTCGAGCCGGTTATTGGCTTTCTACAATGCGTGTACTAGACTTCGCGCATGGCGACGAACGCTGACATCGAGATCACACCGGAGATTATCGCGAAACATGGAGTTACTACGGAAGAGTACGGGCGCATCAAGAAGATTCTCGGGCGCGAGCCGAACGTCACGGAACTCGGCATCTTCTCGGTGATGTGGAGCGAGCACTGCAGCTACAAAAACTCGCGGCCCGAGTTGAAAAAGTTTCCGCGCGAAGCGCCGTTCATCCTGGTAAAGGCGGGCGAGGAAAACGCCGGCATCGTGGATGTCGGCGACGGCTGGGCCATTGCTTTCAAGATCGAATCCCACAATCATCCGAGCGCCGTGGAGCCATTTCAAGGCGCGGCGACTGGCGTGGGCGGGATCATCCGCGACATTTTTACGATGGGCGCACGGCCCATTCTCAATATGAACTCGTTGCGGTTCGGTCTCATCGAGGGCGATTCGGCGGAGGCGGCGCAGAACCGCCGCCTATTCGCGGGCGTCGTGGCGGGGATCGCCCACTACGGCAACTGCATCGGGATCCCGACGGTGGGCGGTGAAGTGTATTTCGACGCGTCGTACGATGGCAACCCGCTGGTCAACGCGCTGTCGCTGGGCGTGTTGCGACACGACCAGATCAAGCGCGGCAAAGCGGCGGGCGTCGGCAATCCCGTCATCTATGTGGGCAGCGCGACCGGTCGCGACGGGCTGGCCGGTGCCGCGTTCGCGTCGCGGGAACTCACGGAGGAATCGCAGCGAGACCGACCCGCGGTGCAGGTGGGCGATCCATTCATGGAGAAACTGCTGCTTGAGGCGTGCCTCGAAGTGATGCGCACCAACGGCCTTGTGGTTGGCATCCAGGACATGGGCGCGGCGGGGCTCACGTGTTCGACCTGCGAAACCGCCAGCCGTGGCGGCACAGGCAATGAGATTGACCTGAATCTGGTGCCGAAACGCGAGACGGGAATGACGCCGTACGAGATCCTCCTCAGCGAATCGCAGGAACGCATGCTGCTTATCGCGCAAAAAGGCCGCGAAAAGGAAGTCGAGGCGATTTTCGAGAAGTGGGACCTGCACGGCGTCACCATCGGCCGCGTGACGGACGACGGCATGATGCGCGTAAAGGTTGGCAGCAGTGTCGCGGCGGAGATTCCCGCCAAACAACTTGCCGAGGACGCGCCGATTTACCATCGCGAAGCGAAGCAACCGGAGTGGGAAATCCGAAACGCGAATTTCGAAATCCGAAACGTCATTGAGCCGGGCGATTACGGTGAGGTCTTGCTCAAACTACTCGGTTCCCCGACGATTGCTTCCAAGAACTGGGTCTACCGACAGTACGATCACATGGTGCAGGACGGAACGGTGGTGTCGCCCGGCAGCGACGCGGCGGTCGTGCGTATCAAACTTTCGCGGCCCGACCTCGGCGTCCCCGGCGCGACGGGCGAGAAGTACATTGCGTTTACGACCGATTGCAATTCAACCTACTGCCATCTCGACCCCTTCGAGGGCGGCAAGATTGCCGTGGCGGAAGCTGTCCGAAATCTGGTTTGCAGTGGCGCGCGCCCATTGGCTGTCACCGACAACCTCAATTTTGGCAATCCCATGAAGCCGGAAGTGTTCTGGCAGTTTCGCCGTTGCATCGAAGGTATTTGTAATGCGTGCAACGTGTTCGATACACCGGTCACGGGAGGCAATGTCAGTTTCTACAATGAATCGCCCGCAGGCGCGATTGACCCGACACCGACAATCGGCATGCTGGGGTTGATCGACGACCCGAAGCACATCACGACGCAATGGTTCAAAGGTAAAGGGGACGTAATTCTACTATTGGGCGGAATCGGCGACGAACTCGGCGGCAGCGAATATCTGAAGCGGATTCACGGACTCAAAACGGGCAAATCGCCGCGGATGGATTTGGCATTGGCAAAACAGATTTCGGATTTCACCCTGGAGAGCATTCGCAATGGCTGGGTCAGGAATGCGCACGACTGCAGCGAGGGCGGGTTGGCTGTGGCGCTTGCGGAGTGCTGCATGAGCAACGGCGATGTGATGATCGGCGCGAGTGTGGATCTGTCGAAGTTCCCGGGACGATTGGATGCCGTGTTATTTTGCGAAACGCAATCGCGGATCGTGCTCAGTTGCCTGGCTAAGCACGCGGAGAAAATCTTGCGCGCGGGCCTGCCGGTGACCCACCTCGGGGTCACAGGAGGAAGTGCGCTGGAGATTAAAACATCCCGCGGCGAGTTGTCGTGGGACCTGGACCGACTGCGGGATGTCTGGTGGAATGCGATCGGGCGTCTGATGGACGTCTAAGTAGTGCTGTGTTATTGCTGCTTCCTCATCAACTGCTGGAGGGGGTCGACCGTTTTCCTCGGCGCTTCCGGGGGTTTGTTGGTCGTGCTGGAGATTTTATCCTGGATTGCCGCCATGGTGTCCTTGAGCACCTGTTGTTGATCGGGTGTCAACCTGGCCTTGTGCGCCAGAACCTGCAGATCGCTGAGCGCCTCGGGGTAGTTGTTGGATTTGACGGCCGTCACGGCCTTATCGACCTGGCTCTGCATGGCCGGTTCGGCCGACTTGAAACTGCTCTGCAAGTCGGAAGTGCTCACCCTGCCTTTGTTGCCGCAACCGGTGATGGTCAACGATGCGCCCAGAGCCACCGCCAGTATCCACACAAACCTTTTCATAGCTTTGCTACTCCCGTCTGGGCGCAGGATAGGCAGCGTACACGGCACGGTCAAACTCAAATGCCGACCAATCCAGCGCCCTGCGGCCCTCGTAGTAACTATTGAACAACGGGACTGACGAGCCGTCGGAAACGAGGATGAGACGCATAAACCGAAAATGGAATGTGGCCAATGGCCGCCTCGAAGAGGCGGAACACGCGCTATCTCATCTCTTTCGACGGCACACGGTACCCGTCGCGTTCCAGGTCTCCCCTTCGTGGCCCGTGAAGGTCACGATCGGGAGGACGGAGCGCCAACGCCGAAACAGGTTCATCGATGCAATTCGAGCAACGCCAATACCGAGAGGGCCCTTTTGTTTCAACACGTGGGGATGATCTGTTTCCTGGGCGGACAACCTCATTTAGCATGGTGCTTCCTCAAGCACACGGGCGCCGATCGGTTTCGATTCGACAACCGCGACGTCGCTTCCAAATCTTTTCACTCGCCAGGTTTTCGCGCGATTGTTACATTGCCGCGATGTCCGATGGCCAAAGCGGCGGTTCTGCCCCTTCAGCAGAGATCCGGGATGACGGTGCGTTGCTGCGCGCCGTGGTCACCTGTGACAAGGAGGCGTTTCAGCAGCTCTACGAGCGCCACAGTCCGATGCTCTTCGGGCTCGCGGTGAAGATTCTGGGGGATCGGGTCGAGGCCGAAGACGTATTGCAGGAGACTTTCGTCCAGATTTGGAAAACCGCTGCCACGTTCGATGACCAGCGCGGCAAGCCGCTGGCCTGGTTCATCATGCTAACGCGCAGTCGCGCCATCGACCGCCTCCGGTCGCGCAAGACACGCGCCCGTCTCACGGATTCCGCCAGCAAAGAGGAAACGCAAATCACCAGGAAGACGACGCCTGCTGACGACGCGGTCGCCTCCGAGGAGCAACGGACCGTGCGCGAAGCCCTGGGCAAACTGCCGGAAGAGCAACGCGTGCCCATTGAAATGGCTTATTTCGGTGGCCTGACCCAATTTGAAATTGCCCAAAAACTCAGCCAGCCCCTCGGTACCGTGAAGACCAGGATCCGCAACGGCATGATCCGTCTTCGCGAGCAGCTCGGCAGCGTCACCGCCGGGAAAGAGGGACGCACGCCATGACGCACGAGACTTTTCGCGAGATGCTTCCGCTCTATGTCATTGGCGCGCTCGATGGTGACGAGCTGTACCATTTTGAGCGGTACATCGCCGAGAACCGCGAGCTCTGCCGGACCGAGACTCTGGAATACCAGGTGATCGCGGACCGAATCGCGCTGGCCGCTCTGTACGCGCAGCCGTCGCCGTCGGTGTACAATCATATCCTGGCGGCAATAGAAGAAAAGAAACGCCCGGCGGAGACGACGGCACCGGCCCCCGTGCTCCCACCCGCCGCGGTGACGGCACCGACCCGTGTGCCTGTGCGCGTGCCCGTGGCCGTACCTGCGTTCACGCCTGCACCAATGGCTCCACTCGCGTCTGTGCCTGTACCCGCGCCAGTTGTCAAACCCCGCAAGCGCGATGGTTTCAACTTTGGCGTGCTCATCCTTCGCGGCCTTCCATGGGCGGCGACCGTCGTGTTGGCGATTATGTTGGTCGGCGCAAACGGCCAGATTCGCGAGACGACGCGCTTACTTCAGTCGATGACGGATTCCTACAACCGCCTTCTCGCCAAAAACAACGAACAGCAGGGGGGGCTTACCAATCTTACTGCCCGCCTTGATGCCCAGGCCAAGGAGCACGCCGCGCAGGCGAAGCAACTCCAGGAACAAGTGGACAAGCTCCGCCTCCAGAACGAGGATGAGCAACATAACCTCAAGAGCCTGGGTGCGGCCAACAAGGAGCTCGATTCCGAAAAAGTCCAGTTGCAGCACGCCGCGGATCGGATGCGCGAACAACTCGAACAACAGATTCAGCAAACCACCTTGCTCCTGAAGAAGGTCAACGAACAAACCTTCTCGCTCGATCTCCTAATGGATCCCACAATTCGTATCGCCCCGCTGGTTGACCCGAAGGGAGAAGTCAAAGCGACGGCCAAGGTTTACTGGCAGGGCGAGAAGAAGACCGGACTCATGGTTGTCTCCAATCTCACTCCCGTACTCGAAGGGCAGGGGAAATGCCTCGAGATTTGGGCGATCTGCGGCACCGAACCGCCTGTCCCGGCGGGCATCGGCTGGACGGATGAGACCGGCCACGGCAGTTTTCGGGTCAAGCTGGCCAAGGATATCGCCTGCATTGATAAGTTTGCCGTAACGGTCGAGAAAACGGGTGGCGTGCCAGTTCCTGAAGGCTCGATCATTCTCATCGGCCAATAGTTTCGTCGTTCCATCCCATTGGCTACCTAACCAACTGCTTGAAAGGCAGTTGGTTGCATGGGTAATTTGAAGGCTATTGAAACAATAAGCCCAATGCGCCATCGCGGCGACTTTCTGGCATAAACCCTGCATTATCGAGCCCTAGGCGTCGTGAAATTTTAGTCGATTAAGGAAAAAACCATATGGGCATCTTCACCGCAGCAGTCGCATTATTCAGCAACGGTGGCGTGGGCGAAGTGGAAAGAAAGCCCCGAAGCCTCCGATCCGATGACGATCCCGAACCGAAAGGCACGGTCCTGATCATCGATGATGACCCGGCTTTCGTGGAGACGCTCCGTCTTGTCCTGTCCGATGCAGGATACAACGTGCTTACTTCCAGTACCGGCCCGAAGGGCCTCGACATGGTGCGCTACGCCCCCAAAGATGTCCGCCTTGTGTTGCTCGACTACAATATGCCGCGATTCAACGGCGCCGAAACCCTCGAGTTCCTGCGCAAGCTGAACCCGGCCCTGAAAGTCGTGGCCGTATCCGGGTTTCAAGTGGCCGACCTTCCGGAGAGTTTCCATCGTGGCGTCGAGAGATTCATCTCCAAGCCATTCAATAATGAAGAATTGTTGAAGACGGTGGAGGAAGTTATCGAAGGCAGCCCCGCCAGCGAAGCCCTGGTTTCCGCCTCCCGGTAGACCACCCCACGCGCCGCGAAGTGGCGCATTTTCGTCAACCTGGATAATTCCGCCCGGCCGGGGGTTGCCCCTTGCTATTTGCCCGCTGTTGGACTAAACGTTTCCGCGGAGGCGGCACTGTCGACAACTTGAGTTCGTCGAGGCGAGTTGACCGAGGAAGGAACCCAGAAGAAAGTATGCGGCCACGGCATTATTGCGGGCTGTTTGGGATTTACGGGCACCCGAACGCGGCGGAGCTGACGTATTACGGGCTGTACGCGCTGCAGCATCGCGGCCAGGAAAGCGCGGGGATCACGGCTTCCGACGGCATCGACTTGCGGACCTACAAGGGCATGGGACTCGTCGGCCAGGTCTTCGACAAGAACGTCCTGCGTTCCCTGCCCGGCCATCTTGCGATCGGTCACGTCCGCTACTCCACCACCGGTAGTTCCAATATCAAGAACGCCCAGCCGCTTGTCGTTGATTGCGCGCGCGGGCAGATCGCCATCGGTCACAACGGCAATCTCACCAATGCCTCCCGCCTGCGCATCGAACTCGAAGAACAAGGGTCGATTTTCCAGACGACCGTCGATAGCGAGATCATCCTGCACCTGCTCGCGCGTCCGTCCGACGAGGACCGTGCGCATTCGCTCGAAGCGGTCATGCGCAAGATCCAGGGCGCGTACTCGCTGGTCATCATGGGCGAGGATGAACTCATCGGCGTGCGCGATCCATTCGGTTTCCGTCCGCTGGTGCTGGGCAAACTGGCTGCGCCGAAGGAAGATGGCAGCGAAGGGGGCGTCGCCTACGTGCTGGCCAGCGAGACGTGCGCGCTCGACCTCATCCACGCCGAGTTTGTGCGCGACCTCGCTCCCGGCGAGATTGTCGTCATCAACAAGCAAGGCGTGCGCTCGGTCAATCCCTGGGCCGGCACGCAGCAGCCGCACGCGTTCTGCATTTTCGAGTACGTGTACTTCGCGCGGCCCGATAGCGACATCTTCAACAAGAACGTCGCGCAGGTTCGCATCAATCTGGGTCGCCAGTTGGCGCGCGAACATCCCATCGAGGCGGACCTCGTCATCCCCGTGCCTGACAGCGGCAACTGGGCGGCGATGGGATACGCGGAAGAAAGCGGGATTGATTTTGGCAACGCTTTCGTCCGCAATCATTACGTAGGCCGCACCTTCCTGCAGCCGACCCAGCTCATCCGTGATTTTGGCGTGCGGGTGAAACTCAACCTCATCGAGGAAATGGTAGTGGGCAAACGCGTCGTGGTGGTGGACGATTCGATTGTGCGCGGCACGACTGCGCGCGCGCGGGTGATTACGTTGCGCGAGGCCGGCGCAAAGGAAGTCCACATGCGCGTCAGTTGTCCCCCGCACAAATGGCCCTGCGCCTACGGCATCGATTTCCCGACGCGCAAAGAGTTGATGGCCGCCAACAATTCGCAGGAACAGATCCGCGAATTCCTCGGCGCCGACTCGCTCGGTTATCTCTCGCTGGACGGCATGATCGCTTCCACCGGCCTGCCCGCGAACGAATTCTGCGCCGCCTGTTACACCGGCAACTATCCGTCCCCCGTCGAAACCGAAATGGACAAGTTCGTCATGGAACAGCGCCGCACCCGCTACCGCCGTCCGGTTTCTGACTTGGTGCATGACGATACGCAGAGGCCGTTGTTGTGAAGAAGTCATGACATTACGTGACGTGAATCTTCCCAAGACAACGGAGAGTGCCTACGCCCATTCGGGCGTGAATATTCATCTTGCCGACACGCTGAAGGGTGGGCTCAAGCAGAAGGTTCGCATGACGTTGCGGCGTGAGGTGCTGGGGGCGATTGGCGGGTTTGGCGGGTTGTTCGCGCTTGATCTGAAGAAACACAAACGGCCCGTTCTCGTGAGCAGCATGGACGGGGTTGGGACGAAGTTGAAGATCGCGGTCGCGTTGAACAAACATGACACGGTCGGACAGGACCTCGTCAATCATTGCGTCAACGACATCGCCGCGGTCGGCGCAGAACCTTTATTCTTCCTGGATTATATCGGTATGGGGGAACTGGCGCCGCGCGTGTTCAACCAGATTATCGATGGCCTCGTCAAGGCGTGCGCGGAAGCAGGCTGCGCGCTGATTGGCGGTGAGACGGCGCAGATGCCCGGGATGTATGCGGCCGGCGATTACGACTTGGTGAGCACGATCGTTGGCGTGGTTGAACGCGACCAGATCATTGACGGCTCGCGCGTCCGCCCTGGCGATGCAATCCTTGGACTGGCCAGCACCGGGTTGCACACGAATGGCTATTCCCTGGCGCGGCAGATTCTTTTTGCGCAGATGCGCGTGCGGTTGGGTGATTATCACAGCGGTCTCGGTTGCACGTTCGGGGAAGAACTGCTCAAGGTGCACCGCAACTACTGGCCAATCGTAAAGAAAATTCGAAATTCGAAAAACGAAATCCGAAACGCCATTCATGGGGTCGCGCACATTACGGGCGGCGGATTTTATGACAACATTCCACGGGTGCTGCCAAAGAATTGTGGCGCGATCATTCGTAGTGGTTCGTGGGAGGTGCTGCCGATTTTTAAATTGCTCCAAGAGGGCGGGAGCGTGACCGATGAGGAGATGCATCGCGTATTCAACATGGGCATCGGTATGGTCTGCATCGTCGATCCGAAATCGGTGGCGGCGGTTCAGAAAGTCGCCTCTCACGCCGGTGTGAAATCCTATCTCATCGGTGAAGTTCGCAAGGGTAAACCGGTGGTTGTCATCGAGTGACCGCCATTTCCTTTTCTGACATTCTGGGCGAAGTTACGTTATGAAGCGCTACGCAAAGCGCCTGCTCTGGCTCCTTGCCATTGGCGCAGCCGTTTTTCTCGTGGTCAAATTCATCGCCGTGCCGCGTATTGTTTATGGCGACAGCATGTCACCAACGCTGAAGTCGTGGGAACTGTGCGTGATGCAGCGCGTGCGGCATTACGAACCCCGTCGTGGCGACATTGTGGAGTTTCGCACGGCGGACGAGCCGCCCTTGTACTTTGTCAAACGCGTGATCGCGTTACCCGGTGAAACCGTCGCTATCGAGCATGGCGTGTTTAAGATCAACAGTGTGCCGCTATCTGAGCCGTACACCACGGCAAATCCCAACTGGCAGATGGAACCGTTGTTGCTTCACGCGGGAAGGGTTTTTGTTGTGGGCGATAACCGCGACTTCGATCTCGAGGACTATGTGAAAGGTCCTGTGGCTACCCGATTGGTAAAGTCGCGATTGGCCTGGCATTGGAGGTGGAAACGATGAAATGGCTGCTACGAATCGCCATGGTCGGGATCGCGGTGTTCGCGCTGTGGCGGGTTTGGCAGTGGGTGTTTGTGACCGACGAGATGCGAGTCAGGAAGCAGATTGCCATCATGGAGAGCGCGGTGGAGAAGGGCAAGCTGCTGCAACTGGCGGATGCCGTGGCGGCCGATTACAGCGACGACTGGGGGATGGACAAGTCCATGTTGCTCGGTGGGGTAAGCTCGTTTCGCTCGCAGTACGACGCCATTTTCATTCACCTCAGCGACCTGACCGTCACCGTCGACCCCGACCACCAGAAAGCACAGGCCGTGTTCATTGCGAAAGTCCTCGCCAAAGCGAAGGGCAGTTTTTCCGAGAGTGAAGTTCGCTCGGAACGTTTTCGCCTGTATTTTCGCAAAAATGACTCCACGTGGGAGCTCATCCGGGTCGAATCGCCCGAGTTGAAATTCGATTGAAGGTCGACCCGGCATCCGTTACCCTTAACGGGTTATGGGCAGAATCCAACGGGCGCTAATCAGCGTTTCGGATAAGAGCGGGCTGGTTGATTTTGCGAAGGAATTGCAGGCGTTTGGGGTCGAGATCATTTCAACGGGCGGAACCGCTCGCACCCTCAAGGACGCCGGCATTACGGTCGTCGAAATCAGCGAGTTCACCGGCTTTCCCGAAATGCTCGATGGCCGCGTGAAGACGCTTCATCCGAAAGTGCACGGCGGTCTGCTCTATATTCGCGGAAACGCGGAGCACGAGGCACAAGCGGCCGAGCAGGGAATTAAGCCCATCGACCTTGTAGTGGTGAACCTTTATCCATTCGAGAAGACGGTCGCCAAGCCGGGTGTTTTGCTGAACGAAGCCATTGAGAATATCGACATCGGCGGCCCGAGTATGTTGCGCAGCGCGGCGAAGAACCACGCCAGTGTCACGGTTGTCGTCGATCCCGCTGATTACCCTGCGGTCCTCAAGGACATCAAGGAACACGGCGGCGACACCTGCGAGAAGTTCCGTTGGAAGCTGGCGGTGAAGGTTTTTGAGACGACGGCGCGTTACGACGGGGCGATTGCCCAATACCTGCACGTCGAGCGAATGAAGGCGAAAGGGGAAGAGGGAAAGAGGAAGAGCGAGTTGCCCGAGACCGTGCAGTTGTCACTGAAGAAAGCGCAGGACTTGCGGTACGGCGAGAACCCACACCAGCAGGCGGCGTTGTACGGCAATTTCTTCGGGCACTTCCAGCAACTTCACGGCAAGGAACTCTCGTACAATAATATTCTCGATCTTACCGCCGCCGCCGAGTTGGCCGCCGAATTTGAAGAGCCCACGGTGTCGATTATCAAACACACGAATCCGTGCGGCGTGGGCAGCGCGACGACGTTGCTCAAGGCCTGGAACCTGGCGTACGCGACCGACAAGCAGGCACCCTTTGGGGGCATCATTGCGGTGAATCGCCCGCTCGATGCGGCCATCGCGTCGGCCATCGCGGAGATTTTCAGCGAGGTGATTGTCGCGCCGGAGTTTGAACCCGGCGCCCTCGCCATCCTGCAAAAGAAGAAAAATCTGCGACTCATCAAGAACCTGCGGCCGGCTGGTGCCGGTTTGGCATTCCGTTCCGTTACAGGCGGATTGCTCGCCCAGGAGCGCGATACGCGACTGGTTTCGGCAGCGGACATGAAAGTCGTCACCAAGCGGCATCCGACACACGAGGAGCGACACGCGATCTTGTTCGCGTGGCGGGTGGTCAAGCATGTAAAGTCCAACGCCATTGTTTTTGCGCGATTCGACGCCACGGGAAGTCGAACGTTGGGCGTGGGCGCGGGTCAAATGAGTCGCGTGGATTCCTCGAAGATTGCGGTCTGGAAAGCTGGAGAAGCCGGGCTCGACCTCAAGGGTAGCGTGGTTGCCAGCGACGCTTTTTTCCCGTTCCCTGACGGGGTGATCGCGGCGGCCGAGGCCGGGGCGACAGCGGTCATCCAGCCAGGTGGCAGCGTCCGTGACGCCGAGGTGATCGCGGCGGCGGATGAACGCAACGTGGCGATGGTATTCACCGGGATCCGGCATTTCCGGCATTAGGACGGGACAAGGAACGACTTATGGAACGAGCACCGACACGGGCAAGGATTTTGGTGGTGGACGATGAAGAGGTGATTCGCGAATACGAAAGCGGATTGCTGGCGGAACTGGGGCACGAGGTGCTCACGGCCAGCGATGGCGTCGCGGCCTTACAGATGGCGCGGGAGCAGGGACCCGATTTGTTGCTGTTGGACATCATGATGCCCGAAATGTCCGGCATAGAGGTGTGCCAGCAATTGCGCGCAGACCCGCGCACGCGTCATATTCGCATTATCGTCGTGTCGGGATTGGACTCGAAGCGGGCACTGGAAGAGAGTATCATCGCGGGCGCGGACGATTTTCTGGCGAAGCCGATCCATGCGCTGGAGTTGATGGTGCGGGTGCGCTCGATCCTGCGAGTGCGCCACATTGCCGACGAAGAGAAACGGCTCGAAGCCTACGTCAAGAACCTGCAGGCGATGCGTCGCCTGGAGCAGCCCGTAAGCCATGAACCAGCGAACCGACGATGAATTATATTTGTGGTGACAAATGACGCCCGCGGCGACGATTAGCATTTGGCAAGGCGTCAACCGCGTGACCGACAACGCAACCAATAGGACCATGTGGCACCGAATGCTCCACGAGTGTGGAGATGGCCTGTTCTTGTACGCGCGACAGTTGTGCCGCAATGACGCCGATGCCGCCGACGTGGTGCAGGAAGCCTTTCTCCGCGTCTGGCGCAAACACGCGAACAACGGCGTCACCGAACCGGATCTGCCAGCGCTTTGTTATTCCGCCGTGCGCTATACCGTGCTCGACCGCCAGCGACAAGCGGCCCGACGCTGGCGGCGTGAGGTTGCGGCTGGGGAGTCCTTATACGAGCAGCCGCCGTTGTTTGAATCGTCTCTGGAGAAGGCTGAGGAAGATGCCAGGCTGGAGACGGCAATCCGCGAACTACCCGTCGAGCAACGGGAGGTCCTCACGCTGAAGATTTGGGGCGAACTGACTTTTCAACAGATCGCCACGGTGACCGACGAATCGCCAAACACGGTCGCCTCCCGCTACCGGTTGGCACTCGCCGCGTTGCGGCAACAACTCGCGAAGGCAGGCACACCATGAGTACACCAATCGACACGTTGGAACAGCAACTTAACGCTCTTCGTGCGGCGCGTCTGCCGGCGACGGCCCGTCAATCCATCTTGCACGAGATGCAACGACCGGTAACCGGACACGGGTGGGCGCTGTGGCAGTTCGCTCAGCGCACCGGTTTTCAGGTTGCCCTGGCTGGCGCCCTGTCACTCACGTTGCTGGTGGGGTGGCAATGGCTGTCTCGGCCACTGCATCCGGTGTCCCACGCCAATGCGGCGACGGTTGTGGCCAGTAGCGGGCTGGGACCCTCACTGGCTTACTGGGAGTCCGAATTGGCGGCGGCTTGCCCAAGGGGCGAGAACACCGTTGCGGTGCTGCGTTCGCCATCGATACTGACGAATATTCAAATTCGACGCTAAGGCCACATCTGCGACACTGACGAGTAACAATTATGGGCAAGAAAAACCGCAAGCCAACAAGTCCGACCACCACCCCAGCCGCTCCTGTAGCGGTTCCGGCCCCGCCGCCGGAACCGCCGCAAAGTCTGCACGCTTTCTTCACGCCACAGGACTGGATCGCGGCGGTGATCACGTTTCTGATCGCCGGGTTTGCGTTTCTTTATTTCATGTCGCCCGAGGTGACGCTGGAGGACTCCGGCGAGCTCGTGACGGGCGCGTTCAACTTCGGTGTGCCCCATCCGCCGGGGTATCCGCTGTGGGCTTTCCTGGGATGGGTGTGGCGCCATTTTGTGACGTTCGGCAACCCCGCCTATCGGATTTGCCTGATGTCGGTGCTGACGGGCGCGTTGGTGGTCGGGGTGCTGACGTTGCTGATGACCCGTTCGATCATGATGTTGCTGCGCTCGGTGACCTGGGCGAAGGACCTGGAAGATTCCATGAAGCACTGGATGGCGCTGACGATCGGGTCCGCGGTGGCGCTACTCTTCGGCTTCAACCGCGGCGTGTGGTTGTGGGCCTGCGTGCCCGAGATGCGCGTCTTGAATGTGTTTATGTTCATCATCACGGCGTGCACGTTCTTTGCGTGGATGATGCGGCCGCAGCGGCACGGATTTCTGTACGCGACGATCCTCATGTATGCGTTGGGCATCGCCAATCACCAGACCATCGTGGTGATGGCCGCGCCGTTCATGGCCAGCGCACTCGCCCTGGGACTCTTGTCGGTGTGGGACCGGCGGCCATGGCGGACAGCCGTGGTGATGCCGGCGCTGTCCGCATTTTGGGAACTCGTGGTGGCGGCGCTGCTTGGTTTGGCGGTCAGCGCGTATGTCGACGCGTGGTTGCAGACGAACCCGAGTACCGATGTCCTGTCACAGAAAGTGAACATGTTCATTCTATTCGGTCCGCCGATTGCCGCTTCGGCCTTGATTTTCATACCGGCGGCGACGGCTGTACTGTTGCTCGTCTGGATGGGGAATGAAGGCTGGTTGAGCCGAAAGAACGCGCTGATCTGCGCCGCGGCGTTTCTCATCGGCTGCAGTTTCTACTTCTACATGTCGGTGTCGTCATCGACGAATCCGCCGATGAATTGGGGTTACGCGTACACGAAACAGGGTTTCCTCCATACCTTCACGCGCGGCCAATACGAAAAACTGAATTTATCCCCGCCATGGCGCAAGGGGTTCTGGGTCCAGGCCTGGCTCTTTGCGCGCGCGCTGTTGCAGCAATTCAGCCTGCCGCTGGGATTCGACAAGGATTTCCTGCTCGGCCTGCCGATCGTCGCTTTCGCGTTTGCCACGCTGGCGATACTGATCGGCAAGTGGAAGGACCTGCATGGGCGGGCCCGTGCCTGGCTGATCTTCGTATGGCTGTCGTTCCTGACGACAGGTTTCGGCCTGCTGACGATCATCAACCCGGGCGTCGACAAGCAGAACCAGGAAATCAACATCAAGTTTTTCGCGCCCGCGCATGGATTTTTTGCGATGATGATTGGCTATGGACTGGCGCTGGCGGCGGCGTGGGTATTGTTCCGTTGGCGGCAGTTTCCGCGCGGGGTGATGCGCGCGTTGTGCGTGGCGTCGCTGGCGTTGCCGCTGATTTCCTTTGCACGCAATCTGCGTAGTTGCGACCAGCGTGACCACGACTTCGGCTACCAGTTCGGCTATCGCATGTTCCGTCCCCTGGGTGGATATCCGGATATGGATAGGGACGCCGTCCTCTATGGCGGAACTGATCCGGGTCGCTTCGTGCCGACGTACATGATTTTCTGCGAGAGTCGCGTTCCTCCCAAAGATCGCTACCGCGATCCGCATTTTGATTCTGAGGGCAGCCCGAATTTTGACCGTCGCGACGTGTACATCATCACTCAAAACGCGCTGGCCGACAGCACGTACATGTCCTACATCCGCGACCATTACGATTTCTCGCGGCCGGATCCCAACAACCCGCAGACGCTCGAACGCCGCCTGCCCTGGCAGCAAGCGGTGTTCCGTTGGGGCTGGACCCATCTTCATCGGGACACCATGTATCCCAAGGAGCCGATTTGGATCCCCAGCGAGTTGGATACGCAACGCGCGTTTCAGGAGTACATCAACAACGTGCAGACCCGCCAGGCGCACGGCGAGGTACTCAGCGCCGACGAGAATGTCTCGGTCGAAGGCGGCGCGGTGCAGGTGCGCGGCGTGGCGGGCGTGATGAACATCAACGGCATTCTCACGAAATGGATTTTCGACCATGCCAAGGACAAGCACTCGTTCTACGTGGAGGAGAGCTACGTGATCCCGTGGATGTACCCGTATCTCACGCCGGCCGGGATCATCATGAAGATCAACCACGACCCGTTGCCATCCCCGCAGGAGAACCCGAAGGTTTGGGAGGATATCGTCAATCGCGACAAGGCCTATTGGAACAAACTCTGCGACGACCTCGACGCGCGCCCGCAATTTCACCGCGACACCGACGCGCAGAAGACTTTTTCCAAACTACGTTCGGCCATCGGGGGGCTCTATGCGTCGCGGCAGATGGCGGTCGAAGCGGAATACGCGTTCAAGCAGGCCCTCCGGCTCTGCCCCGAAAGTCCCGAGGGCAATTTCCGCCTCGCCCAGCTCTACATGGAACTTGGCCGCACCGACGATGCCCTGGCCACGCTGGAGGCGTTACAGCAGCTTGACCCGCTCAACGACAAAATCACGGGGGCCATCGATCAAATCAAGGGCATCAAACAGTCGCGGCAGGACGTCCCCCAACTCGAGGCGGCTTACACAAAGAATCCGCGCGACTTCGGGTTGCTGAGCCAGCTGGCGCAAGCGTACTTGAAAGCCGGGCAGAAGGACCGCGTTACCATACTCTTGAACAGTTACCTGACGCAGCAGGACATCCCTCCCGACGCCTTTTTACAGGCGGCCCAGGCGTACTGGAACATCGGCCAACACGAGTCGGCCTTGAATGCGGTGCAAATCATGACGGAGCGTTTCCCACAGGATGCGCGGGGTTATTACTTTATCGCCATGATGAACGCCATGGGGAACAACGCCGCCGCCGCCCTCCCCATGCTGGAGAAGGCCTTTGCACTGGCGCCGCAGTTGCGAGCGCAGGCCGCCAACGAACAGCAATTCAACAGTATTCGCAACAATCCCGAATTTCAGCGGCTCGTCAGCTCTCCGTAATGTACCATGGCGAGGGAGTCTCACGGAGTGAAGCAGGTTCGCGTCAGGAAAATCATCGCGCTCCTGAAACGCGCGCATCCCGACGCGAAGCTGGCACTGGATTTCTCGGATCCGCTTGAGTTGCTCGTGGCGCTTATCCTCGCCGCGCAGGCGCGTGACAATCTGGTCAACCTTGTGACAACGGAACTGTTCCACAAGTACCGGACCGCCGCGGCCTACGCCGACGAGAAGGAGTCGGTGCTCCAGGAACAGGTCAGCCGGATCAATTTTTACCGCCAGAAAACGCGTTCGATTCAGCGAGCGTGTACGATATTGGTGAAAGACTTCGGCAGCCACGTGCCCGATAACATCGATGATCTCTTGAAACTGCCCGGCGTCGGACGCAAGACCGCCAACGCCATCCTCGCCAATGCGTTTGGGCAACCGGCCATTGTGGTTGATACGCATACGTGGCGTCTGTCGCAGCGTCTCGGGTTGACGAGCCAGGATGCGCCGGACAAAATCGAGACCGACCTCGTGGCCCTCGTGCTGCGGAAGGAGTGGACGAAATTCTGTCACCTGCTACAGTTCCACGGGCGGCGCGTATGCACGGCAAGAAATCCCAATTGCCCGAATTGTTCGATTAACAAGCTCTGTCCGTGGCCGGGGAAAACGAAGGTGAAGTGAAGCCAAAACACATCGAAACCGTGAACAACATTCTCGCCATCGCGTGGGAGGATGGGCATGAGAGCTATTTTGATTTCGAGACACTGCGTCGCGCCTGCCCGTGTGCGATGTGCAAAGGCGAGACCAACGTCATGGTCGAATACAAACCGCCCCCCCAGAAGCTCACGGCCGCCAGCTTTGAGTTGCGGAGTTGGCAGTACGTCGGCGGCTACGCCATCCAGCCGCAATGGGGCGATGGCCATGCCTCGGGCATCTTGTCGTTCCAATACCTGCGCGACCTCGACCCCGACGCGCCACGGAAGCAGGTCGCGTTGTGAGGATCATCGGTCCTGTGGTCGTCGTCGATTTCACTGGAACTCGCGGCGGACGGCATTTATACAGGCGCCTATGAAACGCGTCGGAGCGCTTGTGGGTCTGGTTGGCGCAATCCTCTGTGGGGTTTATCCCGTGGCGCAAGGTGAGGACGACGCTTTACCCGCGGGCGTGTACCGTCTCAAGCTGGGGACGCTGGATGAAATGAGCGAGCGCAGCGTGTCGCGGCAGGGCGACATGGCCCTTGGTATCAAGAGTATCACCTGGCAGCACAGCGAGTCCGACCATTTTATTTTTCACACGGAAGTGGGCTTTGCCGTGACGCAGCTTGTCGGTGTGGCGGAGTGGTCGTATGCGGAGATCAAGAAGGACCTGGACATCACGCAGGATTCGTTCGAACGCAAATGCCACGTCTATGTGTTTCTCAACGAACCGGCGTGGCAGCACTTTGTCGGCGAAGGCAAGATGGAGCCATGGACCGGCGGTTGGTGCACAGGACGCGAACTCTTCTTCTGGTCCCGCCCGAATTTCAAATTTCAGGGCCCCACGCTGCCGCACGAGATGACGCATCTGGTGCTCCATCGATTCGTGGGCGGCGACATTCCGCTATGGCTCAATGAGGGGCTGGCTGAATTTGAAGGCTTTCGCCTGTACCGCTCGTATCTCAAGGCGCGCAATTACGCCCTGCCAAACGTTCGTGACCATCTGGAGCACGACCAGTACGTCTCGTTGGACAGCCTGACCAGCGCGGTCGACTACCCGAGGTCGACAGACGAGGTAACGGCGTTCTACACTGAATCGGAGCGGCTGGTCAGTTTCCTGTACTACTTTCACGGGGGGAGGGAGCCGTTGATGAAATTCCTGAAACTCCAGAGCGAGGGCGCGCGATTTGATTCTGCCTGGCGGGACGTGTACGGCACCAAGTCCAGCGACCCGCAGGTGTTCGAGAACAAATTCATGGCTTATGTGACCAAGGCGAAGGAATAGGCAGCGGAGACACGGAGAAATCGCCATGCGCCCCTATCGTATGACAATCCGGTTGGCCACGCTGATTCTTGTATCGGGACTGGCGACAAGTTCCCACGCCACGAGCGATGAGGTATTCGATGTCTCCAAGCTCCCCAAAGCAGTGCAGAAAACCGTCAAGGAACAGGTCGCCGACGGTAAGATTGTGAGGATGCGGAAGGAGAATGCGGAGGGCAAGATCGCCTATGGCGTGGAATGCGCGAAAGGGGAGAAGAAGTGGCAGATCGAGGTAGCGCCCGATGGCAAGCTGTTATTGCGGGCTGAGGAAATGAATTTGACCAACCTTTCTGTGGTGGTGCAAAAGACCATCCAACAGAGCGCTACCAACGGCAAGATCGAGTCCATCGCCAACGTTACCGAAGATGGCCAGTCGTATTACGAAGCCGCGGTCACCTTCAACGGCCAGGAAAAGACTTTCATCGTTGGCGCCGACGGCAAACTCATCGACACCCAAATCCCCGAGAACCAGGTTCGCCTGCCCGAGCTCCAGGGTGAAGAGAAGCTGCGAAATGGCGAACCCAAGGGTGGCGGGTACGAGAAGCCGGAGTAGGGATCGGTCTACTGGCGGACTTCACCCAATTGTAACAGTTTCGCAATCATCCCATCACATGGCCCGGCTATCCTGTGGCGCGTAGTTAGGCGAGAGTTCCTTACTCAGCGGAGGGCGGCGGTAGTTGCGAACCGCCCTCCGCGTTAAGGAAGCAGACGGGCGAACTCCCACCCCAATTCCCGACAACCGGACCGATTCGTCTCGCGACCCCTTGCGCCGTGTTTATTCCGGGACTACTATCCAGCTGCAACGGCTGGTTGAGAAGACGATTGGAGGCAATTATGGCGAAGATGCGAGTGGCACAGATTTCCCGCCCGAAGGGGCCATTTGAAATTGTTGAACGAGAAATCCCGGCGCCCCGCGCCGGATCGGTACGCATCAAGGTTCAAGCCTGTGGTGTTTGCCACAGTGATGTGCTGACCAAGGAGGGGTTAATGCCGGGCATCCAATACCCGCGAGTTCCGGGGCATGAAGTGATTGGGCTCGTGGATGCGGTTGGTCCCGGTGTGACCGGCTGGACGCCGGGTGAGCGGGTGGGGGTGGGTTGGAATGGCGGATATTGCGGGCATTGTGATAATTGCCGTCGCGGAGATTTCTTTGCCTGCCAGACGGCCACCCAAATTACCGGTGTCACCAGCGACGGCGGTTACGCCGACTACATGATTGCTCCGGCGGAAGCGCTGGCGCGGGTTCCCGAAGAGTTGTCAGGCGTCGAGGCGGCGCCGCTGATGTGCGCCGGGGTCACTACGTTTAACGCTCTTCGTAACAGCGGCGCGCGGGGCGGCGACCTTGTCGCGGTCCTGGGAATTGGCGGGCTGGGCCATCTCGGTGTGCAGTACGCGGTTAAAATGGGGTTCAAGACGGTGGCCGTTGCGCGCGGGAAAGACAAGGAAGCACTGGCGCGGCAGCTCGGCGCGTGGCATTACATTGACAGCCAGATGCAGGATCCGGCGGCGGAACTGGCGAAGTTGGGTGGCGCGAAGGTGGTCCTTGCGACGGTGACGAACGGCGAAGCGATGAGCGCGACCATCGGTGGCTTGGGCGTCCATGGGACGTTGATGATCCTTGGTGCTCCGCCGTCGCTCGTGGTATCTCCTTATCCGCTCATCTCTGGAAAGCGGTCGGTCCGGGGCTGGTATTCCGGAACGTCGATTGATTCGCAGGACACACTTTCATTCAGTGTGCTCGCCGGTGTGCGGTCGATGAATGAAGTCTTCCCGTTGGAACGGGTCAGCGAGGCCTACGACCGCATGATGAGTGGTAAGGCCCGGTTTCGCGTCGTCCTCACCACCGGGCAGTAAGCGAGGAGACCTGATACCATGAACACACCCAAGCTACAGGCGCTCGCCCAGGATCTCCGCAAACAACCGCCGCCCAGTCCGCATGAAAAACTCGGCGGGTACGTGATTGCCAGACGCAGCCTCGTGAAATGCCGGGCGTTCCTGCTGGGAATGAATGGCGAATATAATTTTCATCCATGCGGGCTTTCCGCGTTCCTGTGGCAGTTCACGGGCGTTGCACCGACGCCGTTCAAAGAATTTGTTGCGACCGGCGCGAGCGACGACGAGGTGGGGCAATGGTTGCATGAGCAGTCCACGGTGAAAGATGCCGCGGCGATCATCCGCTGGAACCAGGAGATGAAGTGTAAACTGCTGAGCGAGTTGGCGGACAGTTATCTCAGCTACTACGAGACGTACATCCCGCAATTCTGCCCGCATCCGAACCGGGTGCGGTTCTTCTTCGATGTATACGACGACGAAGAGGGTCGGCTCTGAACGGGACCGCGTGCCGCAACGTTCCGCATGAAGGTTACCCTCAAACAGGCGACGACGGCACAGGCCATGGCCATCGCGAAGTTGCGAATGGCGACCAACGAGAGACTCACACGTGACTTCGGGCACGGGCCATGGTCGTCGACAGCGACTGAGAAAGGCGTCTTATACGCCATGCGTATGGGGCATGTTTACATTGCCCGGGATGGGCGTACGATTATCGGGACGCTTCAGTTGATCACGAAGAAGCCGTGGGCGATCGACCGATCGTACTTCAGCAAGTGCCAGCGGCCGCTCTATCTTCTTGCGATGGCTGTCGAGCCGGATCGGCAACGTCATGGCATCGGTTGCGCCATGCTCGAGGACGTGAAACGCATCGTCCGCGCCCGGCCGGGCGACGCCATTCGACTCGACGCCTATGATTTGCCCGGTGGCGCCGGTGAGTTTTACGCCAAGTGCGGCTACCGAGAAATGGGGCGCGTCACCTACCGCGGCGCGCCGCTGATCTACTACGAACTGCTGCTGTAGTAGACCAGTGCCAGGACTGCCCACACGCCGTCAGTACAAACTTACTTCGCCTTGGTGTTTGGTTCCCAAAGCGCAAACGCGTTCTTCTCGGTATCGAGACAGATGGCGAAGTAACCGTGGCCTGGCACAGCGGTTTTGGGCATGCAGACTTTGCCGCCGAGCTTCTTCAGTTTCGTGATAAATCGACTCACGGACGGGACGCCGACGTAAGTCGTGATGCCGTGCTGAGGATTTTGCCGTTTGCCCATGCCGCCATCGGTGAGACCTGCCTTCCCGCCGAGATGCATGTGCCAGTATTCCATGCCGGGCATCTGATCGAATTTCCACCCGAACAGTTTGCCGTAGAATTTCTGCGCCCGCTCCATGTTGTCGGTGGGGATATCGAACCAAACTATTGGATGCATTTGATTTCTCCTTTACGATTGTTGTAGTGCCGCGGTTACAGCGGTTTTTCTTGAGCGAATTTCACCAAACTGTCAAGGCAACCGTTCCAGCCGTGCTCGTGACGATCGCGGCTTTCAGCGGATGAGAAGTGCTCGTGCGTCAACACCAATTCGGTCTGTTTCCCGCGCGCGTGAAACTCCAGCGTGACGACCGTCTCGCCGGGTTCGACTTCGCCGAAATCGGCTTCGCTGCCGTCCTTCTCCCATTGCCAGGTGAAGACCAGCCGCTCGGGCGCTTTCACTTCGCGATAAGTGCCGACGCCCGTGTAAAACTCGCCGTCAGGGTGCTTCATCTGGAAGCGATACTTGCCGCCGACGCGGAGGTCCACCTTGGTCAGCATAATGGCAATCCTTTCATCGGGACGGAACCATTTCTTGAGTTTCTCTGGGTCGGTCCAGGCCTGGAACACGCGCTCGCGGGGCGCGTCGAACGTCCGCGACACGCGTAGCTTCAAGGTTTGGGTGGAAGTATTTACTGTTGTCATCGCGGTTCTCCTTTTATTTCGTTTCGTTGAGATATTTGGCCAGGGAATCGAACTGACCCTCCCAGAAGCGCTCGTAGCGGGCGATCCAGTTGGCGGCCTGTTTCATGGGGCGCGCGTTGAGCTGGCAGCGGTGCACGCGTCCGTCCTTCTCTCGCTTCAGCAGCCCGGCGTCCTCCAGCACGCGCAGGTGTTTGGAGATTGCCGGTAGCGACATATCGTGCGGCTCGGCCAGTTCCGTGACGCAGGATGTGCCCCGCGCGAGGCGGGCGAGGATGCTGCGGCGCGTGGGGTCCGAGAGCGCCGCGAACGTCGCATTGAGGGAGGCCGATTGATACTTAACCATATGGTTAAGTATCAATCCTGCCTGTTATTTTGTCAAGCGACAAAACCGTTTGCCGGCGATCGTGCCGCTGTCGGTGCGCAGCCGGGGAGTGGAGGCGACGTTCTAGTCGTGGTCACGGTGCTTGTCGTCACGGTCATGCTTGTCGTCACGGTCGTCCTGCTTGTGGTGCGGGTACTGCTTCATGATCACCTCATGATGCCGCCACGGATCCCGGCCGTCCACGCCAAGATTTACGCTTGCTCCCAGCTTGATGCCGTCCGGCACGTGCGGTCCCGAACGCCATTCTCCGCCGACCGACCACCAGTAGACACTTGTCTCCGGCACGAAGTATACTTCCTCGTCAGGATAATACGTATAGTGATACACGGGCGGGGCAGGGACTCCTTCCGGGCCGATGTGCACGACGACGTCGAGCGCCGAAGCGCGGGGTGTAATCATCGCGAATCCACCGACACCGACCATCACGACCAGCGTAAGGCACAGTTTCTGTACTTGCTTCATAACCATCTCCGTTCGTTTTGTACTATGAGTTTTTTTGAACTGCCATCAATTTAGGCCTGCTGGCCGGCGAAACAATGGGGTATACTACCCATGCGTTCGCCGGCCGTCCGGCGAGTCATCGAGGTCACTTCCAGATTTTGAAGTTGAAGGTGAACTTCTTTCTTTGGAGGAGGGCGCGGCCGTCGAGGAAGAGAAGTCCGCCAATGACTACGAGGCTGAAAAGGAGGGTGGAAATCCCTTTCCAGGAAAAGGTGCCGTGCAGCAGACTGGTGAAGCTTTGGACGGTGTAGCGCCCGACAAAGAGCATGATGGCGTCGGTCACAAATTTGCCGCAGAAGAAGGGCGGCACGACGCGGATGGCTTTCACTTTTGCGATGGCGGCGGCGGTGAAGAGGGCCGTGGAAGAAAGGGGAGTCACGGTGTACGTGAAAACGAAGAGCCAGCTGCGCCAGAGTTTCGAGGTCAATTGTTTCCCGACATACTCCAGTTCATTATGTTTGCTGCGTTTGATGAACAGGTTGGAGAACCTGGGGACACAGAGGCCCATCAGGTATCTTCCGAGGGTGGACCCGGGAACGCCGGCGAGCAGCACGAACAGGGGGTTCAGGTGGAATTTTACCAGCAGAAGCACCATGATGGTCCACGCCGGGGGCGCGATGACGGGAATAAAATCGACCGTGAGCGCTGATAAAAAAATGACCAGATACCACATTCCGTATACCTTCGTGCAGTTTGCCGGGAAACGCCATCCCTTGAAAGCTAATAATACATTGGCCTCCGATTCATTTTGCCAAACCCCATTGCGTTCGACTAGATATGACATACATTGGTGCAGAGCTGAGAGGATCAGGGTCGGGAGTGCGCACGAAGCTAGTTTCCCTCTCAGCTCTGTTTTCCCCCTCGAATGCTTTCGGGACGATCAATGGTTGCAATTCAAGTCCATCTGCGGAAGGTTGTAGTCATGAACCCAATCAAACGCCTGGCGATCGCCTTGATGGCGGTGCTGATGATCGGCCTGATGCTGTTTTACTTCGTCAGCCTATTGCTCGCCAAGATTGCGATGGCGGTGCTGCTTGTCGTCGCCATCCTTGTTGCTCTCACCGGCGGGCGCAAGCCCAAGAAGATTCACCCGGGTCAGCCGCTGCCTCCCAAGTAGGGGTTCGTTCGTTAGCGGCCACGTGTGTCCTTTAGCCGCGCTACGAGTTTCCTGAAGGCGATTGGCGCAGGTGATCCTGCAGGAGCTGGGCGTCGGCGAGGTCTTTGGGACGGCCGGAGGCGAACTTGTTGCGAATGAGGTCGGGCATGGCCAGAATGGGGAGGGTGATTCCCTCGATCTCGCGGACTACCGCGCCGGCGTGGGCCTCGTCAAAATTCAATCCAGAGATACTCGTGACAAAATCAATGCGCCGGGGTGCGACGCCAATTTGTACAACGCTGTCTTCCTTTGTGAAATCCGCCGCGGAAAGGTTTGTCATTGGCGCGCCGAAGCGCACGAGGGCTTTGCAGATGCGGTCGGCATTGGCCGGGGTCGGACGGACCCACACGTCCATGTCGAGTGTGGCGCGGGGGAACCCGTGTGCGGCCAGTGCGTAGGCTCCGATGAGGATGAACTCAACGTTCTCGGCGCACAACGCGGACAACATCTCTTTGTAATCTTCGTTCCACATCGTGCTGAGGGCTGAGCGCGGCGACTTCGCGGGTAATGGGCCAGACCATCAATATCCGTTCCTCGATGGTGCCGGGAACGTAATTGTCGTCCGCGTGATCACGAAGCGCGGACTTGGTGATGGTCTGACGGTCGAGTTTCACCCTGATATTATACTCTGCCGTGCCCTGCGGGGCAAGCCTCGTTCCATACTCTAAATCATTGGCCGAGTATGGTTTATAAAGCGGCACCAGCCGAATTGTCCGGTACAACGCGCAACGGCGTGTGACTACTGATACATGATAGTACCATGTATCAGCATTGGGAGAGAATGAATGCAGGACGACGGGTTGTGTGAAGCCGGGGAGTGACAAACGCGGCGGGCGGGCGGCGATCAGAGGACGGAGAGGCCGTTGTAGCGGGTGCAGAAGGCGAGGACGTGTTGCCAGGTGTCGCAGGTGTGGGTGGTGAGATGGGCGTCGTCCGCGGATTCGATGGCGGTGGCGAAGACGTCGATGAGGTAGTCGTCTTGCTCCGAGCGGACCGCTAATATCACCAGACGCGATGTGAAATCCGAATTTCGAAATCCGAAACAAGCTCGAATAGGGGAAAATCCGGAAACAGCTCAAATGACGAAAAATCGAAACAACGACGAGACTGGTTTGCCGGGGTGGACGTT
>Ga0224557_1000273_pt1 | contig 58638 bp, 41 predicted proteins | sample 714S31014metaG_FD_180677 | JGI IMG/M metagenome (GOLD analysis project Ga0224557, IMG submission 180677) | Peat soil microbial communities from Stordalen Mire, Sweden - 717 S3 10-14 | ecosystem: Environmental > Terrestrial > Soil > Wetlands > Peat | place: Sweden: Norrbotten County, Stordalen...
AAAACGGCCGAGTACCTTGGAATCGGATGCGGCGCTTGATCGACCACTGGCTTCCTCCTGCGCGAGTCCATCATCCTTTTCCTCTGCGCCGCATGGGCGTCATTACCTGAGGAAGGAGCCGGATGCGGGAAATCCGCTCGTCCGGATCTGTGCGGGGGGGACGGAGAAATCCGTATCCCTACCGCGACTCGGAAGGCCTGATCCTGACGTTCATAGAGAAGCGGCTTTTGCTCGCTGTCTTCAAAGCTGTGATTCAATCTAATGCTTCATACAACTGGGCTCCTGATTCCGTCATTTTGCCAGTTTTTCCTCAACTGGCCGGGATTTCAACCGATTTTCAGCCCGGTTGTGGAGACCTCCCGGCGACTAAAATCGTAGTCCTATGGCTGAATTTACGCATCTCCATTTGCATACCGAATACTCCCTCCTCGACGGCGCCTGCGACGTCCAAAAGCTCGTTGACCGCGTCGCCGCCCTCGGCCAGAAGTCTGTCGCCATGACCGATCACGGCAACATTTATGGGGCCGTCCACTTCTTTGAAGCGGCAAAGGCTAAGGGAATCAAGCCGATTCTGGGATGCGAGCTCTATATCTGCAAGAACGAGGACCACCGCGCGCCCGGCGACGGCGATGAGAACAATCACCTGCTGGTGCTGGCGGAGAACGAAGAGGGGTACCGAAACCTGATTCGCATTACCTCGGAGGCTTCCCTCCATGGCTTCTATCGCAAGCCTCGCGTGAGCAAGCGGTACCTGGCGGAACATGCTGAGGGGCTGATTGGGTTTTCAGGGTGCCTCAGCGGCGAGTTATGCGAGGAGTTAGTCGCGGGTAACTACGACAAGGCTCGCGGGGTAGCGCAGCAGTACCAGGACATCTTCGGCAAGGGTAACTTCTATCTCGAAATTCAGGACCAGGGGCTGGAAGACGAGAAGAAGATTCATGAAGCGCTATTCCGGTTGGAGCGGGAGCTGGAGATTCCGCTGGTGGCGACCAATGATTCTCACTATCTGTGCGGGGAGGACTCGCACGCGCACGACGTGATGCTCTGCGTGCAGACGGGATCGAAGGTCCACGACAAGGAGCGGTTCCGTTTCGACAGCGACCAGTTCTTTGTAAAGGGCGCCGACGAAATGGAGCGGCTCTTTCCCGACTCGCCTGGTGTATTGCAGCGGACGATGGAGATTGCGGAGCGGTGCAACTTCAAGCTCCACGCGGTGGACAATCCGTTCCCGGAGTTTGCGGTTCCTGAGGGACACACCATTGACAGCTACTTCGAGGAGGTGTGCCGCGAAGGACTGAAGAAACGCCTGGAGACGTCGGTGCGGATGCTCGAGCTGCGCGGTGTGCTGCGATCGACCATTGAGGCATACCACGCCAGGCTCGATCGCGAGATCGCCGTCATCAAGCAGACGAAGTACGCGGGGTACTTCCTGATCGTGTGGGATTTCATCAAGTATGCTCGCGACCATGGCATACCGGTGGGACCGGGTCGCGGTTCAGCGACCGGCTCGTTGGTGGCGTATGCCATGGAGATTACCAACGTTGACCCGCTGCAGAACTCGCTGCTGTTTGAGCGGTTCCTTAACCCTGAGCGAGTGACCATGCCCGACGTGGACGTGGACTTTTGCCAGAACCGGCGGGGAGAGGTGATTGAGTACGTCACCCGCAAGTATGGGCGCGAGCAGGTGGCGCAGATCATCACGTTCAATACCATGGCCGCGAAGGCTTCCATCAAGGATTGCGGTCGCGCGCTCGATATGCCCTATGGCGACGTGGACCGGATCGCCAAGCTTGTTCCGGCCACAGTGGGTATGACCCTCGATCGCGCGCTTGAAGATGTGCCGGAACTGAAGAAAGCATATGAGGGCGACGCCGTCATTCGTGAACTGATCGACACCGCGAAGAAGCTCGAAGGCCTGGTGCGCGGAAGTGGTGTTCACGCCTCGGCGGTGGTCATTGCGCCGCGCCCGCTCACTGAATTGGTGCCGCTGTCGAAGACCAAAAACGACGAAATCGTGACTGCCTATGATATGAAGTCCGTCGAGAAGATGGGTCTGCTCAAGATGGATTTCCTGGGCCTCGCGACGCTCACCGTCATCGACGATTGCCTTAAGCTGATCGAACAGAGCCGCGGCGAGAAGGTTGACATCGAAGCGATTCCGCCCGATGACGACGAGACCTTCAAGAAGGTGTTTCACTCGGCGCTTACTTCGGGCATCTTCCAGTTTGAGTCGAGCGGAATGCGGGACATTTTGCGGCGTTACAAGCCGGACAGCGTGGAGGAACTGACTGCACTGAATGCACTCTACCGGCCCGGTCCAATGGCGATGATCGACGATTTCATCGAGCGCAAGTGGGGCCGTCGCAAGGTCGAGTACATGCTTCCGGAGCTTGAGGGGCTGCTGAAAGATTCTCTCGGCGTCATCGTCTACCAGGAGCAGGTGATGCAGATTGCGCAGTTGCTGGCCAGCTACTCGCTTGGTGAGGCTGACAAACTACGCCGCGCCATGGGCAAAAAGAGCAAGGAGGGGATGGCCGAGCAGAAAGACCGCTTCCTCGGCGGAGCGGCTGAGCTTGGCTATAACAAGAACGCGGTGGGCGAGATCTTCGAGCAGATGGCGAAGTTCTCCGAGTACGGGTTCAACAAGTCGCACTCGGCAGCGTATGCTCTTGTGGCTTATCAGACGGCTTACTTGAAAACCCATTATCCGGTGGAGTTTATGGCGGCGCTGCTGACTTCAGAGACATCGAAGCCGGAGAATGTGGTGAAATATATCGCCGAATGCAAAGAGATGGGCATCCGCGTGGAGCCGCCGGACGTGCAGACATCCGGTGCGCAGTTTACGCCGCATATTACCCCCGATGGCGAGGCGATTCGGTTTGGTCTGGCGGCGGTGAAGAACGTGGGCGGGAATGCGATCGAGTCGATTTTGAAGGCGCGCGAGGAGGTTGGCGGGCGGTTCAAAAGCCTGTGGGAGTTTTGCGAGAAGGTCGATCTGCGGGTGATGAACTCGCGTGTAATTCAATCGCTGATCAAGGCGGGTGCGCTGGATTCGCTGGGCGGTCGCGCTTCGCTGATGAAAGCGGTGGACAAGGCGATGGAGCGGGCGCAAAAGGCTCAAAAGGACGCGGCGCAGGGACAGAGCGGGCTGTTTGGGCTGTTCGATGAGGGTCCAAAGGCGGCACGTGGAGTGGACGACCTGCCGCGCGTTGCGGATTGGGAGGAAGGTGAGCGGCTGGCCAATGAAAAGGAGGTGCTGGGCTTCTTTGTCTCAGGGCATCCGCTGGATAAGTATGCGGAAAAGCTGCGCAATTTGATGGGCGTGATTTCGACGGCGGAAGCGCTGGAACGGAAACCGCCGGAGAAGCGCTGGGGCACGCAGGCGGACCCGGCGGACGAGATTCAAGTGGCGGGGATGATTCTCGGATTGCGGGTGCAGAAAAGCAAGCGCGACCAAAAACTCTATGCCCAGGCAGCGCTGGAGGACGCAACCGGCAAGATCGACCTGATCTGTTTTTCGCGGGACTATGAAAAGTTACAAGGGCAATTGAAGATGGAGGCGCCAGTGCTGCTGCGCGGCGTGCTCATGGGCGATGAAGATGCGGCGCCGAAGATTGCGGTGAGTTCGATTGTGTCGCTGGAAGAGGTGCAGGTGAAGCTACCCGTCGGCGTGCGCATCCGAATCAACCTGGAGCGGGCAACGGAGGAGATGTTTGCGGGACTGAAGAGTGCGGCAGACGCGGCGCCGGGACCGGGGAAGGTGATGCTGCATCTGGAGAAGAAGGGCGAGTTTGCGGTGATTCTCGAGCCGGAAGGAATGAGCGTGGCTGCGGATCGCGGCTGGGTGGAGCGCGTCGAAGAACTCGTCGGCAAAGGGACGGTGCAGGCGCTGGGGTGAAGGCGGCGGGTGACGTCCGGCGCGCTTCGACGCAACCTTATCGAAATATGTGTCTATCCGGTAAGGTCTGCATGGTCTATTGCATTGAGTTGAGAATTCTCCATTTGAAAGTGCGGCTGGCGCAAGAGAAGGGATCAGGTCTCGATTAATTCCAGGTTGGCGGAAAACTCATTGCCGGCCAAGTGGCGGATTCCGCGGTCCAAGGTGGCGAGCTTGCCCTTGTTGCGGATGGCTAGGCCGAGTAAATAGGCATCGGTGGTTTGGCGGTGGCCTTGCATTCGCGCAAAGATGGATTTGGTGCTGTCCAAGTAGGCGGGAGTATCTGTCCAGAAGACGTGGCCTGGAAGTTGGACGAAGCGTTGCAAGGCGTCGCGGGCCTCTTGCATATCGAATGGGTCTAACCCGGCGATTCCCTGGAGCAATAAACGCATCATTCCCGATTGAGTTATCGGGCAGGTGGCAAAGGCCTTGCCGGCTCCCGGCCGGAACCATCTATCGACGTGTTTGTAATCCGGATGGAGGGGCTGATGGAGGACGAAAAGCAGATTCACGTCGAGCAGGAAGGTCATTTCCGTCGTCCCCTGCTGTTCCCCTTGGAGGCAGGCTCTTCCTTGCGACGCATCAAGCGTTCTACGTACTCGCGGTCCATCTCGTCCTCCGCCCTCTTAACGTCTTCAAGAGTGACGTTCACGTGGCGAAAGGGCACATCGAGGACCAGAAGGCCGATGTCGCTCACCTTGAGACGGGAAGGCTTCGGATCGCTGCGCTGGATGATTTGATCGATCGCCGCGCTGGTGGATTTGCCGCTGGCGCTCTTGAAGCGTTCGACGATTTCCTGTGCCTCTGCAGTGAGAGTTATGGTGGTTCTACGGGAAGCAATCTTCCGGCGGGGAGCATTGACAGCACCGCCGCGCCTGGGGGGATGGTCAATGACTGCCGAGGGTTGGGTGGCGATGCTCATATGTTGATTATTATGCATCTTGGAAGAAAAGTATGCAAATGAGATGAAAAAGATGCGCAGGGTAGGAATATGGATCACCGAGAGGGAGCAATTTTGCAATATCGTCGATTGGGTTACGGGCCGCTGGAAGTTTCGGAGTTGAGCTTCGGGACGTGGCTGACGGTGGCTGGAGGGATCGGGCGGGAGCAGGCGATCCAGTGCATTCATGCGGCGGTGGACCACGGGATTACTCTCTTCGATACGGCAAACCAGTATGGAGCCGGCGAGGCCGAGCGAGTGCTGGGCGAGGCGCTGAAGGCCTATCCACGGGACCGGTTCATGGTCGCGACAAAGCTGTATTTTCCGGTCGGCGGAGAGCCGGACAGGGGGCTTTCAGCCGGACAGATCCAGAAGCAACTGGACCGCTCGCTGCAGCGGCTGGGTGTGGATACGATAGACCTTTACCAGTGCCACCGATATGACAAGGAGACGCCGCTCGATGAGACGCTAACCGCGTTTGACATGGCTGTGAAGGCGGGCAAAGTGCGGGCCATCGGCTTCAGCGAGTGGACTGCGGAGCAGATCGATGCGGCGGCTGCGATTACAGGCGGGACTGGGCTGATGGCGTTTTCGTCCAGCCAGCCGCAATATTCAATGCTTTGGCGAAAGCCGGAAGCCGCTGTTTTCCCGGCCTGTGCGCGCCACGGAATCGGGAACCTGGTCTTTTCCCCTCTGGCGCACGGTGTCTTGAGCGGGAAATATGCGCCCGGCCAGCCTCCGCCGCCCGGTAGTCGCGCAGCCAGCGAGGCCATGAACGTGTTCATGGAGACTGCGGGAAGGCATTTCCGGTCGGACTACCTGCTGGAGGCGGTTTCACAACTCAAACCGATTGCGGCGGATCTTGGCCTGACCATGGCGCAGATGGCGCTGGCCTGGGTGCTCCGGCGTCCGGAGGTGGCATCGGCGATTATCGGGGCTTCGCGGCCTGAGCAGGTTGCGGACAATGTGCGAGCGGTTGGGGTAAAGCTGCCTGCGGAGGCGCTGGAGCGGATTGACCGGGCGGTAGGCGGGGTTGCCGTTTTTCCGTGATGGATATGGGAAAAGGGCACATAGAGAACAAATACTTCAAAAAAACAGCAGAAACATATTCGATCTACAGATTCCTGACGCATTTACCCACCAGTTAGCGCCTTCTGTCCAGGGAGGGTTATCATGGGCGCACCCCGATGGAAATCCTCTGAGCGCCCTTGGGTAGGGCAGCTTGAGGCGTTTTTTCCATGGAACGCGCGAACCATACAAGAGATTCCCCTGACCGGCACGCCCCCGTCTGGTTTGCCGGCCTGGCGAAGACGGAGCTGATTTCCAACGCCGTCAAAGACTTTCAAAAACCAATCAACGGCTACCAAGCCCACGGAGGATATCAATGATGGGAACCAAAGGAAGACTAGCAACGATTCTGATCGCAATTACCTTCTTCGGCTGTAAAGGGCCGGTGCAAACATCGGCGGCAAGCTCAGGGGATGGTGGGAGCGGCGGGTCGTCCGGAGGCGGAATTTTGGCCGCGGCTTTTGGCGGAGGAACGCGCTCAGAAAACGTGATGGACACCACAATGAACAACATGGTCGCGTTTTCGGTCACGGTGCCAGCGAACTGGAAGTTTCAGGGAACGCTGTTTCAGGGCGGGCTGGAGACCTGCGACTCGAACGCGTTCGGCGTGTGGCGGGCATCGAGCCCAGACGGCAAGAGCATGATCGAGCAGTTGCCGGTGATGCTTTGGGCATATGGAACGGGGCCCAAACCCACAACCGGGTGTCTGCCCATTAATGGACCGGTACCTGCGCAGAATCTGCTGCGCATGGTCGCCAAGCAGATGAATCTGGGAGGCGTGAGCGACGAGCAAGTTCCGGCATCGGATGTGGCGGAGGCGCAGAAATACGCTGCGCCCGGGTCCACACCGGACCTGGCCCAGGGCATGGTTCACTACCAGAAGGACTCTGTGGCGATGCAAGGGCGGCTGAAGGTCTCAGTGGATTGCGCAGTGCGGAACTTCCCAGGCTTTCATTCGATCCTGCGCGGCATGCCCGACCGGCCTGCGACGTCGACAGACAGGTGTACCGGGGCGGTGCTTTTCATGGCTGCTCCTGAAGGACAGTTGGCGGCGGTTACGCGGCTATGGGCCCCGCCCGCAATGGGACCCCATACCAACAACGATTGGGGCTGGGCATGGGTCAAGCGCAAGGCCGACCAGGGAAACCAGATGAATGGCGCAATGATTGCGGGCGCGGATGCGAGGTTCAAGGCGCAACACGATGCGATTGCGCGCACCATGCAGATGCAGCAGCAGATGCACGACCAGTTCCTCCAGACCATGCAGGACAGCACCAACGGCTCGATTGCCAATGCCAATGCGAGCATGAATGCGCGCACCACGGCGGCGTCCGACATGGTCGACTATTCGCTGAACCGGCAAACAGTGATGGATACAACCACGGGGACAATCTACAAGGTTCCCAACCAGGTAACCGTTGGGGGGTCTCTGCAACAGGTGCACGGCAACGGTCAGCCATAGAAACACGATTCAGCCAGCCGCTGCTTGCCTACGCTCGTCCGGCCAGCAGCGGCCATCATTCACAGGAAGCAGGAGCTTATCAGCACCCCGGGGGGTTTCAAAAAATGGGCACCAAGGGAAGACTGGCAACAATTCTTATCGCGCTTACCATCTTCGGCTGCAAAGGGCCGGTGCAAACATCGGCGGCAAGCGCCGGAGACAACGCAAGCGGCGGTTCGTCCGGTGATGGCGCGGCAGCCGCGTCCTCGTCTACAGGCGGGACACGCGTGGACTATATCAACGACCCGTCTTTGGGCATGAACGCGATTTCCGTCACGATTCCGGCGAATTGGAAGTTTGACAGCGTGTTTATGCAAGGTGGCGCCTGCGCTCCAACTCCCTTTGGCGTGTTTCGCGCGGTGAGCCCAGACGGGCAGAGCATGGTGGAGCGGATGCCGACGCTGGCGTGGCAATGGGGTCAGGGGCCGATGATCGGTTATGCGCCCAAGACCGACTGCCTGCCGATGCAGAAGCCGATGAGCGCACAGGAATTCCTCCAGTACATGGCGACGACGATGAACGTGCATTATGACGGACCCGCGCAGGTTCCCGCAGCGGAGGAAGCGAAGGCGCAGAAGGCAATGAGTGACGCCCAGGCGGCCTATGCCGGCAAGTACGCGGCCATGCATACCGAGCCTCCCAAGCAGCAGCGGCAACTGGCGCGCGCGGCGGTCAGTTACAACCGGGGATCTCTGCCGATGAAAGGGGTTCTGGACGTGATGGTGGATTGCACGGAGACCAAGTGGGCGGGCCAGCAGGGGCTTTCCAAATGGGCGCCAGGCCATCCTGCTCAGATCGTTCAGGGTCCAGGGTCGGTAACGGACAAATGCTTGGCGTCGGTTACGTATTACACCGCACCGGATGCGAAGATTGCCGGGTTGATGCGGCAATGGGACGCGCCCGGGATGGGAACGAAGCCTGTGGATGCGTGGGTGCAGGCGTGGCTTAACCGGAACAACCAGCAGTCTGAGGAGCGGATCTCCTCAATGAACCAGGCTGCGGCGGCGCAGCGGCAGGCGAACGCACAGCAGTTTGCGCACTCCATGGCGGTGCAACAGCAAATGCACGACCAGTTCATGCAGACCATGCAGGAGGGCCATGAGCACTTCATGGCAGGACAGGCTGCAAACATGCAGGCGCGAGAAACATCGACCTCGGACTGGGTAGACTTTGCGCTGGACCGGCAGACGGTGCTGAATACGAACACGGGGCAAGTCAACAAGATATCGAACCAATACACGCCCACAGGGCCCGACGTGCAAGTGCATGGGAACGGAACACCGTGGTGAGATTCGATTCGACGAGGCCGCTGCTTTCCCTCGGCGGCCGCGTGCAACCCAGTTCAGATTTAGACATTTGCAAGAATTCTCATGACACAGGAGGTCAACAACGATGAGTACCAAAGCGAGACTGGCAACAATTCTGATTGCACTCACATTCTTCGGTTGCAAAGGGCCGGTGCAAACATCGGCGGCGAGCGAGGGAGATGGCGGAAGTGCCGCGCCTTCCGGGGAAGGCGTGAGCAGCGCGTCCGCAAGTGGATCGGGGATTGGTGGAGGCACGCAGGTGCAGCACATTCCCGACCCGTCGATGAACAACATGAACGCCTTTGCCATTACGATTCCCGCCGGGTGGCGCTTTGACGGCATCCTGATGCCGAGTGGCGACTGCACGTCGGGTCCATTTGTGGTCTATCGGGCGAAGAGTCCAGACGGGCAAAGCAAAGTGGAGCGGCTGCCTGTGCTGGGTTGGTCCTGGGGAACAGGGCCAGCGGCCCCTCGCAAGGAGAATAGCTGCTTGCCGCTTTCGGGGCCGATGAGCGCCCAGAATTTCCTGAAATATCTTGCGGCGACCATGCACCTGGATTACGTAGGCGACGAGCAGGTGCCGGCTGAGGATCTGGCGGCTGTTCAAGGGCAGGGGGAGAAGGCCGCTGGCTACTACGGGGGCAATGCCAGTTCCGGGCCTCGCATGGAGCTGGCTCGGGCTAGGGTCCGCTCGAAGAACGGGTCGACGACGGTGATGGGCGAGTTGCGCGGAACATTGATTTGCGGGCAGCTGAACTTTCCCGGGATGCGGTCAGGAGTTCGCGGAGTGCCCGACAGGGCTCCTTCCACTTCCAATAAATGCTCGGGGGGAGTCACCTACTTCTCAGCGCCTGAGAACCAGTTTGCGGGCTTGATGCATGCGTGGGACTCGGAACACATGGGTGGGCGGCCCGAGCCCGCGTGGAGCGATGCGTGGGTGCAGCGGAACAAGGAGCAGACTGCTCGGATTGTGGCGGGGATGGCTGCGCAATCCGAGGCATCCCTCGCGGCGCAGCGGCAGCAATTTGCGCACAGCCAGGCCGTGCAGCAGCAGATGCACGAGGATTTCATGAATACTTTGCAGCGCGGGACGGATATGTCGATGCAGAGGACGGCGGACAGCATGAATGCGCGATCGACGTCAGCGTCGGACTGGGTGGACTATTCGCTGGACCGGCAAACGGTGATGGACACGAATACCGGGCGCATCGGAAAGATATCCAATCAGGTGACGGTGGGAGGATCTCTGCAGCAGGTGCATGGGAACGGGACGCCGTAGTAAGACTCAAAGCAAGCGAAGGCCGCCGTCCGGTCTGCTCAAACAGAGGCCGGCTTCAAAGCCCTTTAACCAAGTGTCACAACCACGGAGGTTATCCACCATGACTACCAAAGGAAGACTGGCAACGATCCTGATCGCACTCACCTTCTTCGGCTGCAAAGGGCCGTTGCAAACATCGGCCGCCAGCGCTGGGGAGGGTGCGAGCGGCGTAGCGCCGGGCGACGGGGCCAGTGGCCAGTCCTCGACAGTTGGGGGCACGCGCATTGAGTACATCACCGACCCGACGATGAACAACATGAGGGTGATGCCCGTCCAGATCCCGGCGTCATGGCGCTTCCGTGGCGTGCTGGTTCCAAAGGGCCCCTGCACAGATACCTCTGAAGTGTTCCGGGCGACAAGCCCGGATGGGCGCAGCTTTGTGGAAGTAATGCCGCGGATGGGCTTTGTGTGGGGAAACCTGTATGCGGGTTCTAGAAACCCGGGTGGATGCCTGCCATTCGACAAGCAGGTCAGCGCCCTGGAGTTTGTGAAGTACATGACCACGGTCCTGCAGGTGGAGTTTCTGCAGGAGCAACCGGTCCCCGGATATTCGGGCCCTGCACCGTACCCGGGCGGGATGTGGACGACGGCCAGGGCCACCGTGCGTTTCAAGAACGGATCGTTGAACATGATGGGGAGTGTGCAGGCGGGCCTGTTTTGCAGCCAGTATCACCCGGCGGGGAACCAGGCTGCTCCGAACGGGGGCCGGGGTTATGCTGGTCAGCAGAATGCCAGGCCTGGCCCGGAGGGTGGGCACTGCGATGCGGTGGTCACATACATCACCGCACCGGAGAACCAGTTTGCCGAAGTCATCAAGATTTGGAGTGGTCCGGGAATGGGCAGGCACAAGGAGCTTGACGACTGGGTTGCGATCTATAGCCAGCGTTACGCCAATGAGGTGCAGGCGAGAACCAACGCCTTCCTGAATGAGTCGAACAATGCGTTTGCGGCGCGCCAGCAAATGTATAAGGATCAAGCCGCAGTGCAGCAGCAGGCGCATAACCAGTTCCTGCAGACCATGCAGGAGGGCACCGACAGGTCGATGGCGAACGCAGCGCGGATTGCCAACAGCAACCACACCATGGCATCGGACATGGTGGACTACTCGCTGGACCGGAGGACACTGATGGATACCAATACCGGGGTGATCTACAAGACCGGAAACCAGGTGACGCCGGGAACGAGCCAAGTGCAAGTGCATGGGGATGGGACGCAATATTAAGGCCGAAATCTGCAATGGAAGCGAAGCCAGCGGTCTGGATTGCTCAAAAAGCTGCTGGCTTCAAGAACCCTTAACGGCGCTTCAACAACGCGGAGGATATCGACAATGACTACCAAAGGAAGACTGGCAACGATTCTAATTGCACTCACCTTCTTCGGCTGCAAAGGGCCGCTGCAAACATCGGCCGCGAGCGCTGGGGAGGGTGCGAATGGCGGGGCAAGCAGCGGCTCCTCCGGCGAGGGCGCAACTTCCGATGGCGGGACGCGCACGGCGAACATCGTCGATCCCACGATGGACAACAAGACCGCGTTTTACGTCACCATCCCCGCGAAGTGGAAGTTTCAGGGGATTCTGCTGCAAGGCGGCGTGGACGCCTGCGACTCTGGATTTAGCGCGGTATTTCGCGCGACCAGCGAGGACGGGCAGAGCTTCGGCGAGGCACTTCCGCAAATGGTGTGGGCCTATGGCGATGGCCCCAGGCCGAAGACCGGATGCCTGCCTCTCGACAAACCGATGAGCGCGCAGGATTTTCTGAAGTACCTGTCAATCACGATGCGGGTTGACTATATAGGCGACGCGCCCATGCCCGATGGATTGGCGAAGGCGGTGAAGCAATGGAGAGACGGTTTTGCCCAGCATCCTGCCCCTGCAGCGAACTTCTATGCAGCGCACAATCTGCCGCCGCCTCACAACACCGCGGACGGAGCGGCCGCAACGGTTCGCTACAAACGAAATGGAGTCTCCATGGAAGGGCGCTTGGCCGTGCTGCTCTACTGTACTGAGGCTCCCCCCCCGGGCTTCCAGACCGCCTCGGCCGGCATGCCGAGGAAATCAGCAACGATTTCAGGAAAATGCACGGCGAGCTCTGGCTACGTGACCGCTCCTGAAAACCAGTTTGCCGCTGTGCTGCGGCTGTGGGACGACCCGGCGATGGGCGGCAAGCAGAACAAGGAATGGGGCGATGCCTGGATGAAGCGCTTTGCCGACCAGCGGGCTGCGTCTGAACAGCGCTTCGAGCAAAACGTGCGGCAATTGAACCAAACTTACCTCGACAATTCGAATAGGAATTTCCAGGCCCAGCAGGATGGGTACCGCCGTCAGGCTGCCGTGCAACAGCAGATGCATAACGAGTTCATGGATGCCATGCAGCAACGGACGGACAGTTCGATGGCGAATGCCCAGGCGAGCACCAATGCGCGAACCACGGCGGCTTCGGATTGGGTGGACTATGCGCTGGATCAGAAGACGGTGATGAATACGAACACGGGTCAGACCTACAAGATCTCCAACCAGGCGCCGGTGTACGCCCCCCAGGAACAGCAGGTGCACGGGAACGGGACGCCGTAGCGAGCTGGTACAGGCTCTAGGCTTGGCAGAGAATTTTGGCCCACTGGCGGACAGATTCGGGGGTGAGTGGCGCGCCTTCTGTCTGGCTGGCGGCGAGTTGGACGGCGAAGTTGCCGATCGTGGAGCTTTCCGTCTCTCCGATTTCGACGGGCAGGCCGGTCCGTTGCGCGGTCAGCTCGGTGAGCAGCTTGTTGCGGCTGGCGCCGCCCAGGATGTGGATTCGCTCGAGCTTCCGGCCCAGCATCTCTTCCAGGTTTTCGAGTGCAGTTGCATAGCGCGCGGCAAGGCTCTCAAAGATGACGCGAGCAAACACAGGCTCGTTTCCGGCAACGTCGGGAATGGTGGCCCAGCGGCGTCGCCACAACTGATGGTTGATGCGCTCCGGCATGTCGGAGTCAAGCAGCAGGGGCTCTGCGTCCACGTTGATGATTCCGGGAAACCCGGAGGAAGCTGCCTGCGCGATCAGGTCTTCAATGTTCCAAACGCGGCCCTCGGCACTCCATGAGTCCATGCATTGCTTCAGCAGCCACATCCCGTTGACCAGCGTGTGGAAGCAGAGCTCGCCGGTCGCAGCGCCGAGGTTGGTGTAGCGGGCGTCGAAGGCCTCGCGTGTTGTGACTGGCGCGTCTGTGAGGGTGCCAACGAGCGACCAGGTACCGGAGCAGATGTAGGCAGTGGAGCTGAGGCCGGTGGGAATTCCCGCGATGGCCGAGGCGGTATCGTGACAGGCAGGCACAATGAGCTGGGTTGCGCGGAAGGCATCGAGAGAGGCCAGCGGCCCCTGCACGCGGCCAACAATGGTTCCAGCGCGAACAATCGGCGGAGCGGCGTCGAGGGGGAGATTGAGCATGCGGAACAGGCCCGAAGCCCATTCGCCGGTTTTCAAGTCGACCAGGCCGGTGTGGGTGGCGTGGGTGTATTCGGCAACGCGGCGGCCGCCAAGCCAATAAAGGACATACTCGGGCATCGTGACCCAGGGAGCGTGGGGATCGATTCCGTCGGCAGGGTCGGCCAGCAATTGGTAGACGGTGTTGATGCGGAGCGGGAGAGCGCCAGTGTGCTGGTAGAGCTCGAACGGCGGGAGCACACGGTCGGCCGCCTCTTTGGTTGCTACGGAGCGCTCATCCCGGTAGCAGAAGGGCTCACCGAGCGGGGAACCGTCGGGGGCAAGGCGAACGTAGTCGACTCCCCAACTATCCACGGCGATAGAAGCAATGCCCTCGAGTGCTGCCTGTGCGGCTTTGCGGAGGCCCTCTTCCAGCCCTGCAAGGATTGTATCGAGGGGCCAGTGAAGAGCTGCTCCGCGACGCACGGGGCCGTTGGGGACGCGATGGATGACTTCAATCGAAGGAACTCCGCCTACCCAGCGAAGCAGGGAGACGCGGCAGCTTTCGGCGCCTAAATCAATGGCAATCCGTGCAGGTTCTTGCATAGAAGCAGGTAGGTTCACATTCAAGTCTAACGCAAAATCGCCTCGGCAAGGCCTCCGTCGACGGGAATCAAGTGGCCGGTTGTGCAGCGGGTACGCGGGCTGGCCAAAAAGAGAATGGCTTCCGCGCAGTCGGACGGATCGATGGGTTGCCGGGTGAGGGTGCGCTCGGCATAGAAGCCGGCCAGGAGGTCCCGCAGCTCATCGTCGCTGAGAGATTCATCGAATGGAATGTTGTATTTGGTGAGCGAGGCGCGGACGCGGTCGCGGGGGAACATGGTGGAGCCTTTCACGACAGCTGCCGGGCTGACGCCATTGACCCGGACGCGCGGCGCCAGTGAGACGGCGAGTGCGCGGACCAGGTGCGAGAGTGCCGCCTTGCTGACGTCGTAGGCCTCGCTGCCACGCTTGGGGACCACCGCGTTTGCTGAGCTGGTGAATACGATCGAGGCGTCAAGAGCCTGCTCGGCAAAGATCTTTGCCGTCTCATCCGCGAGCAGGTAGTTGGCGGTCACGTTGATATCGAACGTGGTGGCCCACATCGCGTCGGGTATGACGCCGTCCGGCGAGGAAGGAAAAAGAGCCGCGGTGTTAATCAGAATGTCTACGCCACCGAAGGCCGCGACCGTGGCCTGGAGCGCCTTTACGATGGCCTTGCGGCTGCGAATGTCGACCGGGGTGCTGGTGACGAATTCTTTTGAGGTAACGGCCTGGAGTTCGCCGGCGACGCGGGCCGCCGAAGCTTCGTCGCGGTCGGCTACAACCACGTGTGCTCCGCGGGCGGCGGCCAGGAAGGCGACCTCGCGCCCAATGCCGCTGCCGCCGCCGACTACCAGAGCAATGCGGCGGCTGAGCTCCTTTTCCGGAGGCTGTCGGCGGATTTTGGCTTCTTCCATGGCCCAATATTCGATGCGAAAGGCCTCGATGGCCGGGAGGGCGACGTAGTTGGAAAACACCTTGAAGCTGTCCGGGGCCATACCTTCGCCGCACTGGGGGAGTGTGCCCTTGACTTCGCCTTCCGCAAGCAGGGTGGCGCCTTCCATCACATGAATGGCGTTGGTGTAGAACTCGCCGGTGATGCGGGCTTCAGTCTTGTTCTTGCCGAAGCTGAACATGCCGAGGCCGGGAATGAGGACAATGGCCGGGTTCGTATCGCGAAGAGCGGGCGAGTCAGGGGTCGCGAACGAGTGGTAATACGCGCGGTATTGCTCGCGGTATTCGGCGAGGGAAGCGGCGATGTTCTTTTTGAGCTGGGCCAGGTCTTCGCCAGGTGCCCACGGCACAAACAGCGGCCGAATTTTGGTGCGGATAAAGTGATCCGGGCAACTTGTGCCAAGGAAGGCGAGATCCTTTGCGTGGACTGAGTTAACGAACTGAAGCACGTCGGGAGCGTCGGTGAAGCTGGAGATCCAGCGGTTCTGGGTGCTGACCTGGCCGCGCAGGTAAGGGGCGATCTGGACGGCGCGTTGCGAGCGCTCGGCACGAGCTGGAACCAGTTCGCCGCCGAAGCGCGTTTTCCCGATTCCGTGGCGATGAATAAACTGGCCGATCTGGTCGATGACGGTCAGGGTGTTCAGGTAGCACTCGCGCTGAGTCTGGCCCCAGGTGAACAGGCCATGGCCGCCGAGCACGATCCCGTCGCAGCCGGGATTCTCCTGGACTGCCTGGCGCATCATCAAGCCCAATTCAAAACCGGGACGCTGCCAGGGAACCCAGACCAGGGAGTGATTGAACTCGCGGTTGAACTCCTCCATCTTGGCCTTGCCGTTGGCGGATGCGGCCAGGGCAATGCCCCAGTCGGGGTGAAGATGATCCACGTGGGGGAAGGGAAGAAAGCCGTGCAGCGGTGTATCGATCGAGGCGGCAACGGGATTGTTGCGGAAGGCGCAGAGCGCATACATGGCAACCATGTCGTCTTCGCTGTCGACACCCTTGTAGATGCGTTCCAGAGCCAGCAGCTTCTCCTGGTAGAGGGTGGCGAAGCCGGTACGTTTGATGCCGCCCAGGTCGCCGCCAGAGCCCTTGACCCACAGAACCTCGACAGTGCCGCCGGTGAGGGGGTCGATCTGAGGGACTTTGGAACTTGTGTTGCCGCCGGCAAAGTTGGTGATGCGCAGATCGGAACCGAGCAGGTTGGAGCGATAGCGCAGGAGCTCCGGTTCGTCAAGGGTAGCGGCGACGCTGGTGTCCCAGCGATCTTCAAGGAACTTCAATGTAGGGGAAGCAACCGATGCCAAAGTCATAAACACCACTGTACGAGGATTAGATGCAACTTAGCCAATATATCACATCGAAATGCAATAGAGAATAGCTTTCTTATACGAAACTAAGCAGTCGGAAATGAAGACCCATCGATCGATCGTCCAGCCTCTCAAAACAGCCCGAAGGCCGCCATTCTTAGCGGCCTGAATATCAGGGCTGAAGCCCTGACCTACCGTTGTCCCATGTCCAGCCGAGTTCTTAAACAGGTTCTGAGAGAATCATCATCCTTCGGCGCTGTCAGCGCCGAGCGTCTCCGGCGTCACTGCCTTGTGCCGCACATAGTTATACGGCGGCACCGTGTAGCCGCGCAGCAGCGCAATGCCCAGTTGGATAAGCCTTGGCCCGTAGGATTCGACTTCGTGCGAGATGGAGCCGATGAGCGCGCTGGTGCCGGACCGCATCTCTTCCAGCACCTCGGGGATGCAGTCCTGACCGGCGATGGCGAAGTCCGCCTCTCGACCCGACTCGCGGGCAGCATCAAGGACACCCAGGGCGCTGGTGTCGGTGGCGGCGGCCACCAGGATGCGCTCGCCTTTCCGATGGTTGCGCAGGAACTCCGCCACGGCCAATTTGCTGGGCTGACGCATGCCCCTGCCCTCGATCTGCAGGAAGCGGTCGGCGGGAATATCCTTGAGCCGGTCGCGAATCCCATCGAAGGCGCCGGTGATCCGGTTCTGCACAAAGCTGCCTGCCTCAGAGAATCCGACTCCGAGTACCCAGTCCACTTTGCCCTTCCACTTGCGCAGAGCGTGCTGGGCGAGGATGGAACCGGCTTCGAAGCCGACCTCGAAGTTATCCACGCCAAAATAAGTCGAATTAGGGTGGGGCACGTCGATGGCGACCAGGGGAATGTCAGCCTTTTTGAAGATGTGCGCCACACGGGGCGCCACATGTTCCTCCACCTGGAACTCGATCGCCAGGTCCACGCGCTTGGCGACAAATTTCTCGGCGTTCTGAACGGCAACGTCGGCGTCGTAGCGGTTATCGAGCATGATCAATTCCACGCCGGATGCGGCCGCGGCGGCAGTAATGCTCTGAGCCACGGCGACAGAGAAGGGCATCTCGGCGCTCTGTGCCGCAAAACCGAAGCGCAGGCGCCGGGGCCGGGAAACAAGCCGGTACAGGCCGTTTTGTCCCTGGGCCACGTAGCCGCGGTGGACCAGCGTCTTGAGAATTCGGTAAACGCTGGTCTTGGAGATCTGCGTTTTCTGGTAAACATCCTCCAAAGTCACAGTGGTATGGTTCTGCTCCAGCAGTTCGAGCACATCGAGCGCCTTGGACAGAATGGGAATCAGGTACAGCCGTTTGATCTTGGTCTTGGGCAATCCGTTATCTCCGTCTGCAATTTCAATAGCGAAACTGCACGCGAGTTAGAATACCTCATTTCAGGCGTAGCTGCTCACTGCTGAGTGGCGGCTTCCGCGTTCCTCGGCGGCGCGTTCCACATAGCCGCTCGCGTAGAGAGCTGCCAAGGGATCGGCGGGCAGGCCGCGGGTAACTCGCCAGGCTGCGGCGAGCGGGCGCACGTCGGTCCAGAAAGCGCCGCGGAAAAGCTCCTCGGCGGCCACCAGGTTACAGGATTGCTGATGCATGGCCAACTGATCGCGATCCACGAGTGCGGCCTTGAGCCAGAGTTCCTGCGCGGTGACTACGGTCTGAATCGAGGCCTCAATCTTGCCCTTGAGGTTGTGGCTCTGGTCGATCATGAAGGCGATATCGTGGGCCAGCCCATCGGTGGTGGCAGCGTGGATCTCGTGGAAGATCCGGAAGATCTGGTAGGGGTCAATCGAGCCCAGGGTCAGGTCGTCGTCGGCGTAGCGCCGGTCATTGAAGTGGAAGCCGCCGAGCAGGCCGGTGTGGAGCAGCCACGCGACGATCTGCTCGATGTTCTGCGAGGAATAATGGTGACCGGTGTCCACCAGGACGCGAGCTTGCGGTCCGGCCTCACGCGCGAAGTGCGAGGACATGCCCCAGTCGGCGATGTCGGTGTGATAGAAGGCCGGCTCGAATGGCTTGTATTCGATGAGCAGGCGCTGGCCGGGGTCGAGATGGTCATGGGAGGCGCGCAAGGCTTCCTCAAGCCAGCCGATGCGCTTGCGAATGCTCTGCGAGCCGGGATAGTTGGAACCGTCGGGCAGCCACAGGGAGACATCGCGGCACCCGAGCCGCTTGGCGATCTCGATGGAATCCAAAACGTGGTCTACGGCCTGTTTGCGGATCTCCGCCGAGGGGTTGCACAGGGAACCGAACTTGTACTCCTGGTCCTGAAACAGGTTCGGATTGATGGACCCGGCGCGCAATGCGAAGCGGCGCTCCAGTTCCTTCACCTCGGGGACATCGGTGATGCCGTTAGGCAGATCCCACAGTACGTGGAGAGCGAGGGTGGGGGTCACGCCGGTAAGGCGGTTTACCTCGGCTGCGTCGGCGAACTTTTCCTCGATGGTGGAGGCGGCGGCTGCCTGGACGAACTTGCCAAAGCGCGTACCGGTGTTGGCGAATCCCCAGGAGGGAATCTCGATCTGGAACGAGTCCAGCGCTTGAACAGCCAAGTCGAAGGTAGCGGATTCTGAATGCTTCATGATTACCCCTTGCCGGGACGATTTGCCCGGCGAAAAGTCAAATGTCGTTCCTAAAGCGTGTTTCAAATTCCTCATCAGCGTTCGTATGTGCCTCAACCAGCCTTGTGTCAGTCGTCCACCGGCGTTGCCGACCCGCGGAGGATGAAACTGCGTCCGGCGATGCCGCCGCTAACCTGCTAACTCGCTATCCCCGCCTCAGCGGGGGCTAACTCGCCGCTCTTGACACAGAACATGCCTTTTTCCGCAGCCTGTTCAGCCCATGCGGGATTGCAGCCCCCATTTGCCAAGCCGTTTTTGAAATACGCTCTGATCAAATCTCGTCCCTCACCAGGATCACATGGAGAAAGCGCGGTCCATGGACGCCCTTGATGCGCGTCATTTCAATGTCTGCCGTGGCGCTGGGCCCTGAGATCCAGGTAACCAGCACGGGAGGCTGCGTGCAACGGTCAAAGTACTCCGGCAGCGTCTCAACGACCTGACTGGCGCGGAGAATGCACAGGTACCAGTCGGGGAGCAGAGTGAGCACGCGCCGGCCTTCGGCCGGGGAGTGGTGGAGGACAATGGTGCCCGAATCGGCGACCCCGCAAAAGCAAGCGGTGACAACGCCTTCGGCCTGTTCAATCTCAGCGGTGGTGAGCCTGTGATCCGCTTTCCAGTCGAAGCCTGGGACAAGCCAGTCTGAATTCAATCCTTCCGGTGCGGCAAAAGTGTGTTTGCCGCTGGCCGTGAGCTGGGCGGCGATGGAGGCCACAAGGTTTGCCGGCGTGCATTCGATAACCTCGGCGTCGTACTCCCGGAGCCGCTCGATCATGAGCGCAAGCCGGGCTTCAGCGGTGAGGGTTCCACGGCGGACATAGGTGCGGGGCAGAGCCGCATAGGCGTCCGCAGGCTCGGCAAATCCATGGCCCGAGCCGTGTGTCGCGGAGCGGACGCGGTCGAGAATCCGCTTACGGGATTGGCCTGAGGCTGGGCCCGGTGTTGAGCCCGGCGTCGAAACTGTCGCGCTCATTTTGCCTCCCCTTTTCGCGCCGCCCACCATTCGTGGAAGGTCTGGCTGGAAAGAGCGCGGAGATCGCGAGTCTGGGTCCATTTGGCGCCGATGCTGGGCAGCGAGTGAATCCATCCGTCTCTCTGTGTAAAGAGACGTGCGCCGATGCGCCCAAGACGCTGAGCCAGATGGAATCGCCATGCTTTTTGAAAAAGCAGATTTGCGATTTTCATGCCGAGATACATGGGGTCGAGAAGGCGAGCGAACTGGTGGCGCTCCTGGTTGACCACTTGGGCGCGCAGCTCAAGCAGCACCTCGGGAATGTTGATTTTGACCGGGCAGACCTCGTAGCAGGCGCCGCAAAGCGACGAAGCGAAGGGCAGCGACTGCGCGTGGTGCATCTGCATCAATTGCGGAGTGAGAATGGCTCCAATGGGTCCGGGATAGACCGAACCATAAGCGTGGCCGCCAGTCTGGCGATAGACGGGGCAGGCGTTCATGCAGGCGGCGCAACGGATGCACTTCAGTGTCTGGCGCTCCTTCGTTCGGGAAAGTATTGACGAGCGGCCATTGTCAAGCAGAACCACATGAAAGCGCTGCGGACCGTCCCCTGGCGTGACGCCGGTCCAGAGCGAGGTGTAGGGGTTCATCCGCTCGCCGGTAGCGGAACGCGCAAGCACCTGAAGCATCACCTCGAGGTCCTGGAAGCGGGGCAGCACTTTCTCAATCCCGGCCAGTGTAATCATGGTGCGGGGCAAGGTGAGGCACATGCGGCCGTTGCCTTCTGACTCGACCACCGCGACAGACCCTGTCTCAGCGACCAGGAAGTTGGCGCCGCCGATGGCCGTGGGAATGTTCAGGAACTTCTGGCGGAGATAAGTGCGCGCCGCGGCGGTGAGTGCGTGCGGATCGTCGGAGAGGTCTTTCAGACCCATGCGCCGCGCAAATATCTCGCGCACCTGGCTGCGATTGACGTGCAGCGCCGGAACCACGATGTGCGAGGGCTCGTCATCGCCCAATTGAAGAATGATTTCGGCCAGATCGGTCTCGAAGACGCTGACGCCCGCGGCTTCCAGAAAGGGATTCAACTGAATCTCGGCCGAAGTCATGGTCTTGATCTTGATCACTTCGCTGGCGTTCTCCTGCCGCAGCAGGTCGAGGATCGTCTGCCGTGCCTCAGCAGCGTCGGCGGCCCAGTGAACCGTGCCTCCGGCAGCCGTGCAGCGGGTTTCAAATTCTTCGAGGTAGGCGCCGAGGTTTTCAAGGGCCTGCGCGCGGATGGCCGATGCCGCCGAACGCAGTTCCTGCCAGTCGGCTTTTTCTGTTACCAGTTTGGCGCGCTTTGCCTGGATTACGTCAATGGCGTGGGCCACGTTATGACGCAGTTGCGGGTTGCGCAGGATGGGCAATGCGGCCTTCGGGAATGGTGGCGCGGACAGTGGGTCCAGGTCCGGGTGAGGCATGGCCGGCTGGGCTGTGGCTAGATGGCTCATACCGTCGCCTCCGCGGGAGAGGCTTCTGTGCTGGCCAGAATCTCAGCCAGGTGGATGGTCTTCATCCCCACATATTGCCGGTGCATGGCCCCGCCGAGGTGCATGAGGCAACTGTTGTCGAGAGCGGTACAGTATTCGGCGCCTGTGGCCACGATGTCTTCAAGCTTGACGGCGAGCATCGCGGACGAGACTTCGGCATTCTTGACCGAGAATGTCCCGCCGAAACCGCAGCAGCGGTCGACATTGGGCAGCGGCATCTGCGTAAGCGAGCGCACCTTGCGGAGCAGGCGATAGGGCCGGTCGCCAAGGTGCAGCGCGCGCACGCCGTGGCAACTGGCGTGGTAGGTCACGCGATGGGGGAACGTGGCGCCCACATCTTCCACACCCAGCCGGTCGATGAGGAACTCGCTCAACTCGTAGACCCTGGGCAGCAGGGCCGCAAATTCCCGGCGCAGGGACTCATTGCCCAGCTCCTCGAAGAGGCCGGGGTACTGATCGCGAATCATGGCGACGCAGGATGAGGAGGGAATGACCACGGTCTCGGCCTCCTGGTAGAGCCGGACCAGGCGCTTGGCTTGAGAGAACGCCTCGCCCCGGAAGCCGGTGTTGGCGTGCATCTGGCCGCAACAGGTTTGTTTGGGATGAAAGTCGAGTGAAACTCCAAGCCTCTCCAGCAGACTGACCACAGCGCGGCCCGTCTCCGGGAAGAGCGTATCGTTGTAGCACGTAATAAAAAGCGACGCGCGCATAGGTAGCTCAATCGGAAAGGCAATTCAAAATAGGAATAGTATTCGATAGAGACACGAGTTGTCTATTGCAATTTTGATCTTGCATATCAAATACCATCTTGGTACGTTTCCCCAGGCTGCACGAGTTTCTTTGTGCTCCAAACGAATACCAATATTACAGCCCCCGGAGCGGCGAGCGCGACCATCCGCTCAATCGAAAGAAAATGCGGCCAGGCGCATGGGCAAACCGCCTTATCTGAACGAACTGCAAAAACGTTTTTCTAAAGATCGCCGCGCAGCCGCTTGCCAGGCGCCGCGATCTCCAAAGTAGCTGCCGAAAGCCGGCCAGAACCGAGGCCTTTGCACTAGAATTGTCGAGTTCGAGTACCAGGAGGCAACATGCAGCAAGCTATGAAAGCGGTGAGGCCGCGTACCGTCTCACTGAGCCGGTTTTTGTCCTTATCCGTCCTGTTTTGCACAGTCCTGTCTGGCGCGGCGTTTGCCCAAGCGCAGAGTGCCGGCGACGAAAAGAAGATCAACGACACCATTTCCAAGCTGACCCTGGAAGAGAAGATCCACATGCTTTCGGGATCGAGCATGATGGCTTCGACGGGCCTGCAACGGCTGGGGATTCCGGCCTTCAGGATGAGCGACGGCCCGGTTGGCGCGCACATTCCGCCACCTTCCACGGCATACGCGGCCGGCATCGGCCTCGCAGCCAGTTGGGACCGCGACCTTGCCGTGGAGATCGGCACGCAGATTGGCCGCGATGCGCGCTCCCGCGGCGCCAGCTTCCTGCTCGGCCCTGGGGTCAACATCTACCGCGATCCTTTGAACGGCCGTAACTTCGAGTACTTTGGCGAAGACCCGTTTCTCGCGGGCGAAACCGCCGTGGGCTACATCGACGGAGTCCAGTCGCAGGGAGTGAGCGCCACCATCAAGCACTATGCGGCCAACAACTCCGAATATTTCCGCTTCACGTCGGATTCAGTCGTGAGCGAGCGGGCGCTGAGGGAGATCTATCTTCCGGCCTTTGAGGCTGCGGTTCGCAAGGCTCACGTTGGGTCGATCATGGATTCCTACAACCTGTTGAACGGCGAACACGCCACCGCCAACTACCACCTGAACGTCGAGATCGCCAAGCAGCAGTGGGGGTTTGACGGGGTCATGATGTCAGACTGGACGGCCACGCATGACGGCGTGGCCGCGGCCAACGGCGGCCTGGACCTGGAGATGCCGTTCGGCGTCTACATGAACGAAAAGACCCTTCTGCCTGCTGTTAAGGAAGGCAAGGTCAAGGAGTCGGTGATCGACGACAAGATCCGCCGCCTGCTTCGCGACGGATACCGCTTCGGCTGGATCAGCCACGATCCGCTCGACGAGAGCATTCCGCGCTACAGCCAGCAGGGACGGATTGCTGCGCTGCAAGGCGCGCGCGAGGCGATTGTCCTGTTGAAGAACGGGAGCGGATTGCTGCCGCTGGACCCCAACAAAGTGAAGACCATCGCGGTGATCGGGCCGGACGCATTTCCCGCGATTCCGACAGCCGGCGGCAGCGGGCAGGTGCCTACATTCTCCGAGGTGAGTGCTCTGAAGGGGATCAGCGACCGGTTGGGTGTGGGCGTCAACGTTCTCTACGACCGAGGTGTTCCCAAATTGTCGATCCTGGCCATGCGCTCAGGCTTCATGCTGGCTCCGGACAAGTTTGTGCCCGGCTTGACGGTGGAGACCTTCGACAATCCCCAGTTCACCGGCACGCCAGTGGCAACCCGGACGGAAATGACCGCCAACAGCGGCCAAAACATGCTGGACAATCCGGATATGGCCGAGATGATCAATTCGATTACTCCGGAACAGTTGATGGCCTTTATGAGCATGGGTGGCCCGCAACGCTACAGCCGGTGGACGGGCTATTACTTTGCCCGCGCGCCGGGCAACTTTGTGGTCTTTGTTGAGAACCAGGGCAAGTACCGGCTGCTGATCGATGGGCAGGCCGTAATCGACCACTCGGAAATTCCAAAGTTTGCGCTGGCGCAAAGGGTTGTGCCCCTCACTCCCGGTCCGCATAAGGTGGTGCTGGAGGTACTCGGCGCGCCGCAATTTGGCGAGGGAACGTTGAAGATCGGTATTGCGCCAGAGGGAACGCTGGTAAACCAGTCGGCCATCGATATGGCGAAGAAGGCCGATGCGGTGATTGTGGCTGTCGGATACAACGCTGACATCGAGACCGAAGGCGCGGATCGCGAGTTCCAGTTGCCTCCGGGCCAGGATGAACTGATCGAGAAGATCGCAGCCGCAAATCCGAACACCGTCGTCACCGTTACGGCGGGCGGAAGCGTGGATGCTTCACGCTGGATCGATCGCGTAGCTGCGCTGCTGCAGAACTGGTATCCGGGCGAGGAAGGCGGCACGGCGCTGGCCGAGGTGTTGTTCGGCGATGTGAATCCCTCGGGACGCTTGCCCATCAGTTGGGAGAAGAGCCTGAAGGACAATCCGTCCTTCGCGTACTACTATCCCACGCGGGAACGCTGACAATCCCGTACAAGGACGACGTGTTTGTAGGCTATCGCGGCTACGAGCACAACGGCGTGAAGCCTCTGTTCCCGTTCGGGTTCGGACTTTCCTATACCAGCTTCAAATACTCGAATCTTGCCATCCAACCGGCTGCCGGGGCCGGTGCATACGAGGTTGGTTTTGATGTCACCAATACGGGCACAAAGGCTGGGGCCGATGTGGCCCAGGTCTACATCGGCGAAGATCACCCGCAGGTCCCCCGGCCTCCCCAGGAACTGAAGGGCTTTGCAAGGGTCGTGCTCGATCCAGGGCAAACCCGGCACGTGACGGTTCCGCTCGATGCGCGTTCCTTCACCTGGTACGACGAAAAGGCGGCTGCATGGCATGGCGACGCGGGATCCTTTACGGTCCACGTCAGTCGTTCTTCAGCCGATCCGCAACTGGAGGGGAAGATCACTCTGGCACAGTCGATCATGCTGCCTGTGAAGTAGCATTTTCCGTGTCCTGATCCAAAAGGGATATCCCCGGCCTTGCCGGGATGGCAGCAGAAGTTTGACAGTTCCGGGAGCTTGCCCTGCCTCGATTTGCCTGTACTGCGACCGCGATGTTTGCATGGCGAGGTCTTTGCTTTTGTTCTTGCTTTTACTTTCACCCGTTGCGATCGGGCCCCCTTTGAGGGGCCGGCAACCGTAAAGCCTCCGGTTCTCTGCCGGAGCATACTGACTCCCTTGGCGGATCACTTGGTCCGGTGGTCCGCTGGAGGCGTTTCTTGGTTCCGTCGCGGCGGTCAACCTTTTTTGTTGATTGCCGTCTAACGAGGTTGACTACTTCCGTTCCTTTTTACCGGAAGGAAGGGAATTCCCTCATAACTTCTTCTTCATTTGGCTTCGATCTTGTTTTCCAGTGGCTGCAAGACCTGTAGCAGCCTCTGGTGGAAGTCTGGTTTTGAAAGGGCACGACTTTAGTCGTGCCATAAAGCCTCAGGAATCAATGGGGCTTTAGCCGCTGAGGGATGCTTTCCGCCAGACTGCGACTTCTGCCACAGGCTGGTGGGCATGATCTGGGCTGAGGTATTCCACGATTCAGAGTTTCTCGGGCGCTTGCGGATTTTGCGAGTTTGGCAGGTTGTTTGTAACTCGCTGTACGAGAGTCCGAGAGTCGAGGACGACGAAACTGTCATCCGGGTTGAGTTTCGGTTCGGGTCGATGCATGGGTAAGCGACCCAGGTTTATTTGATTGGAACCGCAACTTTTCGTTTGTTCGGGGGTTCTTCCCCGAAGGAAGGGTCTAGGAAAACCACTATGCGTCCCCTGCGTCCGTTTCCCCTGCGTTTGTTTCCACTACGCCTCTTGGCCAGCGCGTTGCTCTGCGCAACAGCGGCAATGTCTCAGCAGTTCGCACCCACTATTCGCATCGTCAACGCCATAGATGAAAGCCAGCTTGTAACGCTCAAAGGCAACACTCATCCTGCGGCAAACGCCAAGAACGATCTTGGCCTGGTGAGCGCCAACCTTCCGATGACCGACTTGATCCTGGTGCTGAGCCGCGAACCTGCGCAGCAGACTGCGTTCGACAAGTTTGTGGCCAGCCAATACGACTCGACATCGCCCAACTTCCATCAATGGCTCACGCCGGAGCAAGTAGGCCAGAATTTCGGCCCCTCCGAGACGGATATCGCAACCATATCGAATTGGTTGACGGGGCATGGATTTTCCGTCGCCGAAGTGACCAAGGATCACATGTCGATCCGCTTCAGCGGCACGGCCGGACAGGTTCAGAGTACGTTCCACACTGAAATTCATAACCTGACCGTGAAGGGCGTGCCGCATATCGGCAACATGACCGACCCGCAGATTCCGGCGGCGCTGACGCCGGTGGTGGTGGGCGTGAAGGCGCTGCACAACTTCTTCCCGAAGCCGGCGCACCATTTGGGGAGCGTGGTTACGCGGGACGCCGCGACTGGGAAATGGCAGAGGATTTCGAGCACCACGGCTTCGAACTCTACGCCGAGCGGAACTGGTGTGCGCCCAACTCTGGGCGGCGCGGCGATCGGTTCTCTGCTCAGCGGCGGACCCCGGACAGCGACAGCTCGACCCCAGTTCGGCATCAACGCAGGTTCAGGCACAAGCGCTTACCTTGAAGAGGACGTGGGGCCATACGACTTCGCCACCATTTACAACATTCTTCCGCTGTGGAATAAAAGTTCGCCGATCGACGGAACCGGCCAGACCATCGCCATCGCCGGAACCAGCGACATCGATGTGGGGCAAACGGGGGAGACTGGAGCTAACGGTCACAACGACGTTGCAATATTTCGCTCCGCCTTTGGGCTGCCAACCAACCTCCCGGCCAACACGCCGATCCGCGTCTCAGGTAACAAACAGCCGCTGACGGTCTGCACTGACACGACCGGGACGCTCCCGTATCTGAGCAACCCTTGCGGCATCGGCGATCTCACCGAGAATTCGCTGGATGTGGAATGGTCTGCATCGATCGCCAAGAACGCGCAGATTGTTTTGGTCGCCTCTTACCCAGCCTCGGCATCCGACGACAATCTCTATGATTCGGAAAGTTACATCGTCAACAACGTAGGCACCTCCTCATCTCCTGTCTATGGCGTTCACATCATGAACGTCAGCTATGGCGAGTGCGAATTGGGCATCGGCACCGCCGGCAATGTTGAGTACTACGACCTCTGGCAGCAGGCGGCGGCCGAAGGGATCGCGGTTTTTGTAGCTGCTGGAGACTCGGGCTCGGCATCCTGCGATGACGGGAGCTACGTGGCGGAGTCCGGCCTTACGGTCAGCGGGCTTGCCTCTACTCCGTGGAACACGGCGGTGGGAGGGACGGATTTCAACTGGTGCAACATCGACACCGCCGCTTTCACCGAATGCGCCGCAGGGAGCTACTGGAGTGCAGCGAATAACGCGAGCGCCGGGCAGAGCAACGCCACCGGCTACATTCCTGAAGTTCCATGGAACGAGACCTGCGCCAACCCCCTTACACTGAAATGGGTTCAGGACGCCGCGAATGCGATCTACAGTATCCCTTCGTCGGACATAACGAGCACGGAACAGGCCTGCAATTTCATTTACGACTATAGCTACAATGGCTACCAAGGCGGAGTCCCGGGCCTTACGATTCAGTACCCCTACCTTGAATATGCCGTGAGCACTACTGGCGGCAGCGGCGGCGCCAGCGGGTGCGTGGTGGGCAACGCGGTTACTAATGCCAGCACCGGCGAAATGACTGGGTGCAGCGTAGGCGCCACCAGCACTGGCGCCACCACCAACCCCGACACAGGCACGGCCCAGGGTTCGATTGCTGTCCAACCCACCAGCGCAGGAAGCGGTTGGCCTAAACCGAGCTGGCAAGCAGGTGTTCCGGGTATTCCAACGGACGGAGTGCGCGATCTTCCGGATGTATCCTTCTTCGCCTCTGATGGCTTTATCTCGAGCAGCGCCTACCTGATCTGCGTCTCGCAGGTAGCGGCCTGCAGCTATTCCACATACACCGAGCCGTTTTACCAGGAGGTAGGCGGAACCTCCGTTGCAACCCCGGCCATGGCAGGCGTGATGGCGCTAGTCAACCAGAAGACAGGTGCGGCTCAGGGAAGCCCCAACACAGAACTCTACAAGCTGGCAGCCAGCCAGACTTATTCGAATTGCAGCGCGGAGACCGTGAATACAAGCAGTTCATGCCTCTTCAACGACATCGACCAGCAAACGAACGCCGTGCCCTGCGATGCCGACGACAAGACCACAAATTGCACAGCGACTCAGTCCACCTTCGGGTATTCCGATTCCACTTACGGGCTCGGTATCCTGACCGGCTATAGCGCGGGAACTGGGTACGACTTGGCCACTGGCCTGGGATCGCTGAACGTGGCCAACGTGGTAAATGCCTGGCCAGCTGTCCAAGGCGCCGCAAAGGCGACAGTGAGCGTGGCGCCCTCGCCAACCACTTTGCCTTCTAGCCAGCTCTTGAGTGTGACGGTCACGGTGGCCAGCTCGCCCAGTGGCGGAATAACGCCGACAGGCACGGTGACACTGTCGACACCGTCGACACTGGCGGCCGGCGGCTACACGTCTTCCGCGAAGTCGCTTAACTCGAGCGGCAGCTACACGTTTACCATCTCCGGCGGAACCCTCAGCGCTGGAACCGACACACTCACGGCCAACTACAGTGGAGATGGAACCTACGGTGCAACAAGCGGCCAGAGTACGGTCACCGTGACGGCCGCGGCCAAGCTGCTCGCCTCAGTGACAGTGACTCCCGGGTCGAGCACCCTGAATTCGAATGCGACTCTCACGGTGACCGGCTCGGTGAGCGGCACTGGCCCAACTCCAACCGGAACGGTTACGCTGACGAGCGGAAGTTACACCTCCGCGGCCGTGACGCTCTCAAACACCGGCACTTACAGTTTCAGCGTTCCGGGTACCAGTCTTAGCGCCGGAAGCGACACCTTGACCGTCACCTATAGCGGAGACTCGAATTACGGCACCGCAAGCAATACAGCGAATATCACGGTAACTGAGTCGACGTTCACGCTATCAGTGACCACGGCTCCAGGCACAATCTCAAGCCCTGGTGGCTCGACCAGCGCGACTATTACTGCTACCGGGCAGAATGGATATCCGGCGACGGGAACGGTGCAACTGACTTGCGCACAGACAGCGGGACCATCGAATGGATACGGGGATGCTCCGAGCTGCGTGGGACCGAGTGGATCGGTGGCTATGGGATCGGGCGGAGCCTTTACGGTAAGCACATCCGCGGTGATCGCCGACCTGGTGCTTCCCAAGGCAACGGGACACGGCAGAGGATGGGTTGGTGCGGGCGGCGGTGCGGTCCTCGCATTCCTGGTGTTCCTGGGGATTCCAGCACGTCGGCGGAGTTGGCGTTCGATGCTTGGCATGCTGGTGCTGATGGTGGCCCTGGGTAGCCTGGCCGGTTGCGGTGGCGGGGGCAGCGGCGGCAGTGGTGGTGGTGGTAACAGCGATCCAGGGACCGCTACCGGTACCTACACCTTTACTGTAAGCGGCATCGGAAACCCCACTGTGACTCCGACACCCACGATCACGTTTAACGTTACGGTGAACTAGTCAAATTAATCAGCGTGGAGCGTTGGCCCTTCCTTCGGGAAGGGCCAACCTGTTTTTGGCCGGAAACTTTGTGACTTTGTATCGGGGCTCGGCTCCAACATTCCGCTCCGGCATTTGCACCGCGGCTGTTTGCCGAAGATAGCCCGCCGCCGGCGCACAATGGCAATGGAGGGCAAGCGCTTTGAATCTGAGCTGCACGGTAGGGCCAGGGATGGAAAAGATCGCGCTCTCGGCGGTCAGGAATGTACCCAGTCCAAAATGTCAGGGATGCGCCCGGTCCGTACCCCCCAACACCCACCCCCCCCCACCAAGAATGCCTGTTCCCGGAGTGCATCCCCGGGCATGAAAGAAGCAATAAAAGTATTAGAATCATTAGATTAGCGGAAAGTCCTCGTTGCTGCCCTGTTGTCTGAATGGTAAACATATTCCCCGCAAAAAGCCCTCGTTTGGGGCGATTTAGGCCCCGTTTTCGTCGATTCTGAGCGCAGGAGCCTCCTTGCCGGAGCAAGATGGATATTCATTTGAGCCATCAAGCAAAAAAGCGATAGAGGGGTTGATCCTCTATCGCCTTCTTGTGGCGGGGAAGCCGATCTGCTGGAACCTATTTGGCGAGGTTGTCGAGCGCGAGGTTCAGGTCCAGGACGTTAACGCGGGGTTCGCCGAGGAACCCTAACTGACGAGGCGTAATGTTCTGCTGGATGAGCAGGCGGATCCTGTCCTCAGAGATGCCGCGAGCCTTGGCAACGCGGGGCGCCTGAAAGTAAGCGGCATCGGGCGTGATGTCAGGATCGAGACCGGAGCCGGAGGTGGTCACCAGGTCAATGGGGACGGGATGGCCGGGGTTCTCGGCGGAAAGCTTGTCGATAGAGCCCTGGAGGCGGTCGACAAGGGCTTTCGACGACTGAGCCAGGTTGGAACCGCCCGAGTCAGTGGCATCATAGCCGTTTCCGGCGGCGGAGGGACGAGGATGGAAATACCGGTCGGAAGTGAAGCTCTGGGCCAGGAGTTCAGAGCCGATGATCTGGCCGTCCTTGAGGATGAGGCTTCCGGAGGCTTTGTGGGGAAACATCACTGCGGCGATCCCGGTGACGATGAGCGGATAGCCAATGCCCAACAGGACCGCGGTAACGAGGGTAAAGCGAATTGAGGTCTTCCAGACGGAATGCACGGTGAATCTCCTTGGAGGCTGAACGCGGCCCCCGTTTCTACGCCAGATGCACGGCTACCAGAAACATGTCGATGGCCTTGATGCCGATAAAGGGCACGATGATGCCGCCCACGCCATAGATGAGCAAGTTGTTGCGCAGCAGGATATCGGCGGCCTTCGGTTCGTACTTGACGCCTTTGAGAGCCAGCGGGATCAGTGCCACGATGATCAGCGCGTTGAAGATCACCGCGGACAGAATGGCCGATTCGCGCGAGTGCAGGTCCATGATGTTGAGCGCGTTCAGCACGGGGAACACGCCGGCGAACATGGCAGGGATGATGGCGAAGTACTTGGCCACGTCGTTGGCGATCGAAAACGTGGTCAGGGCGCCTCGGGTCATGAGGAGCTGCTTGCCGATCTCGACGATCTCAATCAGCTTGGTGGGGTTGGAGTCGAGGTCAACCATGTTGCCGGCTTCTTTCGCGGCTTGCGTGCCGGAATTCATGGCCACGCCCACGTCGGCCTGGGCCAGGGCGGGTGCGTCGTTGGTGCCGTCGCCGGTCATGGCCACCAGCTTGCCCTTGGCCTGCTCCCGCTTGATCAGGTCCATCTTGTCCTTGGGCTTGGCTTCGGCAAGAAAGTCGTCGACGCCTGCCTCGCGGGCAATGACGGCTGCGGTTAGCGGGTTGTCGCCGGTGATCATGATGGTGCGGATGCCCATGGCGCGGAGGCGGGCAAGGCGCTCCTTGAGGCCGCCCTTGACGATGTCCTTCAGGTAGATAACGCCCAGGGCAGCGGCATTCTCAGCGACGACCAGCGGGGTACCGCCGGCGCGGGCAATCTCTTCCACGTAATCGCGGACCTTCTGAGGCAATTGCGATCCCTGCTCTTCGAGAAAGCGGGAGATGGCGTCCACCGAGCCCTTGCGGATGCGGGTTCCGGGCAGGTTGACGCCGCTCATGCGGGTCTGTGCCGTAAAGGGAACGAACTCGGCGTGCATGGCGCTGATGTCCCGGCCGCGAAGGTTGTACCTCTCCTTCGCCAGTACCACGATCGACCGGCCCTCGGGTGTTTCGTCCGAGAGCGAGGCCAGTTGCGCTGCGTTGGCCATCCGCTCTTCGCTCACGTCGGGGGCGGTAAAGAACTCGGTGGCCTGGCGGTTGCCCAGCGTGATGGTGCCGGTTTTGTCCAGCAGCAGCGTGTTCACGTCGCCGGCAGCTTCCACGGCGCGCCCGCTCATGGCCAGCACGTTGTACTGAACCAGGCGGTCCATGCCGGCGATGCCGATGGCCGAGAGCAGGCCGCCAATGGTGGTGGGAATAAGACAGACCAGCAGCGAGACCAGAACGAAGACGGTCTGCGGGGCCTTGGAGTACATGGCAAAGGGCTGCAATGTGACCACGGCAAGCAGAAAGACGATGGTGAGGCCGGAAAGCAGGATGCTCAGCGCAATCTCGTTGGGGGTCTTCTGGCGGGTGGCGCCTTCCACCAGGGCGATCATGCGATCGAGAAAGGTTTCGCCGGGGTTGGAGGTAATGCGGACCTTGATCCAGTCCGACAAAACCTTGGTCCCGCCAGTGACCGCGGACCTGTCGCCGCCGGCCTCGCGAATCACGGGGGCGGATTCGCCGGTGATGGCCGACTCGTCCACTGAGGCAACGCCCTCGATCACTTCGCCGTCGCCTGCGATGTAGTGGTTGGCCGCGACGTAGATCACGTCGCCCAAGCGGAGCAGGCCGCTGGCGATCTCTTCAAAGCTGCCGTCCGCGGTGTATCTTTTCGCGATTGTCTCGCCCTTGGCCTTGCGCAGCGTGTCGGCCTGGGCCTTGCCGCGGCCTTCAGCCATGGCCTCGGCAAAGTTGGCGAACAGCACCGTGAACCAAAGCCAGAGGGTGATCTGGAGGTTGAAACCAAAGCCGGGGCGGTGGTGGATGGTGTTGTCGATGAGCAGGGCTGTTGTCAGCACGCTGCCCACCTCCACCACAAACATCACCGGGTTTTTGACCATGCCGCGAGGATCCAGCTTGCGCACCGAATCCAGCAGCGCCTGGCCCATGATTTCCGTATTCCAGAGACTCTTTTTCGTAGCCATAACAGTCCGTTTCGTCTTGCCGTGATGGGGTACGGGTTAGAAAACCTGTCCTGCCTTGAGCACCAGGTGTTCAAGGATGGGGCCCAGGCTCAGCGCCGGGAAGAAGGTAAGCGCGCTCAGAATCACGATGACGCCGACCAGCAGCACCGTAAACAGTGCCGTGTTCACCGGGAAAGTGCCCGGCGAGGGAGGCACGCTTTTCTTCTGGGCCAGGTTGCCGGCCAGAGCCAGCACCGGAATCATCATGAAAAGCCGCCCCAGCAGCATGTCCCAACCCAGCATCACGTTGTACCACCAAGTGTTGGCATTGAGCCCGGCAAAGGCCGAACCGTTGTTGCCGGCTCCGGAGGTATAGGCGTAGAGGATCTCCGTGAGCCCGTGCGGCCCCTGGTTGGCCAGGCTGCTCAGGCCAATGGTGGGCGAAAGCACGAAGACGGCGGTCAGCGTGAGGATGATGAGCGGGAAGATGAGCACGTAAAGCATGGACATCTTCACGTCATAGGACTCGATCTTTTTGCCCAGGTACTCGGGAGTGCGGCCGACCATGAGGCCGGCGATGAAGACCGCCAGTACGACCATGATCAGCACGCCGTATAAGCCCGAGCCGACGCCGCCGAAGATCACCTCGCCCATCATGATGTTGATGAGCACCACCATGCCGCCCAGCGGAGTAAAGCTGTCGTGCATGCCGTTGACCGCGCCGCAACTGGCGTCGGTGGTGATGGTGGCGAAGAGCGAACTGGCGGCGATGCCGTTGCGGACTTCCTTGCCTTCCATGTTCCCGCCCGGCGCTGCTAAGGTGTGGGTCTGGGCGGCGCCGTGAATCAGCGGATGCGGCTGCGACTCGGCCCAGTAGACTGTCGTGAAGCCGGCGGCAAACAACACATACATGGCCGCCAGCACAGCCCAGCCGTGGCCCGGCGAGCCGGTCATCCGGCCCAGCGTATAGGTGAGCCCCGCTGGGATGATGAAGATGGAGAGCATCTGAAGCAGGTTCGAGAAGGGTGTGGGGTTCTCAAAGGGATGGGCGCTGTTGGCATTGAAAAAGCCGCCGCCGTTCGTGCCCAGCATCTTGATGGCTTCCTGCGAAGCAACGGGACCTTGCCCGATGGTCTGCGTCTGCGTGGGTTGTTCAAGTGGATGGGCCGTCGTATAGGCGTGCAGGTTCTGCGGGACGCCTTGGCCAACCAACAACAGTGCGTAGAGGATCGAGGCCGGTACGAGCACGTAGAGCAGGGTCCGTGTGGCGTCTACCCAGAAATTGCCGATGGTGCCGGACGTTGTCCGCTTGATGCCGCGGATGAGCGCCACGGCCACCGCAATGCCCACCGCTGCGCTGCCGAAGTTGTGATACGCCAGCCCGACCATTTGGGTGAAATAGCTCATCGTGGTCTCGGGCACATACGACTGCCAGTTGGTGTTGGTGGTAAAACTGGCGGCGGTGTTCCAGGCCAGGTCAGGTCCGACGGCGGGCAGTCCTTGCGGGTTCCAGGGCAGCACCAGGTGGCCTTGCACGCTCAAGCCCTGCAACCGCTCGATGGCATAGGTCATGATCATGCTGACCGCCGAGAAGCCCAGAACCGCAAAGGCATACTCGCGCCAGTTCATCTCCTTGGCCGGGTTCACGCCGGAGAGTTTGTAGATGAGCCGCTCCAAGGGGCGGAGCACCGGATCCAGCCACGTGCGTTCCCCTTCGAGCACGCGGGCCAGATAAATGCCCACCGGACGAACGCTTGCAAGCAGGATCAGGGAGAAGATGGCAAACTGCAACCAGCCGTTGGCGGACATGTTAGAACTTCTCCGGGAAAAGCAGGGTGAGGGTCAAGTAACCCAGCAACAGAACTGACAGAATCAACGCAACCACAGTGATGACGTCAATTTGCATAGGGGCTACCTCAACTTCTGGCAGGCCTTGACGTAGAGAAACGCCAGGACGAAGAAAACCACGGTGAACAGCAACATCGCTAAATCTTGCATCGAAAGTCTCGCAGTTCCTTGGGTGTTGTGCGAATGAGTCAGCTTGGGGAGACGCGGGTGGATCTGGAATCCGATACGCCGCTTTCCTTGTGAACCAGACTTCGTACTCAAGAACTATTCTGGCTTGGGTCCAGTTTTAGTATCGAAAGGTTTTCCTAAATAAAACGTAAAGGACGGCAGGATAGGGAAGAAATTCCCTGAGAATCTGTCCAGAAACCGTCATTTTCAAGGCTGTTTTGAAAGGGCACGGCTTTAGCCGTGCCGCAAAACAGCCAGAGGACTTATGGGCTTCAGCCCCTGATGGATGATTTGAGAATCTTCAATACATCCCTCGGCGGCTAAAGCCGGGCCCTTTCAAAACAACGATGATCCGCCTGATATCGAAAGCCCGTACCCTTCATTTCTCGCTCAAGTTTCAAATGCAATTGCCCTGCGGGCCCTTGTCACTTTCTGCCACAGACCGCAAGCACAACTCTAGTCTCAGTCTTGATTCCCGCTCCAGCCCTCTGGAATGAAACGGTAGCCAACCCAGGGCTCGGTCTGGATGTATTGCTTGCCTGTCTCAGCCTCGAGCTTTTTTCGCAACTGGCCGACAAAGACGCGCAGATATTCGGGCTGGTGGGCCGATTGCGCTCCCCAGACGGTGGTCAGCAGGGCACGATGGGTCATCACCTTTCCGGCGTTACGGGCAAGGTGGAGCAGCAGATCGAATTCTTTGGGAGTCAGGTGGATGGCGTTCCCCAGCACGGTGATGGCATGAGCGTTGGCGTCGATGACAAAGTCTCCCGCCTCAATGGCCGCCGTTGTCCGCTCCGGTGCGCGACGCAGGTGAGCGCGAACCCGGGCCAGCAACTCCTGAATGCTGAAGGGTTTGGTGATGTAGTCGTCGGCGCCGGCATCGAGCGCCTCGACCTTCGAGCGCTCGTGGTCGCGGACGGAAAGGATTAATACCGGGGTAGCCGCGCGGGCGCGAATGGCGCGAGTGACCTCGACGCCGGAAAGGCCCGGCATCATCAGGTCGGTCACCACCAGGTCTGGCGGCCATTCCCGGTAGACCTGCAGGCCCTCCTCGGGATCGTTTGCGGTGCGGACGTCATAACCCTGTGCGGAGAGTGCGGCGCGCAGTACGCGCGTGATCTGCGGTTCGTCGTCGATGATCAGAATTCGGCCTGGCATGGATTTCTTCTTTCATCGAAAGATTACATCATGCGATTCGAGCGGTATCATCCACGGTGGGAGGATCCTGAGCATGGTCTCCGATTCGCGCGGGGTCGTTCACTGGTTTGTTGGGACGATGATAGCCGTGCTGACCACACTCGCGCTGGTGTGGATCGGCGCCAATTCGACCGTCGCCGGGATGGCATTTCTGGTGCTGGTGGTATGGTCGTCCACCCAGGCCGGGCTCAGGCTGGCGCTTTATATCGCGGTCCTGTGCGCGCTGTCGTTCGACTACTTCTTTCTGCTGCCCTACCACACGTTGCGGATTGCCGGCGCGCAGGAGTGGGTGGCAATGGTCTCATTTGTGGCAAGTTGCGTGGTAGTGGAGCGGGTGGCTGAGCTGGCGCGGCGCCAGACCCGGCAGGCCGAACAGCGGCGGGAAGACGTCGAGCGGCTCTACGACCTGAGCCAGGAGATGATGCTCCATGAGGATGCCGAGGGCCTCATCCACGACCTGCCTCGGATCATCGATCGGGTATTCGCGCTGGAGGGAGTGGTTCTGTACGTTTGCGATCGGGACCAGTTCTTTGCGTCAACGTCGGATTTGCCGATGAGCATTCGGGTGAGTCTGCATGCTATGACCCAGGGGCCAAACCCCACGCTGGTCCTGCCGGGCGGCTTTACCGCGAATGCGCTGATGCTGGGTTTGCGGCCGGTGGGGGCTCTGGGCTGGCGGCCGGCGCGGCTTTCGCGAGAAGTTGCCACAGCCGTGAGCGCTCAGGTGGCCATCGTGCTGGCGCGGTCGATCGCGCTCGAGGCAACCGCGCGCATGGAGGCCGCCCGCGAGGGAGAACGGCTGCGCACGGCGCTGATCGACTCGCTGACGCACGAACTGCGCACCCCGCTTACGTCGATCCGCGCGGCTGCCACAACGCTGCTCGAGGCCGAAGGGTTGGACGAAGCAGGGCGGCTGGATTTGGCGGCCATTGTCGATGAAGAGGCCTCGCGACTCGATCAGTTGATCGGCGAGGCGGTGGAAATGGCCGAGATCGATGCCAATGTGGTGCAGATCCACTTGGTTCCGCAGCATCCACGCGCACTGCTCGATCAGGCAGTGGAGGAGTCGCGCAAGATTCTGGCCTCGCATCGGGTAAACATTGCCGTCGAGGGTTCTGACGATCCGGCATGGTTCGATCCGCACTTGCTGGGGAGGGTGTTGCGTCACCTTCTGGAGAATGCGAGAAGCTATACTCCGCCGGGCAGCCGCATCACGCTGAGCAGCCGCCGGGTCGGCGGCCGGCTTGAGTTCTGCGTGGAAGACAATGGTCCCGGCATCGATGCTCTCGACTTGCCGCTCATTTTTGAGAAGTTTTATCGGGGCAAGAGGGGCGCAATCGTGGGCAAGGGCTCGGGAATGGGCCTTGCCATCACTCGCGCCATTCTGGCCGCTCACGGCGGTGCAATCGAGGTTTCCAGCGTTCCAGGGCAGGGAACCAGCTTCCGCTTCTGGGTGCCGTTGGTGGAAAAGGAACCGGCGAAGAACTCGCTTGGGGGCGAACCAGGAAGCTGACAGAGATTCATGAGTTACTTCGGGTCAGGTCTCGGCTCCAGACTCCAGTCACAAGGGATTTCGCGGCGCTTGTCGGAGCTTTCCATGGCCCACTCCAGCAGTCGGGATACGCGCCATGCATCCAGGCCGTTAACGGGAGCGGGAACTTTGCCGAGAAGGGCATCGCGGACGGCAGCGTAGTAGAGCCGGTAGTCGCCAAGAATGGGTTCGACCGGGTGGGTGACCATGCCGCCATCCACGTCTACGCACAACGTACCCCAGTTGGCGGTGGGCTCCTGACCCCAGTGTGGATCTTCGATGCGCGAAACTTTGTTGAGCGCGGCCTCCTGTAGGTCTACGCCCCACTTCCAGTAGTTTCCCTTGGTTCCGCGCAGGTGGAAGCGGGGCCGCGCCAACGCGGCCAGGCAGTTGGAGGCCAGAGTGACGGACAAACGCGGGTAACGCAGGCATAGAGTGAAGGCGTCGATGGAGCCTTCGCCGTCGCGCTCGCGCGTGACTTCGGCGCTGACCGCTTCCGGCTTGCCGAAGAGCGTCAGAGCTTGGTCGGCGAGGTGCGGGCCGAGATCGAGCAGCGCGCCCCCGCCTTGCGCCGGGTCCTCTTTCCACAAGCGGCCGGTGTGCACTGGCCGCCAGCGGTCGAAGACGGATTCAAAGTGGACGAGCCGGCCCAGAGAACCTTGACGCAACAGTTTCTGAATCGTCCGGAAGTCACTATCCCAGCGGCGGTTATGAAATGGGACGATGTGCGTTCCGTGTGCTGCGGCCAGTTCGATCAACTGGGCCACCTCGGCGGAGGTGACGGCCGTCGGCTTGTCCACGACCACGCTCTTGCCGGCTTCGAGAATCTGGCGAGCGACGTCGAAGTGGGTTCCGCTGGGAGTGGTCACAACGAATAACCCGAGCGAAGGGTCCGCCAGCATGGCATCGAGCGAGCGGTAGGTGGTGATGCCGGGATAGCGCTCGGCGGCGTTGTCTGTGCTTCGTTCGACGACTGCGGACAGTTCGAGGCCTTCAACCGAGGAGAGCAGAGGAGCATGAAAAACCCGGCCGCCCATGCCGAAACCTACCAAACCTACTCGAATCATGATGCCCCTCCAGGGAACCGGCATTCAGGCCCTGATCAACCTTCTAATTTATACCGCGTCTCGGCAAGGCGATAAAGCCGCCGCCAGACCAGTCTGTTCATCGTCACCACCATCAACGAAATAAAGATCGTGGCGAGCAGCAGGATGGGAAAGCGGCCGCTGTCGGTGGCTGCGTCGATTTGCGCCCCAAGTCCGATCGTTTGCAGCGTGCGGTCGGCTACGTGGGAGTATTCAGCAAAGACAGACGCGTTCCAGGCGCCGCCGGAGGCCGTGACCATGCCGGTGATGAGGTAGGGAAAGATTCCGGGGAGAATGAGTTTGGTCCATCGCTGCCAGCGGGTGAAGTGGAAGAGCGACGAGACCTCGCGCAGGTCGGAGGGAATGGACATGGCTCCGGCGATGACATTGAAGAGGATGTACCACTGCGTGCCGAGCAGCATGAGGGCAATGGAGCCGATGCCCAGGCCGCCGCCGATCTTGACCAGGCCGATGAGCAGGATGGGGAAGAATGCGGTTGCCGGGACCGAGGCCAGAACCTGCGCGAGGGGCTGCACGAATCGGGCGAGTTTGGGGCTGAATCCGATGGCCACGCCTACGGGAACGGTCCAGGCTGCGGAGATGAGCAGGGCTGCATTGACGCGGAGAAAGGTTGCGCCCGCGCCTTCCAGCAGCAGGCGCAGGTCAGGCCAAGTGACCGTCCTCAGCATGAGGATGGCCTGGATGGCTCCCCAACCCACAACGCCGATTGCCGCCGCAGCCAGGGCCCAGAGTCCGGCGGAGCCTTTGCGATGGGTCCGGTCTTCGTCCAGGGGATGGACAATGCGGCATTCACCGGTGCGCGCCATGCGACGGTAGATGGGCTCCTCAATCCGATGCCAGATGCGGCCGGGAACAGCGAAGAGATTGGACCGGCGCAGGAGTTCAAGGACAGGTGAAGTGACGCGATCGGCCGACTCGACCTGCTCGAATTTGAATTTGTCGCTCCAGGCGATCAGCGGACGCCACAGCAACTGGTCGGTGGCTACGACGATGAGGATCACGACGAGAAAGCCGGCCACAAGGGCGCGGATGTCGCCGGATGCGGTTGCGGTCTGAAGGTAGCTGCCCAGGCCGGGCAACTGGAAGTTGCGGTCGCCCATGGTGAACATCTCACAGGCGATCAGGGCAAACCAGCCGCCGGCCACGGAGACGATGGAATTCCAGACCAGCCCGATGGCGGCGTAGGGCATCTCAAGCTGCCAGAAGCGCTGCCATGCGGAGTAGCGATAGATGCTCGCGGCTTCGATCATCTCCCTGGGAATGCTTTTGAGCGAGGAGTAGAAGCTGAAGGCGAGGTTCCAGACCTGTCCAGTGAAGATGAGCAGGATGACGCCCATCTCAATCCCCATCTGGTGGCCCGGCACCAGCGCAACCATGGCCAGCACAACGGGAGGCAGAAAACTGAGCACGGGAATCGATTGCAGGATGTCGAGGACCGCGACCATCCAGGCCTCGACTCTTGGGTTATATGCGGCGATGTAGCCATAGCTGATGGCAAAAACAAGGCTGAGAAGGTAGGCGATTGCAATGCGCACGATGGAATAGAAAGCGTAGGCAGGCAGTGCGCTGATGGAGTGCGAGATGGGCACGATGGGGATAGGCTTGCCCATCCAGTAGTTGCCCGTGCTGACGATGGAAAAGAAGATTGCCAGCCCGCAAGCGGCCACGGCCGTATCGATGAGGAACGGCCAGGTCCGTGTGGTGACCAGGGTTCGCGCAAGGGGGTGTTGGAGATTCACTCGGCGTCTCCGCTGGCGGCAATCTCTTCATCCTGTGCGTCGGGCAACATAAAGCGGCGTCGGCCGGCGTCGAAGTCGAACAGTTCTGCGTAGCGGCCCCAGGTGACGGCTGTCTCCATCTGCCGCTGGCATTCCTCCCCGCTGAACTGCTCGTCGAGCATGTCGAGAAAGAATTCCTCAGGCACGGAGTGGTCGCTCTTGGATTCGAGGGCGCGGCGGATCTGGCGGAGCAGCAGCACATGCTCCACCGCGGCGTCGCGGAACAGCTCCTTCTGGCGCAGAATCTCAGAGTTGGCAAACTCGGCGCCGCTCTCGGTGATGGCTGCGTCCCCTTCCTCGATGTTGAGGAAACCGAGCAGTTGCGCGGCGTCCACGATCGGCAGCAGGTCGTCAATCTCAAAGGCCAGATCGTCAGCCAGGCGGTAAATGTCGTCGCGGCCGCCCTTGTCGAGCAGGAGTTCAAGCAGGCCGGCGATACCGCCTGGACGCGAATGCGGCAGCATCTGGTAGTGCATCTGGCGCTGGTCGCGCACAGGCAAGCCTGTCGTGTGATCGGGCGCCTCGGCGGGGGCTACATCGGGCTTGGTGAGAACCTTGTAGATGTAATCGACCAACTGTGTGAAGGGCTCGGACTTGCGGTCGCGGGGCTGCGCCAGTTGCACGCGGAAGTCCGTGCGGATGTGGCCCGGATTGCGTCCCAGCACGATAATGCGGTCGGCCAGCAGGACGGCTTCTTCAATATTGTGCGTCACCAGGAAGACGGCCTTGGTGGGCATGGTTTTGTTGGCCCAGAGCTCCAGCAGTTCGGAGCGCAGGTTCTCGGCTGTCAGGACGTCGAGCGCGCTGAAGGGCTCGTCCATGAAGAGGACCTCGGGTTCCACAACCAGCGCACGGGCAAAGCCCACGCGCTGCCGCATTCCACCGGATAATTCCTTGGGATAGGCGCCTTCAAAGCCGTCCAGTCCCACCGTGTCCAGCATCTTCAGGCTGCGCTCGCGGCGCTCTTCAGGGCTCACGCCCCGCGCCTGTAGCGGCGCTTCGACGTTTTCAAGTACGGTGAGCCAGGGAAACAGTGCAAAGCTCTGGAAGACGATGGACACGTTGATTTCTGCCTCGGCGATGGGCTTCTCGTGCCAGTAGACTTGGCCGGCGGAGGGCGTCGAGAGCCCGGTCAACATGCGCAGCATCGTGGACTTGCCTGAGCCTGAGGGGCCCAGAAGGGCAAGAATCTCACCCGGCACGATACTCAAGTCGGTGGCGGAGATGACCTGAATCCGGTTTTGGCTGGGTTGGGAGTAGTATTTCTCGATCTTCTCGGCACGAATGATCGCGTCAACGGCCGGAGCTTGGGGCGAAGGCGAGACCGGTCCCGGCGTCTGGGTCTCGTTGGGGATGGCCGCTTCCTGCATGAGTAGTTCTCCGGGTGGTGTCCGCGCGCGTTCAACCGCGGCCGGCTATTGTTGCAAGTGTATGTGGGCCCGGTTGCCGGCGGATGAATCGGCGCCGTCTGCGCTGATTCCTGGCCAGATCTCGGATTGCTCTATGCTGCGAGCGCCTTGTCCCGGCTCCAGGCTTGGAACGTGCGAATCGAAAACCCCAAACCGAGCGTATCATTTTGAATAAGCGCTTCGCCTGCCCGGAATCCGCTTCGTAACGCAATTCAATCATGCGTCTAGGAGAGTATGCCCGAAAAGACTGCCAAACCCAAGGTCCTGGTTGCCGACGACGAACGGGTGATCGCCGACACCCTGGCCATGATTCTGAATCAGAGCGGCTTTGATGCCCGCGCGGTTTATTCCGGTGAAAAAGCGCTTGAGTTGGTCCCTACATTTGAGCCGGACATGCTCATCTCCGACGTGATCATGGCCGACCTGAACGGAATTGATGCGGCTATCCGCATCCGCGAATTGCTGCCGGGGATCAAGATCCTGCTGTTCTCCGGCCAGGCCGCCACGGCGGATCTGCTTGAAAAAGCGCGCGCCGATGGCCACGAGTTTGAGATTCTGGCTAAACCTGTCCACCCACAGGATTTGCTGAACAAGTTGCGCCGTTGATTCAGGCAAAGCCTCAGTGGACGGAGGAAGGCGGGGGTTTCAATCCCCGCACAGGGTCCACAAGATCAATGGGGCACCCAATTTCCTGCAATAATCGACTACACCTCGCGCCGGCCCTCCATTGCGCTGGCCATCGTCACTTCGTCGGCGTATTCGATGTCGCTGCCGGCGGGAACGCCGGTCGCGATCCGTGTGATCCGCACCTGGTAGCCGCGCAACGCGCCCGCCAGCCAGTTGGCAGTGGCTTCGCCTTCGAGCGTGGGGCTGGTGGCCAGAATCACCTCATCCAATTCGCCCCGCTCAACACGGGCGATCAGAGTGCCAGTGCGCAACTGGTCGGGACCTACGCCGTGCAGCGGCGAAAGGGTTCCGTGCAGGACGTGGTACACGCCCTGGTAGCCGCCTTGCGACCCCCGTGCCCGCTCGACTGCTGCAATGCTCGTAGGCTCCTCGACCACGCAGACTAGCCGCTGGTTGCGCGTGGGACTGGTGCAATAGGCGCAGGGATCGACGTCGGTGACGTTGTTGCAGATGGAGCACAGGCGCAGACTGGCTTTGAGGCCGCGCACCGCTTCGGCCAGCGCCGCTGCGTCCTCGTCGGTGGAGCGCAGGATATGGAAGGCGAAGCGTTGGGCGCTCTTGGTGCCCACGCCGGGCAGCTTCTTCAGCTCTTCAATAAGTCTGGCCATCGGCTCGGCATAGCGTGACACGGAGCGCCTCCCTCAGATTGCATCTCGAACAATTGGCAATAAGGCAGTCAGCCAAGCCCCGGCAGATTGAGGCCGCCGAGTATTCCCTTGACGCTGGATTGTATGGCCTCATCGGCCTTGCGCCCGGCTTCGTTGATTGCGGCCACCACCAGGTCCTCGAGCATCTCGACGTCGGGTTGCCCTCCGCCGAGGCCGATCACCGCGGAAGGGTCGATGCGCAGCTTGAGGAGTTGCTTCTTGCCGTTCATCGTCGCGGTTACCGCTCCACCTCCGCTGGTTGCCTCGACGATAGTTTCGCCCAGCTTGCGCTGGACTTCTTCCTGCATCTGGCTCGCTTGGGAAAGCATCTCCGAGATTTTGAGCGGGTTGATCATGATTCGCTTCCTGCTTCTGTTTCCTGGCCCTGCTTTTCTGGCCCTGCTTTTCTGGTTGGGGCGTGGGGTTAAAGTTGGCCGAGGTCACTTTTGGCGGAGATCGATGACGCTGCGGACCTCGGCCTGAAAGATCTCCCTTGCCCGTTGAACGAATGGGTTGGCGAGTGCGGCCTCTTGAACGCTGCCCGCCATCGGAGCGGCCATTGGCACTGTGGCTTGAGCTGTTCCAGTGGTTGCTTCGCTGGGGACGACCAGGAATCGCGTGGGCGCGCCCGCCCGTTGCAACTCCTGGCGGATGATTTTCTCCGCGGCGGCATTCACAGTCAAGGCCAGCATTTTCTTGCCCATGCCGGGGACTTCGATCCGCAGGCTGGCGCCGTCCAGCGTCCATGCTCCGGAACCCAGCAATTGGGCCGCGGAGCTGTGCCCAGCCTCGACCAGCGCCGAGCCGATGGCGTGGCGCACGGATTCCATGCTGGGAGCGCCCGAAGTGGACGCAGTTGCTTCAGGAGCCTTCGCCAGCGCGCCTTCGGTCTGTGGGTACGTCGAAGCGAATCCGATGACAGGGCTTGCTGCGGCCGGAAAGGGCGTGCAAACCGGAAACGGGCTGCCGGTAGCTTCAGTGGCGATTGCGCTTGCGGGGACGGGCGATGGGCGTTCCATCGTGGCCACGGGACCGGCTGAGGATGCCGGCTTGAGTCCTGCATCCATTTTTGTGCCGGAGCCCCAGCTACCGCCAGCGGGTCCAAAAGGGGAGATCGATGGAGCAGCCGGCGGGGCAGCGGGGGCTGGCCGCGAAGCAGTTGCGATGGGCCTGGGAGGGCCCGGTGTAGAGGCGTTGCGGACCGCGGAGTTTCCTGAGGCGCCGCTTGCCACGCCGCTGAGCAGCTCTTCGAGCGGCAACAAACGCTGCGCATGGATCAGCTTGAGCAGGCCCAGTTCCAGGTGGAAGCGCTGCTCCTGGCGGTAATTCAGATCGTCGAACGTGCGCAGGACGATCTGCAGATTGCGGGTAAGCTCTTCCTCGCTGAACAGGAGGGCGGTGCGGACGGCGCGGGCGCGTTCATCGCCGGAGATCTGGAGCAGTTCAGTCTGTTCGCCGCCCAGCTTGGCCATGAGGGCATTGCGCAGGTACCGGACCATCTGGCGGGCGAGGGACGAAGGGCTGTGACCCGCATTGACGAGCAGATTCAATTGCTCCATCAGTTCGGCGCTCTGGCCCGCGGCGACCGCTTCAAGCAGGCGCTCAAAAACCGCATTGGGCACCGAGCCCATCAGCTCGCGGATCTGCGTGGCGGAGAGCACGGGCCGGCCAGCTTCAATGGGCGCCGAGGCGATAGCCTGGTCCATGATTGACAGCGCGTCCCGCATGGAACCGTCTCCGGCTTCGGCAAGCAGGGCAAGCGCGGCGTCCTCGGCCTCCACCTCTTCCTTGACAGCGATCATCTTCAACTGGGCGAGAATATCGTCGAATTTGACGGCGTGAAAGCTGAAGTGCTGGCAGCGGGAGCGGATGGTCTGGGGAATGTTCTCGGGCTCGGTGGTGGCCATCATGAAGATGACGTGCGCCGGAGGCTCTTCGAGGGTCTTGAGCAGGGCGTTGAACGCGGCCTCGGTGATCTGGTGGGCTTCGTCGAGGATGTAGATCTTGTACCGGTCGCGCGACGGGGCGTAGCGGGCTGCTTCGCGGAGCTCGCGAATCTCGTCGATCCCGCGGTTGGTGGCCGCGTCGATCTCAATGACATCGACGGCATTGCCCTGGCGAATTTCGATGCAGGAATCGCAGACGCCGCAGGGCTCAGGCGTGGGCCGGCCCGCCGTCCCGATCTCAGTCCGGCAGTTGAGGGCCATGGCCACGATGCGCGCGATGGTGGTCTTGCCGATCCCGCGATGGCCGGAAAAGATATAGCCGTGCGCGATGCGGTTCTGACTGAGCGCGTTCATCAGCGTCCGCGTAACGTGATCCTGGCCGGCTACGTCGGCGAAGCGCTGCGGACGGTATTTCCTGGCCAGAACCTGATAACCCATGCGTGTGCGCGCTCCCTCGGCCTGCCGTGGTTTCCGGTGGCCTAGAGGGGATTGTATCGCTCCGGGGTGGGTTGGAGGCGGATTGGCGGGGAGGTGGAAAAGCGATTCGACTTACCTCAGTCGCTGCGGTGGCGATCGAGGTCTCAGGATTGTGCCGGTTTGGCGCTCTTGCCGGGCTTGCGGTTGGCGGGTTTCTTTTTGGCGGGCTTCTTGACGGTTTTCAGCGCGGCCTTCTTGGCGGCCTTCTTTCTCCGGCGGATTTCCTCCGGCGAATACATCGATCCCCGGCACTTCTTCGCGCCGCAGTTGCAGATGGCTTCGTCTTCGCCGCCGTCATAAAGGCAGTAGTCGTAGGTAAGCTCGTCGCCGGCGGGGATGTTTTTGATCGCCGCGATCCAGACGCGGCCGCGCACTTCGCTGGTCTCGCAGTTGGCGTCGCAACTGTGGTTGATGAACATCGCCATCCCGTGCCCGTCGATGACCATCGTCCCGTCGCCGAGTCCAAAGAGATAGGTGATGGCCGAGTCCTGGTAGCGGGAGTCGGCTAGCTCTTTCGAGATGCGGCGGCCGGTATACTCGGCCACTCTCCGGCCTTTGCGGATCGCCGTGGTGGTGTAGCAGCCGGCTGCATGAATGGCGGATGAGCGGATGATGAGTCCCATGCGAGTGTGCGGTTTTTCCTTTGCACCGATCGTGTTGTATGGTCCGCATCTTATCATTGAACAAGCCATTGAAGAGCGAGGGATAGGGAAATGAAACGGGGTTACTTGGTTGCGCTGGTTTTGGCGGGCTGTCTTGGGGCGGCGTCACAGGCCCGTGCGCAAACGCCGGCGGGTGGGGATGGCGCTGGAGCTGGTCAGAGCAAGCCCGCTTCTAGCGGGCAAAAACCTCTTGCAGCCCAGCCGCAGGCTACTCCACAGACCGGCGCCAATCCGTTTCCCGAAGATACAAGCACAGTTCCGCTGATGCCCTCCAAAGGGGCGGCGGCTTTGCCTGAAGGGACCTACACCGGGTCGGAGAACGCAGGAATCCCGCTGGCGGGCGACGATAGCGACCCGGTGCGGAGTCCCGACGATCCAACTCCGGCGGCCGCAGGCAATGGCCAGGATCAGGAATCGTCCAGCCTGACAGGCCAGGATAAGTTTCTGCCCAAGCCGGATGACGATGACTCCGACAAGAAACAGGGGAAAAGAAAGCTCACAGTCAAGGAGCCCACCCACCAGGAGGCTGCTTCAGAAGACATCAACGTGGGCGGATATTACCTGGACAAGAAAAACTGGAAGGCTGCACTGTCGCGGTTTGAATCGGCGATGGTGTTGGATCCAGAGAATCCCGATGTCTATTGGGGATTGGCCGAGGCTGAGAGGCATTTGGGGGATTTTGCGCAGGCGCGTGGGTACTATCGGAAGGTGGTGGACTACGACCCGGACAGCAAGCATGGAAAAGATTCCAGCAAGGCTCTGAAGGAGCCGGAGATTGCGAATGCGAAGAACGCTGCGCCCGGACAGCCGACGGCGGAGAAACCCAAGTAGAGGCCGCACAGACGAGCCGTCGGGCGCTCAAGCCGAGGCGCCTCTTAGAAGCCGGCCCAGCGCAGATAAGCGGCAATGATTGGCCCGCTCCAAAAGCTGCTGACGATGCCGCCGATGCACAGAAAAGTTCCGAGCGGCAGCTTTTTGAGTGCCCAGTTTTTTGTATCGGTGCGTGCGCCGGGTACAGCCAACAGAATCAGTGCAACCAGCGCTCCGAGCACCACTCCCAGGCCGAAGGCGAGCAGAGCGCCGGGCAGGCTGAGCCAGGCGCCGAGCAGGGCCATCAGCTTGGCATCGCCCAGGCCGATTCCCTCGCGGCGGCGGATAAGCCAGTAGACCCAGCTGATCACAAGGACCAAGCCCGCGGCGAGCACAATACTGACCAGATTTGAAAGCAGAGCCGACGTAACCGCGTGGCTCCTGGTCTCGGTCAAGCCATCCTTGATGGGCGAATGGGCAACCAGGGCTGCATGAACCGGGGCAACCAGGCAACCCACAACCGTTCCCAGCACAGTGATCCGATCGGGGAGCCAGAGCTGCTCGGCATCGAGCACAGCCAGGGCCACAATCAGCCAATAGAAGAACATCCATGCAACCGCGAGGAACAGGTCGTCGTAGACCTGGATCAGCGGCAAATTCAGGTCGCTCAACTGATGGAATAGCTTCCATGCGGGAACGGTCCACAACGCTGCCACAGCTAATTCGACCAGCGGATAACGCCAGCCGATCCAGGCCCGGCATTTGAGGCAGCGGCCGCGCAGCGCAATCCAACTGACCAGAGGAACGTTCTCCCACCATGCCAGCACGTGATAGCAATTGCGGCAGTGGGAACGCGGGCTGACAATGCATTCTTCTTTCGGCCAGCGAGTCAGGCACACGTTCAGAAAGCTGCCAAAGGCCAGCCCCAGGAGTGCCGCAAAAGTCGTGCCCAGAATTTGAATCATGCGCGAGGTTGAGTATACGTCTCTTGAGACGCGGGAATGCTCGCTGCCGCTCCCGCTCAGAGTAAACTGGAGGCGCATGGACCTTCCGCCTGAAAGCTCCACCGCACAGGCTTCCCCGGCGCAACCGGCAACCGATCCGGCGCGGGCGGCGGTGCTGTTTGAGCGGTCGGTGAGCATCATGGCGCGGCTGCGTGCTCCCGATGGATGCCCCTGGGACCGCGAACAGTCCTTCGATTCCATCCGCAAATACACGCTGGAAGAGACCTACGAGGTCTTCGACGCCATAGAGCGGCGGGATTTCCCGCACCTGGCCGAGGAGTTGGGCGACCTGCTGCTTCAGGTGCTGTTTTATGCGGAGATGGCGGCCAACGACGGTCATTTCACCATTGCCGATGTGCTGGACCACCTCAACCGCAAACTGGTGCGGCGGCATCCGCATGTGTTTGGCGACGAGGCCTCAAAGGCAGCTGGAAACCGGGCGGAGGTCGACGCGGCGGTGCTGGGTTCTTCTGCAGCGGTGCTGCGAAACTGGGAGGAGATCAAGGCTGCGGAGAAGCCAGGGGCGACCGCCCTCGCGGGAGGCGCAATTCAAGATGGGGCGGGGAAGCGAACCGTCTCGCGGCTCGACGGGGTGCAAAGAGCCTTGCCTGCCTTGGCTGAGGCCGCCAAGCTGGGGGCCAAGGCGCAGAAGTCAGGCTTCGACTGGTCGAACTGGCGCGATCTGCTGCCGAAGTTGGTCGAGGAGACTGCGGAACTGGAGGCTGAAGCTTCGTCGGTGGACCCGGCGCGCAAACCCGCCGTGGAGGCGGAGCTGGGCGATCTGCTATTTACCGCGGTCAATCTGGGCCGGCACCTGGGCGTGGATGCGGAGATGGCGCTACGGGGCTGCAACCGGCGTTTTCGCCAGCGGTTCCTGGAGATGGAGTTGGCTGCGGATCGGCCGCTGGAGGAACTTTCCGCTCCAGAGTTGGAAGAGCTGTGGGCACGGGCGAAGAGAAAGCTGGCGGCGGAGGGCGATCCCAGCGCTGGCGGTGCTTCAAATCCAGACGCTGGGGCGCATGTATGATTGCGATCCGCGCCTGCACCGGCTTCGATGAGCTGGAGGCCTGCGTTCAACTCCAGATCGAGACCTGGGGCTATGACGCGAACGACGTGGTTCCCCGCAAGTCATTTCTCGTTGCACAGAAGATCGGCGGCCAGGTGATTGGAGCCTTCGATAACGAAATCCCGGACGCATCGGGGGGCGGAGCCGCGGAATCGCTGGTCGGTTTTGCCTTGTCTTTGCCGGGAATGAAAACCGGAAGTGGCGAACCGAAGGCTTACATGCACTCGCACATGCTTGCCGTCAAAGAACAGTACCGGAACCGCGGCCTGGGCAAGCAACTCAAGCTGGAACAGCGGCGGGAGGCCCTTGCGCGAGGCATACGGCTGATGGAATGGACATTCGATCCATTGGAAATCAAGAATGCTTTTATGAATATCCACAGGCTGGGGGCAACGGTTTGTTGTTACCGGGAGGATTTCTATGGTTTATCCTCATCTCGACTGCAAGGTGGGCTGCCTACGGACCGTTTATTAGCGGAGTGGCGGCTGGATTCGCCCAGGGTTTTGGGAATACTTGAGGGGCGCACCGCAGGCAAGCAGGTCATCGAGGAACGAATCCTGGTCCCGGCCTCCATTTATGAATGGAAGGCTTCCCATGCGAACCGAGAGCGAGCCCTCACCGTTCAGTTGGAGAACCGGCGGAAATTTCAACAGGCATTTTTCCAGGGACTGGCCGTACTTGACTTCTCCCTGGATGCGGAAGGGAATGGAGCCTTCGAGCTCGGTTCCCTCACCCAGGCGGAGCTGGACTGAATTCCCCAAGGACGCAAAAATCTATGAGAATCGATGCAATCATCCTGCGTGAACTGCACCTGCCTCTGGTGCGCCCGTTTGAAACCAGCTTTGGCGTAACCCGCGAACGAAGGATTCTTCTGGCGGAGATCCGGTCAGAAGGGCTAATCGGCTGGGGCGAGTGTACAGCGGGGGAGCGGCCGTTCTTCTCCGGGGAGTCAACCGATAGCGCCTGGCAAGCGATCGTCAGTGAACTGGGCCCCATGCTGGCTTCAGAACCGCCGGCGCATGGTGGGGAATGCCCGCGGATCTTCCGCCAGGTGCGTGACAATCGCATGGCCAAAGCGACGCTGGAGAACGCCATCTGGGATATCGAGGCGCAGCGCGAAGGGATTTCGCTTTCCCAGTTGCTCGGCGGTGTCCGCGATGTGATTCCATGCGGCGTTTCGCTGGGAATTGAGTCCTCTATTCCGGAGTTGCTTGCAGTCATTGAGAAGGAACTGGCTGCCGGGTACCAACGCATCAAGCTCAAGTGCAAGCCGGGTTGGGACGTTGAGGTTTTTGATCGCGTGCGGAACCGCTGGCCTGCCATTACCCTCAGTTGCGACGCCAACTCCGCCTACAAGCTCAGGGACGCCGACCACCTGGTCACCTTTGACGCCTTCGATTTGCTGATGATCGAGCAGCCGCTCTGGCACGACGACTTCTACTACCATTCGATGCTGCAGAAGCGGTTGAACACGCCCATCTGCCTGGACGAATCCATCCGCAATCGCCGCGATGCGCTCGCCGCAATTGAGATGGAGTCCTGCCGCATCATCAACATCAAGCTGGGGCGCGTAGGCGGCTTCTCCGAGGCCATCGCGGTCCACAACGCGGCCCAGGAGCGCGGCATTCCGGTGTGGTGCGGGGGAATGCTGGAGTCCGGTGTAGGCCGGTCGCACAACATTGCGCTGTCGACGCTGGAAAACTTCACCCTGCCCGGCGATGTGTCCGCGTCGGCGCGCTATTGGCGTGAAGACATCGTTGAGCCGGAGATCACGGTGTCTTCGGCGGGCGAGATCGCCATTCCGGATTCGCCAGGACGAGGCTACGAGGTTCGCACGGATTTAGTCGAGCGGCTGACCGTGCGCAAGGAGACGATACGGGCTTTTGAGATGGTCGCGTAAGGCTGCGAATTCAATTCGTTGAAGAGCGCGCTTTCGTGTTGGCCGTGAGCAGGTCGATCTCCGGCATGGCTTCTGCTTCTACGATTACCACGTTTTCTTGGAAAAGCGATCGAATCTGCGCCGGAGCCCAGCCCCGCATGGATCTCTCACGTTCTCATTTCCTCCTATGGTGATGCATTTTCATCAAGATGCGAACTGGCACGCGGGAGAAGATGAAAGCGGGCCGGATATCGGCTGTTTGGGTGCTATTCACTAAAGTAATTGTGGATAACTTTTGATGTGTGATTTAACCCCTTGACTATAGAAGCGGCACAGTGTCTCCTCAGGCTACTGAACACATTGATCTCCCGCATAGAGTCCACGAACGTGGATTCCATTTGCGTTGTCACGACGGAAGCGACCGCGGTGGGAAGGGAAAAGGGCGCAGGGTACACGTCTCCCAGAAGGAGCGCCCCTGTGACCGACACTCTCAACACCACTGAGCGCGCTTTCGCTTAGCGTCTCCGATGCCGGCTTCGGATCGGGCCGCGCAAGTCCTTTGGTATTGGGGGTTTCGTGCTCAAACGCAGCGTGGACGTTGTACTTGCAGGATTTCTGTTTGCCGTCACACTACCGGTGCTGGCAATCGCAGCCATCGTCATCAAATTGGATTCCGAGGGGCCTGTGATCTTTCATCAGGCTCGGATGGGCCGGGGATTCAGGCGTTTTCAACTATTGAAATTGCGCACCATGCGATTCTGCGGCGAGGGTTCCGCATATACCCTCGGCGCCGATTCTCGCATTACGCGCGTGGGGCGCTGGTTGCGATGGCTCAAGTTTGACGAATTGCCGCAACTATGGAATGTGCTGCGCGGCGATATGAGCATTGTGGGTCCGCGCCCTGTGATTCCTGAGTTGACGATGGAGTTCAGGTGGGAGTACGAACGGCTGCTTCAGGTGCGCCCCGGTCTCACCGACCCGGCTACGATCAAATACTGCCGCGAGGCTGAGCTTCTCGCCCTGATTCCCGAGCCGCTCAGGTATTTCAAAACTGTGGTAACGCCGGACAAGCTGCACATCTCTCTTGACTATCTTGCAAAGGCCACTGTGTGGAGCGACTTTGGCGTGATGGTGGCCACGGCTCTGGCCTTGTACCCGGCCAACTGGCGGCCACGGCTCAGGCGGCCGTTTCGCGCGGGCATGGGCAAATCCGTGAAGAGCGTTAAGGGAAACAGCGTCGGATACATTGAGATCGCCTCGGATCGGGTTGCATAGCGACACTTCAGCGAAGGCATGGGAGCTGACGCAATTGTGCAGGTTTGGTATATGTGTGTTGTCTGTCACGTCACCGGGATAGGTCGGGCTTTTATGATGAATAGCGAAAAAATAAGAGGCCGCCACACGTGTGGAACGGCGAGGAGATCGTAATGCCCGAAGCGTATGCATTCAGCACCATACCCGCGAAGATTTTGTTGCCCATTGACTTCAGTCCATCGTCCCGCGAAGCCCTGGAGCAGGCCACCGTGCTCGCTCAGCACTTTCATGCCGAAGTCTATCTTGTGAACGTGATTCCCGAGAGCGTAAACCTTGAGGAATCCAAGAAACAGGCGGAGGAGCGCTTTGCGGTTTCTGTGGCAGGTCTTGCCGCCAAGGGGATCAAGGCAACCTCCAGCGTCGAGGTTGAAAGCGACATCGCTGGAAGCATCCTGGATGTAATCGATCGTGAGCATATCGATATGATTGTGGTTTCAACGCACGGTATCACCGGCTGGCATCCACTGGTGTTCGGATCGATAGCGGAGAAGCTGGTAAGGCTCGTACAGATTCCGTTGTTGCTGATTCACACAAAAAAGCCCGAGAGCAGTGCGAAGGTTTCATCGGGACGTTTGATGGAATGGTGGTAGTTGAGGGATTCATGCAAAGGGCGAATCGCATGTGTTCGTAACAGGTTTGCTCTTGCATCATCCTGCCCAGTTGGCGGCTCCGTTTAGCGAAGCCGCCAACTGGGCTTTTACGTGGATCACGCCTTCTTGATTCTGCAGCTTTCCTTCGACTGAGAGGAAGCGGCTCCGTGTGACGGCGAGGCGGTTCTGCTCAAAGACATCCGGCGTGAGGATGACGTTGGCAATCCCGGTTTCGTCTTCGAGGGAGAGAAAGACGAACCCCTTGGCGGTGCCGGGACGCTGGCGGGAGATGACGCGGCCGGCGATGCGGACGGATTGATTGCTGCCGCAGTTTGCAAGCTCCTGTGCGGAAAGAATGCCTTGCCGGCGCAGAGTTTCGCGCTGGTAAGCCATGGGATGCGGGCCGGTCGTGATGCCGGTTCCCGCATAGTCGGCGGCGAGGCGCTCTTCGCTGGTCATCTGCTGCAATGGTCTGGACTTTGGCGTTCGGCTATCCATAGTTCCGCGCAGCAGAGGGCCAACGGGCCGCCCGGCTTGCTCGACCTGCCAGAGCGCATCGCGGCGATGCTCGACTTCAACTAAAGAATTAAGCGCGCCGACGCGGGCCAGTGCAACAAGTTCGTTGCGGTTGAGCGCGGGCACTTGCTCAGCGAGGGCATCGACGTTTGCAAAGGCCGCGTAGCGGCTGCGGGCGTTGAGAAGCGCATCCGCGGAGGATTGCCGCAGGCCTTTGACGTAATGCAGCCCGATGCGCAGCGAGTGAGCGCCATCCGGTTCCGCTTCCAGCGTGCAGAGCCATTCAGAACGTTGCACATCGATTGGGCGCACGCGCAAGCCGTGCCGCTGCGCATCCTTGATAAGCACAGCCGGGGAGTAGAAGCCCATCGGCTGGTTGTTGAGCAGGCCGCATGTAAAGGCCGCGAGGTAGTGAACCTTGAGCCAGGCCGAGGCATAGGCGATGAGCGCGAAACTGGCGGCGTGCGACTCGGGGAAACCGTACATTGCGAAGGATGAAATGCCTTGCACGATCGAGTCCTGAGCGTCGCGCCCGATGCCGTTGCGTGTCATGCCGTCGCGCAGGCGGCCTTCCAGGTCCTTCATTCTCTGCATAGACCGGCGCATCCCTACGGCGCGGCGCAGTTCTTCGGCTTCCGCGCCCGAGAAGCTGGCAACGGTCATGGCCATGCGCAACAGTTGCTCCTGAAAAAGCGGCACACCGAGGGTGCGCTTGAGCACGGGTTCGAGCGATGGATGAGGATAGGTGACTTCCTCTTTGCCCTGGCGGCGGCGCATGTAGGGGTGCATCGTCTTTCCGACAATGGGGCCGGGCCGGATGATGGCCACCTGCACAACAAGATCGTAAAAGCGCGTCGGCGCGTTGTGCGGAATGGAGGCCATCTGCGCGCGGCTTTCCACCTGGAACATACCCACAGTGTCGGCCTTGCACAGCGTTTCATATACCAGCGGATCTTCGGGCAGCGTGGCGAGGTCGATTTCTTTTTGGTAGTGGCGGGGGACGAGTTCAATGCAGTCCTTGAGCACGGCCATCATGCCCAGGCCAAGCAGATCGACCTTGATGAGGCCGAGGTCGGCGCAGTCTTCCTTGTCCCACTGGATCACGGTGCGGCCCGGCATGGAGGCGCGTTCGATGGGCACAACGCGGTTGAGCATTCCGGCGCAGACGACCATGCCGCCGGAGTGTTGGCCCAGATGGCGCGGCAGGTCCCGCATACGCAGGCAGAGCTCGAGATAGCGGGCGATGCGCGGATGCCGTGCATCAAAGCCTGCCTGCTCGAAGTGCCGAGCCATGGTGTCGTTGGCTCCGCGCCACTCCCAATGACCAACCAGGCCGGAAAGCCGCGCGAGCTGCTCTTCGTCGAAGCCCAGCGCCTTGCCAACCTCACGCGCCGCCGAGCGCCCTCGATAGCTGATGACGTTCGCGGTCATTGCCGCGCCGAGCTGCGTGTAGCGCTCGTAGACGTATTGAATCACCTGTTCGCGCTGATCCCCGGAGGGCAGGTCGAGGTCGATGTCGGGCCACTCGCCGCGGTTCTCGTTGAGAAAGCGCTCGAAGAGCAGCTCCATGCCAACCGGATCGACGGCGGTGATTTCGAGCGCGTAGCAAACGGCGGAGTTGGCCGCTGAACCGCGTCCCTGCACGAGGATCCCGTTCTGCTGGCAGTAGCGGATAAGGTCCCAGACGATGAGGAAGTAACCGGCGAATCCGAGTTTGGCGATGAGCTTGAGCTCATGCTGGACCTGTGCGCGGGCCTTGGCGAGCAGAGAATGTTTGGCCGGTGAGCCGTAGCGTTTGCGCACGCCTTCGTCCACGCGCTTTTCAAGAAAGCTGTCCATCGACTCGCCGTCCGGCACAGGATAGCGAGGGAATTCATAACCGAGTTTGTTGAGCGTGAAGTCCAGCCGGCCGCTGATGATTCGCGTGTTGGCGATAGCCTCGGGAATATCGCGGAAGAGCGCGGCCATTTCGCAGGCTGGGCGCAGGGAACGCGAGGAGTTGAACGCCAGCAGGCGGCCTGCCCCATCGAGCGGCGTGTGGTGGCGGATGGTGGTCAGCACGTCGAGAATTTCGCGATCGCTTTCCGTCGCGTAACGGACGCCATTGCTGGCAACGACAGGCAGTTGCAGAGTGGATGCAAGGTCGAGCAAGGACTGATTGCGGCACTCGATGTCGCGTCGATCGTGGCGCTGAAGTTCAAGATAGAGATTGCCGCGGCCGTAGATTGCCGTGAGCCGTTCGGCGATCTTGCGTGCTCCTGCGCTGCCTTCGCGTATTAGCGCGGCTGCCAGCGGGCCCTCATCGCCGCCGGTAAGACAGATCAAGCCTGCTGAGAATTCCTCCAGATCGTCGAGTGTTGCGGCGCCCTCGGCTTTCGTCGCTTCGCGCATCTTGAAGCGCGTGATGAGCTGGCAGAGATTTTGATAGCCGGTTTGCGATGCGCAGAGCAGAAGCAGGCGCGGAGGTTCAGCAGGGCATTGGTGCGGCAGCCAGGACGGCGGTGTGAGCTGGTTGGCAAAGGAGCTAACCGCGATCTCCGCGCCGATATGTGCCTGGACGCCACACTTCTTCGCCATGGTGTGGAAGCGCGCAACGCCATAGAGGCCATTGCGGTCGGCGAGGGCGATGGCGGGCATTCCAAGTTGGGCCGCGCGCTCGATAAGCGCTTCAGGCTGCGAGGCCGCGGCCAGAAAGCTGAAGGCGCTCGCGGCGTGCAGTTCGATGTATTCGTCGCTGTCAGTCATAATAAGCTTCCAGGCTCCACTCGTTCTGCGTGCAATTGCGAACCAGGAGGCAGGCGACGCACGAGCCTCTGCTTGTCTCGGCCAGCACATCCCACTCTTCCGCGTTCCAACCGTCGGCAGACCACCAGCAACCGCTGGTTCTCCACGGTCCGTAAGCTGCCGTGACCTTGAAGCTTTGTTCGCGATCGCGAAAGGCAACCGGCTTGGACGCGAACAGTTGAACGCGGACCGAAAGAGGCGGCCTCATGCGCCGGAGCGCCAACCGCGGACGGTTTTCCTCCAAACATTCAGGCGTGCTGGATTGGCTGGCGACGGCAAAGCTTTCCATGCGGAAGCTGCCGGGCCTGTGCGAATCTTCAAGCACCGGTGAGCCGACGCGATCGTCGCCGGCAATGGCCTTGAGGCGCGCGATGGTCACGTCGAGGCGCGAAGGCTCGGGTGTTTGTGGCGCGAAGAGGCCGAGTTGCACCTTGCTGGATTGGCCGGCCTGCGCGGTGAGGGTGAGCGAGAGTACGGCTGCCTGGGGAGGATGCGCGGCGATCTCCAGTTGCAGCAGCTTGAGCAGAAACTTGCGCTCGGTGGTGGGAATGGCCGGCCGAATCGCGCGCTGGTAAACCAGTCCGCCAGTTAGTTCCATGTGCAGCCCGAGCGAAGCCAGCGATAGCGCATGAGAGGCCGCGCGCGCCACCAGGCAATCGATCATGCGTGCGCCCATGAACAGCAGCGAATCGGTGCGATCGATGGGCGTATCGAAATCGCAGAACTCTTTGAGAGTGAACTCTGCCTCGATCGGTTGAAAGGTGTGCGGCAATGCGCCGAGGGCGAGATGGCGCCACGCTGCGGCCTGCGGCCCGAGCCGTGTAACCAGGTCGGTCTCTGCAAGCGCAGCCAGTTCACCCAGGGTGCGAATGCCCCAGATCGCGAAAGTTTCAGCGTGTTCTTCATTGAGGCCGAGAAGGGCGATGGGCAGTTTCGCCAGGCAAGGGGCTTCCTGGCGTTGGGGAATCACGGCGATTCCGCGCGAGATAGCGGCTTTGAACCGGGCGGCATGGAAGTTGGCGCTGACCGCGACTGAGGTGCGAAAGCCGGCAGAGGCAAGGGTTGCGCGCAGCCTCTGGGCAAGGATTTCCGGAGCTCCGAAAAGTCGCTCGGTACCGGCAATGTCAAGGACGCAGGCACAAGCTGTTCCCTGGCTTGCCGCCTCAATGCGAGGAGAGAAATGGGCGGCGCACTCGAGCAATACGGCGCGTGCCGCGGCCTCGGTTTCTTGAGAGCGCGCCAGGATGCGCAAGCCGGGAATGCCTTCAGCTTCCAGGCGGGTCATCCCCAGGGAAACGCCTTTCAACTGCGCTGCCCGATTGAGGGAACAGACCGTTTCCAGAGGCGCGCGGCCATCGAGCACGGTCACCGGCTGCGATTCAAGCCCAGTTCCAAGCCCAGTCCGCAAGCGCAGCAAGGCCTGCGCCGGGAACTCCGCGGCGTGAACACAAGCGTAGAGTTCCTGTTTCATCCAAGCCTCCCACCTCTCCCACCGGCTTCACCCACCCGCGGGGAATGAAGCTGTGCCCCATCCATCGGACGTCTTTGTTTTTGTCCGATGGGTGGGAGTCCGTAGAACTCCATGGCGACGTCTTGTTCTGTTGAACCTGCGTTTTTGTTTCTTTGTAGTTCCCCACCGGTGTTGCCGACCTGCGGGGAATGAAGCTGTGCCCCATCCATCGGACGTCTTTGTTTTTGTCCGATGGGTGGGAGTCCGTAGAACTCCATGGCGACGTCTTGTTCTGTTGAACCTGCGTTTTTGTTTCTTTGTAGTTCCCCACCGGTGTTGCCGACCTGCGGGGAATGAAGCTGTGCCCCATCCATCGGGCGTTTTTGTTTTTGTCCGATGGGTGGGAGTCCGTAGAACTCCATGGCGACGTCTTGTTCTGTTGAACCTGCGTTTTTGTTTCTTTGTAGTTCCCCACCGGTGTTGCCGACCCGCGGGGAATGAAGCTGTGCCCCATCCATCGGACGTCTTTGTTTTTGTCCGATGGGTGGGAGTCCGTAGAACTCCATGGCGACGTCTTGTTCTGTTGAACCTGCGTTTTTGTTTCTTTGTAGTTCCCCACCGGTGTTGCCGACCTGCGGGGAATGAAGCTGTGCCCCATCCATCGGGCGTCTTTGTTTTTGTCCGATGGGTGGGAGTCCGTAGAACTCCATGGCGACGTCTTGTTCTGTTGAACCTGCGTTTTTGTTTCTTTGTAGTTCCCCACCGGTGTTGCCGACCTGCGGGGAATGAAGCTGTGCCCCATCCATCGGGCGT
>Ga0224557_1000274_pt1 | contig 58585 bp, 53 predicted proteins | sample 714S31014metaG_FD_180677 | JGI IMG/M metagenome (GOLD analysis project Ga0224557, IMG submission 180677) | Peat soil microbial communities from Stordalen Mire, Sweden - 717 S3 10-14 | ecosystem: Environmental > Terrestrial > Soil > Wetlands > Peat | place: Sweden: Norrbotten County, Stordalen...
AATCACGACCACCGCCGTTCTGCCGCCCACCTGACGCCCTGGCGAAGCGTAGTCAGGCCAGTTGAACTGCGCTCAGCTCTCCGAGCCCCTGGACGTGCCGCCCGCACAACCACAGCCGCATCCGCTTCCGACCGACCATCGCCTGACCGACCCACCGCACGGGCGCCGGGCAATCAGGGGGAGTGACGGCCGTCTGGCCGGTCGTTTTCCGGGTCGTTTTCGGGGTCGTTTTCGGGGCGCTCCGCGTATCCTGCCGTGCCCTTTGGGCCGCGCTGGCCCCTCACCACGGGCAAAACAATGCCTTGACCTGCGGGAAAACAGGTCAAGGCATCGTGGAGGTGGCGGGAATCGAACCCGCGTCCTCCGGCTTCTCAATGGGCCTTCTCCGAGCGCAGCCGGTGTTGGATTGTCGGGACCGACGCCGCTACCGGCGGCAGCGTCGTTCCGTATCCGACTGAGTTGTCCCTGGCGGCCAGTCGGCGCAACCGGTCAGGTGAGTCCCACTAGATGTCGCCCGATTCCGGCCCGTGGGGCTGAGACCGGTCGGACGTCGCAGTTTCTAGGCTGCGAGCGCGAGCTGAGGCTCGGCGTTTATTTTTTGTTCCGGCTCTTTAACGTGGCTCCGGAGACCACGGCTCGCTTCTCCCACCTCGACGACCAGAGTCGAAGCCTGTCACCCCCTGGGGTATCTCCACCGACTGAACGGGCTGCTCAGTCGAGCTCCCAGTCTACCGCCCGGCCGATCTCAGCGATACGAGCCGGCTTTGGAGGCCGCCCGTGCCTCGCGGGCTGCCTCCCGCCCCGCGTCCCGTGCGGCAATGGCGTGGCGCTTGTCGTACTGGCGTCGCCCCCGGGCCAGGGCCAGTTCGACCTTGGCCCGGCCGTCCTTGAAATAGATCGACAACGGCACCATGGTCAGCGACTGCTGTTGGGACCGCCCCATCCACTCGTCGATCTGGCGTCGGTGGAGGAGTAGCTTCCTCCTGCGGTCGGGTTCGTGGGCGCCGAAGCCATTGGCCTGGGCGTAGGGCGGAACGTGTACCCCGAACAGCCACATCTCGCCGTCGATGATCCGCGCATAGGAGTCCTGTAGGGCGATCCGGCCCGCCCGCAGGGACTTCACCTCGGAGCCCTGGAGGACGATGCCGCACTCGGTGGTGTCAATGATCTCGTAGTCGTGCCGGGCGCGACGGTTGGAGGCAACCGCCCGGTTGGCCTCTCGGTCGGACTGCTTGCTCGGGGCCTTGGCGGAGCCCCGAGCGCCGGAGGTGGCCGCACTCTTCTTCTTTGCTGCCGCCATACCCTCGGACGGTAGTCGCCCGGGACCGGGGCCGGATGCCGGTGGAGCCGGCGAGGGTTCCGGATGCCGCCTGCGGTCCGGCCCCCGTCCGAACCGTGTACTTCCGGCCCGACTGCCCACCGCCTGGTCAACAGGCGGCCCGACTGCGACCGCCTGCCGTTGTCTCCCGAAGATCGCCCGGCGTCGTGCCGCAGTCCTCTAGCGTGAGCCGGGTCATGCTTTCCCTGCCCCGACCAGTCCACGATCAGATGGTGGCCTACTGCCTGGTCGGCCTGCCCGACGAGGCGTGCGGCCTGCTCGGCGGCAATCCTGGGACCGGCGAGGCGGTCACCTGCTATCCGACGAGGAACCTGGCCGCCTCGGCCAAGTTGTACACCGTCGACCCCAAGGAGCATCTACGTGCCGACCGCGATGCCGAGGCCGGTGGCAACTCGATCATCGGAGTGTTCCACTCCCATACCCACACCGAGGCCTATCCCTCGCCGACCGATGTGGACCAGGCCCCGGATCCCGGGTGGCACTACGTGCTGGTCTCGTTCCGCGACACCCAGCCCGTGGTGCGCAGCTACCGGATCGTCGACGGGTTGATCACCGAGGAACCGGTGCGGTTGCTACACAGGTAGAATCCCAAGTGGAATAGTCAGCATTGCCCGAGGGGTGATGATCTGCCCACGTCCGATGCGGCCGGGCAGCGGCTCACCGCACACATGGGAACCCAGTAGGCCTGTAATCGAACCAGATGGTCCGGTCCTTTCGGCCGGACCATCGGAACCAGAGGAGCACCCGTGCCCGTCAAAGTCAATCTCCCGACCGTGCTGCGGTCACAAGCAGGAGGTGCGAAGACGGTGTCGGTCGACGGGGCGACAGTCGGCGAGGTGCTCCGTGCCCTTCAATCGGAGTACCCCGGGCTGTCCGGGCAGGTGGTGGACGACGACGGCACCATGCACAAGTTCGTCAACGTGTACCTCAACGACGACGATGTGCGCTACCTTTCGGCTCTCGACACGCCGGTCGGCGATGCGGACGAGTTGTCGATCCTGCCCGCCGTGGCCGGGGGAGCCGTCGGCGACAGGGTGCCCCACTTCCGATGACGGTGAAGGGCTCTGTACTGGAGCTGATCGGCAACACCCCGATGGTGGACATCAGCGAGCTGAGTCCCAACCCTGACGTGCGTATCCTCATCAAGCTCGAGGGCCAGAACCCGGGGGGATCGGTGAAGGACAGGATCGCCCTGTCGATGATCGAGAAGGCCGAAAAGGACGGCGTCTTGAAGCCCGGCCAGACCTTGATCGAACCGTCGTCGGGCAATACCGGCATCGGCATGGCGTTGATCTGCCAGGTGAAGGGCTACCACCTGAAGGTGGTGCTGGCCACCAACGTGTCCATCGAACGGCGTCAACTGCTCGAGGTTTGGGGGGCCGAGATCATCGAGTCGCCGGGTGCCGAGGGCTCCAACGGCGCCGTCAAGCGGGCACGGGCCCTGGCCGCGGATCACCCCGAGTGGGTCTTCCTCTACCAGTACGCCAACCCGGCGAATCCGAAGGCCCACTACGAGGGCACCGGGCCGGAGATCTGGCGCGACTGCCCCGAGGTCACCCACTTCGTCGCCGGACTGGGCACGTCGGGCACTTTGCTCGGTGCCGGCCGCTTCCTGAAGGAGCAGAATCCCGACGTCAAGGTGTGGGCCATCGAACCGCCGGCCGGCGAGCTGGTCGACGGCCTCCGCAATCTCGATGACGGATACGTCCCTCCCATCTTCACGGACAACAACGGGGTCGACCTTCTGGACGGCAAGCGCATCGTCCGCCCACGCGAATCGATCGAGTGGACCCGCCGGCTGATCGAAGTGGGGATCTTCGCCGGCATCTCGTCGGGTGCGGCCCTGGCCGGGGCGGCCAAGACGGCAGCGAGGATCGAGTCGGGCACCATCGTGGTGATCGCCGCCGACGGGGGGTGGAAGTACCTGTCGACCGGGGCATGGACCGACGACCTCGACATCGTCGAGGAGCGCGCCAGGCGGATCACATACTTCTAGATGTCACCCGCTTCCGGATCACCCTGCCGTCCCCTGCTGGAGCGAGGAAGCCACCGCCGGTGTCTCCGCCGGACCGTCGGCAGGGGCCGGGCGGTCGGTCGGCGCTTCTCCCCGGGGGCGCCCGGCGAACCCGAGTGCTTCCCGGCCGGGCCACCCGCAGGCCAACCCGATGCCCAACAGGATCACCATCGGAGCCCAGTAGCCCCACTCGGAGAGCCGGTGGAACGCCAGGACCGTGGCCACCATGGCGACGACGAATGAGGCCACCAGCCACCGAGCGCGGTTGCGTGCTGCGGCGGCCATCACGATCAGGGCCAGGGGTGGTCCGAGGTAGAAGGAGACCATTACGGATTCGAAGAAGCAGCGCAGGCTGAAGGCCAGGGCACCCATCCACAGCAGCCCGATGACCGATGGGCGCGTCCGGTAGGCCACCACGCCCAGCCCGATCGCAGCCAGCACGGCGATCGTCCGACCCGGCCCGGCGCCGACGCTGGCCGGGGTCAGTCGTGGGGCGAGGGCGATCCATGGGGTGGCATGGTCCAGGACGGTCGAGTTGGCCTGGTGGAAGAGGCGATTCGACGTGGTCTGCCAATTCGACAGCAACGGCGGGGCGAGCAGGACGACCGAGGGGAGTGCTCCGTAGACACAGGCTCTCAGCCGCTGCCCTCGGGGGGTGATGGAGAATGCCAGGGGGAACATGAGCACGACGAGGGGCTGGATCACGATGGCCGCACCCCACAGCCAGCCGGCCAGGCTCCACCTGGCGCGGAAGGCGCCGAGGAGCGCGTACAGGGCAAGCGCCAGCGCCAGCATGTCCTCCGGGTGTCCCCACATGGCCACGACCTGGAAGATGACCACTGCCTCCATCCAGCAGAGGACGATTCGGAGTCTGCGGCCCACACCCAGGTCCTCGGCCATGGCGTCGAAGGCCACCAGGCACGAGGAACCGAGGGCCAACATGGCGGGCCCCAGGAGCAGCCAGGACGTCGGATGGCCCAGGAAGAATGGATAGACCGACTCGCTGAGGCCCAATGCCCCCGACACCATGGCCACCGGCGCCAGCAGCACGGCGATCCCCGGGAAGGTGACCAGCACGGTGTCCCTGCCGTAGATCCCCCCGAGGTCGCCCCACCCCACCCAGTGGGCGGCCCGGAACGTCGACCAGATGTCCCCAGGGATGACCCAGTTGTGGCCGTGATCCACGACCGGCCCCCACCACAGCGAGTAGGCCATCGACACCAAGACGAAGACGGCCATGGCCACCAACGGCCAGGCCCGTCGCCTCAGGTGGTCGGCGAGCCAGGCCCGGGAAGACGAGTGTCCATCGCGGTCGCCGGTCATTGCGCTCGAGCGTATCCCTGCGCCCGGTGGCGAACGGGCACCCTGGTCCCGTCGCACGCGGCCTAGCCTGGGGAGGTGGCCGCCCCCATCGTCCCCGGCCCTTCCAGCGTCCGACCGCCCGGCACGGAGGCGACCGAAGTCCGGCCCGGCCTGACCCTGACCGTGCTCGGTTGCGACGGGAGTTGGCCAGGGCCGGCGGGTGCGGGAAGCGGCTACCTGGTGTCGGGTGGTGGCACCAGCCTCATGATCGACGCCGGGCCGGGCACCTTCGCCAATCTGCAGCGCCACGTCGATCCGGCCTCGGTCGATGCCGTGATCATCACCCATCACCATCCCGACCACTGGTCCGACCTCTATGCCTTCGACACCCAAGCCAGGCTTGCCCTGCACGGCCGACGTGTCCCCCTCTTCGCCCCGGCCGGGCTGGGGGATCGCGCTCGGCTGGACAGGACCCCGACCCTGGACTGGCGAGTGGTGACCGACGGCGACACGGTGCGGGTCGGCGGCCTGTCCTGCTCGTTCCACCGGACGGACCACGTCTTCGAGACGCTGGCGGTCCGTATCGACGGTCCGGCCCGCGCCGTGGGGTACTCTGCCGACTCGGGTCCCGGTTGGTCGCTGGCCGAGCTCGGGACCGACCTCGACCTGGTCCTGTGCGAGGCGACCTACACCTCGGAGCACGAAGGAACCGCGGGGCACATGAGTGGTCGCCAGGCAGGGGAGCAGGCCCGCCGAGCAGGCGCCCGGAAGCTGGTGATCACCCACCGCTGGCCGACGATCGATGCGGCCTCGGTGGTCGCAGAGGCCGAGGCGGCGTTCGGGGCGCCGGTGGAACAGGCATCGATCGGAAAGGAGTTCGTAGCATGACCGAGGGAACCACCGCCCGGGGGGTGACCGGCAGAGCCGATGGCCGGGTCACCGACCAACTGAGGCCCGCCGCGTTCGAACGTGACTTCACCGTGTTCGCGCCGGGGTCGGTGCTGGTGTCGATGGGCCGGACCAGAGTGCTGTGCACGGCCTCGGTGGAGGAGCGGGTGCCACCGTGGATGCGGGGAAGTGGCAAGGGTTGGGTGACCGCCGAGTACTCGCTGCTCCCGGGGTCGACGGGCGAGCGGGTCGCCCGCGAGGCGGCCAAGGGCCGCCAGTCGGGCCGGACCCAGGAGATCCAGAGGCTGATCGGGCGGTCGCTGCGCTCGGTGTGCGACTTGGTGGCCCTGGGCGAGCTGCAGATCACCGTGGACTGCGATGTGCTGCAAGCCGACGGCGGCACCCGGACCGCATCCATCTGTGGCGCCTATGTCGCCCTGCACGACGCGCTGACCCGGCTGGTCCAGAGAGGGGTGCTCCGGGCCAACCCGCTGACCGAGGCGGTGGCTGCCGTGTCGGTGGGCGTGGTCGACGGGGTGTGCATGCTCGACCTGCCCTACGAGGAGGACAGCCGGGCCGAGGTGGACATGAACGTGGTGATGACCTCGTCCGGGCGGTTCATCGAGGTCCAGGGGACGGCGGAGGGGATGCCCTTCACCAAGGGAGAGCTCGACGAGATGCTGAGCCTGGCCGAGCATGGGATCGCCCAGCTGCTCGACCTGCAGGTCGAGGTGTTGGCGGAGCCTCCCTCCCCCCGGTGACCGTGCCGACGCACCGTCTGGTCGTGGCCAGTGCCAATCCGGACAAGGTCGCGGAGATCGCGGCCATCCTGGGGGGTGTCCCCGGAATCGAGCTGGTACCCCGACCCTCGTCGGTCCCCGATGTCGAGGAGACGGGGGACACCCTGGTCGACAATGCGCGACTGAAGGCCCGTGCGCTGGTCGAGGCGACCGGGCTGGCGGCGGTGGCGGACGACACTGGCCTGGAGGTGGAAGCCCTGGGCGGAGCCCCCGGCGTCTACTCGGCCCGGTTCGCGGGCAAGTACGCCACCTATGCGGACAACGTCGCCAAACTGCTCGATGAGTTGGAGGGGGCTGGAGCCGAGGCGACGGAACGCAGGTCGGCGCAGTTCCGCTGCGTGGCCCTGGTCGCCTATCCCGATGGCAGCGACGTGTGGGAAGACGGGACGGTGACCGGCACGATCACCTCGGCGCCGGCCGGTGACTCGGGCTTCGGCTACGACCCGGTGTTCGCCCCGGACGGCTGCGATGGGCGCACGTTCGCACAGATGAGCCCGGCCGAGAAGCACGAGATGTCCCATCGGGGCAGAGCCTTCCGGGCACTCGCTGCGCGCCTGACCACGGGAACGGGCTCCCCCTCGTCTGGGTGACGGGCGCTAGCGTCGTTCTTCGAGCGGTCAGGAGGCCATGGCGTGAGTGACGTAGCGCAGGGACCCGGGTGGTGGCAGGCCTCGGACGGGAAGTGGTACTCGCCCGAACAGGTGCCCGGAGACGCCACGCCGTCCCCGCCGACGCCGACGCCGGCCATCCCCGACGGTACGGGTCCACTGTCCGTTCCGCTCCCTGGCCCGGATGCCGGGGGAGTGTCCCCGGGTTACGGCTCCCAACCTGCCCCGGGTTACGGCCCCCCGCCGGGTGGCGGAGGGTTCGGCCCCCAACCTGCCCCGGGTTACGGCCCCCCGCCGGGTGGCGGAGCGTTCGGCCCCCCACCGGACGGCCCGGGCTATCCGCCGATGGTCGACGCCGGCTACGGCTACCCCCCTGGCGGTGCACCGTACGGTTACTTGGCGACACCCAAGACCAACGGCCTGGCCATTGCCTCGCTGGTGTGCTCCTTCTTCTTCTGGCTCTACGGCATCGGTGCGGTGCTGGCCATCGTGTTCGGGTTCATCGCCCGAAGCCAGATCAAGCGGTCAGCGGGGATGCAACGGGGCGGCGGGATGGCCCTGGCCGGCATCATCATCGGGTTCGCGGGCATTGTGATCGGGGTCGTCCTGGCGGTCATCATCGTCGCGGTGGTGCATCACTGCCAGCAGAACGGCAATTGCACCATCACCTCCACCACGTGAGGAAAGACTGAGGCACGACGTGGGGGTCAGCGTCCGGCGCGGGCGTCGCCCTTCCGCGGGCAGGACGGCCCGGTGGCGCTCAGTCCAACCCGTTGTCCTCGAGGTCGACGCCGGAATGATTCGCTTCGGGCTCCGCGGTCGACGACCACGGATCGGCGTTGATCGGCGGCGGCATCATGGCCACCTGGGCCAGGCTCCGGAACCTGTCGTCGAGATCGCCCCCCGCCGGGACCGGGTCGCCAGGGGGAGGCAAATTCGCCAGGTCGTCGGCTCCGACCTCTTCGCTGAGGCCGGAGATCGGCGGCGACACCTCTGTGATGTCGGTGGCGGAGGGGGACGGAACGGCCGACGTCGGCGTCGCCTCGTCGGCGGTCGGCCCGTCCGGGGCCGGAAGGACGACGATGAGCCCCGCTGCCTGCAGGTCGCGCAAGGTACGCAGCACGGTGATCTGGTCGCCCCCGATGGTGTCGAGCACCGTCTTGACCGAGAGGCCGCTGGTGCCGACCGTCGTCAGTACCTGCCACTGGTCGCTGCGGATTTGGACATCCTGGCCCGGTGGAGTGGGCGACAGGCCGACGATTGCCTCGAGTGGCACCACGTCGCGGATCTCCTTCCACTCGTCGACACGGGGGCGGACTTCCTGCAGGACGGCGACGACCGGAACGTTCGGCTCATCGCTGGAGGAGACGAGTCCCGGGGAGAAGGAGAACCAGCCGTCTGTCACACAGGCCAGTTCGAATACGGCCTGGCCCATGGTGGTGGCCGCTCCCACATGGGCGCCGGACAGTGCGCCGTGGTCGAACCAGAGCCTGCCGTCCACGTTCTGGCCCGCCACCTGGAACTCACCGGTCTTCCCGGTGGAGGCCAGCAGGGTCAGGACGTCGGAGAGGGTGAAATCCGACAACGAACCCACCAGCGACGCGGTCGGTGCCTCCTCAGAGGGCCCAGCCTGGCTCGGGGTGGCTTCGTCCTCGCCCCGGGGCGAGAGGGCGGTCGCCAGAGTCGGCGTGGGCAGCGGTTCGACATCGTGCGCCGCAGCGCCTCTTGGTGAGCCGAACGCCCGGAAGGGGCTCTGCTCCGTCATCCCACGCTGGTCCGTTGTCACCCGCTGCTCCGTCATCCCACGCTGCTCGTCCATTGGTGATCCTCCCGTGGACCCGCGTCTCCTGACCATCTACCCTGTCCTTCGGTCGAGGCTCTTCACGTACCACGATAACTGCTCAGAGTGAGTTTATCCACACGAATAGTGATAATTATGCTCGATTTCGGGTGGCGGGCGGTATCGAGCGCCGGCCGGCCTCGACAAGAGGCCGATTCGGACGACGGCTAACCTCCCCCCATGCCGAGTGCCCGATGGAAGCCGGCCGTCGACGGGGCGCGTCGCGCTCTGGTCCGTGTGGCCACCGTCTCCGCCTGGACACGCCGGGTAATGGCCGTCTCGGGGAGAGAGCTGACCGGCGCGGCCGAGCGCGGGCTCGCTCTGGCCGTGGCCCGGGAGGCCGACATCGCCGACACCTACGGGGGCAGCTACTTCGGTGAGGGCCGTGACGCGTCGGGTGATCGCGCCGGGCGTTCTGGGTACGCCCGTTACGACCGCATCGCCTCCAACGCCGATATCGCCGGGTGGTTGCTGTGGAGGAACTTCGAGGTGGCCAACTCTCTGGACGTGGGGTGCGCCACCGGCTACCTGGTGGAAGTGCTCCGCGAACGGGGCATCGACGCCGAGGGCTGTGATCTCAGCCAGTTCGCCATCGACCACGCCACCCCCGGGGCCGTCGGGCACGTCCGGGTGGCCAACCTCTTCGCCGGCCTTCCCTGGGGCGACCGCACCTTCGAGCTGGTGACGGCGCTGGAGATCCTGGAGCATCTTCCGCCCGATCGGGTGCCCGCCGCCCTGACCGAGCTGGCCAGGGTGTGTGGCGGCTACCTGTACGCCACCATCCCGTCGTTCGGGGACAATGCGTCCGGACCCGACGGCCACTTCGAAGGCAAGGTCCGGCCGGAGCGGCTGGACCACTACCACGCGCTCGGCCCTGAGTACCCGGGTCCGGTGCCCGAGGAGGATCTGGCGGTCGATGCCGAGGGCCGGTTGGTGGAGGGACATCTGACCATTGCTTCCTTCAGGTGGTGGACGGAGCGTTTCGCCGATGCCGGCTTCACGCGGTGCCCCGGGGTGGAGCGCCGGCTCTATGCCGACATCGAGCCGGCAGGGTTGGCACCGTTCTGGAACATCTACGTCCTCGCCACACCCGGTGCCCGGCCGGCCGCGGTCGAGCCACGCCATCCCGACCAGTCGCTGGTCGAGCTCGGGCTGCGCCATCCGTTGATGGAGTAATGATCGGGACACGACCGATCACCCGCGCTCCGTTCGCTTTGCCGACTACGCCGACTACGAGCATCTCGCCTTCCGCCGACCGGCCGATGCGGTCCTCCTCGTCACCATCAATTGGCCCGAGGTGCTGAATGCGGTCGACGAGCGCCTGCATCGGGAGCTCTCGCATATCTGGCCGGTGGTGGACGCCGACGACTCGGTGGCCGTCTCGGTGATCACTGGCGCGGGAACCGCATTCTCGGCCGGAGGGGACCTGGCCATGGTGGAGAAGATGACCACCCACCACGCCGCCGCCGCCCGGACTTCCCCTCGGCCTGCCCGCCGGAGTGACGGCCTGGAGCCCGTCGGCCGGGTACCCACCGTTGGGGAGCGTGACGAAATTAGGAGACGGTCACCAGGGTGCCGATGGGCGTGAGCGGGTACACCACGGCGGCATTGGCCGGCGGCATCTCGACGCAGCCGTCACTCTGCGGGAAGCCGTAGCTTCCCCGCACGAATCCGTGCAGGGCGTCGCCACCGTTGAAGTAGCTGACCCACGGGATGCCCGGATCGGAGTACTTGGATCCGTCCGGGTTGGTACCCGTCATGGTCGTCACCGTGTAGCGCACGTAGACGGCAAAGGTCCCCGACGCCGTGGGGGCTGCTGGGACGCCGGTGTTGGCCCTGGTCGAGTACACCTCGGCCCCGTTGCTGTAGACGGTGGTGGTCTCGGGCAGGGCCTTGGACACAAAGACGTAGTTGTACGGGTTGGGGTCGACGGTACCGGCCGATACGTCGGCCAGCAGCTGCTCCCACACGGCCGGTCCGGCCAGACCGTCGGTCTTCAATCCGTGCTGGGACTCGAAGGCCATCACTGCCCCACGGGTGATCTCGTTGGCGGTGCCCGCCGTCCACAGGCTCTCCAGGGACGCCGGCTCCGTCCACCGCCAGGCGAAGGTGCCCTCCTGTGCCTGGGCCGCCTCCTGTGGGGCGGTCAACGATCCGGCCGGGGTGAAGCTGACCGGAAGGTAGCCGAGCTGGGCCAGCAATTGCTGGAGTCGGAGCGTGCTGCCGGGGGCCACGGTGAACTGCACGGTCGACGGCTGTCCCAGTCTCTTACCGGTCGTGCTCTCCACGCCGGTCGGACCGGCGGGAACCGAGACCGTCTCGGTGGAGGAGGGAACCAGCGGGGCCGAGGCCACGAAGGCATAGGTGGTGGGTGTCACCACCTGCCATGAACCCGCAACCGGCGGCGTCAGTGTCGGTGCGGGCGAGCGGGGGCTGAGCGGAACCGAGAACTGCACCGAGATGGTGGCATCACTGGGCAGCCCGGTGGTCCCGTCCGCCGGGTTCACCGAGACGATGCTCAGTGGTCCCGTGGCGGGGGGATTGATCGGAGCCGACGTCGGTGAGGCGGCGGCCCGATCGGCGTTCGAATGCACGATCACTGCGGCCCCGCTCACCCCCACGACAGCCAAGGCCAACAGGACGATGGCGAGGACCCAGCCCTTCCGTCCCCGAGGGGAGCGAGCCTGTCGAGACGAACTCGAGTGTGCGTAGGTGTTCGACATGGCAGTCCCGGTTCAATCTACCAGGCCACATGCAGTTTGGTGCACCGTCTGCCATCACATCCGGTCGGAAGGTGGTGGGAGCGTAGGGGTCAATCGCCGGAGTGCTCGGCGACCCGCTCGACGATGGAGCGCTCGAGCGCGGCGATCTGGTGGGGGTCGGTCAGCTTCCGGCCGTCGTGCCCCCGCACGTAGAAGGCGTCCACGACCGCGGACCCGAAGGTCGAGACCTTGGCCGAGGTCACGTCGAGCCGGCACTCGACGAGCGCCCTCGTGATTCGGTGGAGCTGGCCCTCCACGTCTTCGGCCCGGACTTCGACCACGGTGGCGGTGTCGGAGGCGTGGTTGTCCACAGTCACCTGCGTCGACACCAGGTTCGGGCTGGTCGCCCGCTTCTCGTTCCGATAGGTGTGGGCCCGCTCGGCCAGTTGCCTGTCGACGGCGAGCGTGCCGTCCACGATGGCGGCCAGGTCGTCGGCGAGGCGTGCCGCCGCCGGCCACCGGCCACGGGAGGGTTCCACGGTGAAGACCTCGACTGCCACTCCGTCCTCCCCGGAGACCACCGCGGATCGGACGTTGAGCCCGTGGAGGGCGAGCATCCCGGTGACCTCCGCCAAGATGCCCGATCGGTCGGGCGCCACGACGGTCACGATGGGGTCGTCGATGGAGAGCGCCGGCGCCCCCTGGACCCGGACGGTCTCCATGATCTCCCGGAGCTCATCGGTGACCCAGGGGGTGGGAGGGGCAACCGGCTCGCCGGCCAGGAGACGGCTGGTCCGCTCGACCAGGTCGGCGACGAGCCCCGCCTTCCACGAACCCCATGCCGACGGTCCGGTGGCCAGGCTGTCCGCCTCGACCATCGCGGCGAGCAGCTCGAGGGTGGAGCGGTCTCCCACCTCCTTGGCCATCCGTTCCGCCGTGGCCGGATCGTTGAGGTCGCGACGGGTCGCGGAATCCGGCAGCAGAAGGTGCAGCCGGACCAGATTGACAATCGCGTCGACGTCCTCGGGCGTCAGCCCGAGGCGGGTGGCGATGCCTGCCGCGACCTCCATTCCCACTTCGGTGTGGTCGCCGGGGAACCCCTTGCCGATGTCGTGGAGCAGGGTGCCCAGCAACAGCAGGTCGACACGGTTGACCCGGTGCGCCAGGGTGGCGGCATTGGCGGACGCCTCGAGGAGGTGCCGGTCGACGGTGAACCGGTGGTAGGGGTTTCGTTGGGGCTTGTTTCGAACCGTCGCCCATTCGGGGATGTACCGCTCGAGCAGGTGGCGCTGGTCCAGGGCTTCGAGGGCGGTGATGGACGCGGGTCCGGTGGCGAGTACCCGGATCAGCGTGGCCCGGAGGTCGTCCGGCCAGGGCACGGGCGGGGAGGGCGCCGTGCGCCCGAGCAGGTTGAGCGCGTCCCGCGAGATGGGCAGGTTCTTCTCGGCGGCCACCGCCGCCAGGCGGAGCGAGAGCGAAGGGTCCCCGCTGACGTCGGCGGTGGCGGTGAGGACGACCTCTTCGTCGGCGACGCCGATGCCGGGGTCGTTTGGCAGCGGGGTGAGGGGAATGGTGGCCGCTTGGCTGCCGCGCCCCCGACCGCGGCTGGCCCGGGCCCGCGACCATGCCCCCCGACGGCGCCAGGCGTCGTCGCCCTCCCAGGCCACGGTGCGTCCCGCCGTGGCCACGTCCAACATCAGCGAATCGGCGTCCGGCTCTCCGAGTGCCTTGGCCACCTCGTCCTGTTCCTGGAGGAGCAACTTGTTCAGATCCCGGCCTGCCCGCCGGTGCAGCTCGACCCGGATCGTGGTGAGGACCGCCCGGGCCTCGTCTATGGCCATCGTGTCGACGTAGTCGGCCAGGACGGGCACGGCTTGCATCAGGGCGGTGAGGGCGGCGATGTCCCGCAGCCCCCCGTGGGACTCCTTCAGGTCCGGTTCGAGCAGGAAGCCGACATCCCCCGAGGCGCGGTGCCGTTCGGCGACCAGGTCGGACAGCACCCCGAGCCACGGTGGCTTCTGCTTCACCCAGCGGTCGCGGGCGCCCTCGAGGACCGGCTCGGCCACCTTCGGATCGCCGCAGATCACCCGTGCATCGAGCAGTCCGAGCGCCACCCGGAGGTCCTCGGCGGCCATGTCCAGTGCTTCGTTCGGTCGCCTGACGCTGTGGTCGAGGGAGATCCCCTCGTCCCACACCGGGTACCAGATCCGGTCGGCGGTGGCCGAGATGTCACGTCGGCCGCGGTGGAGGAGGACGACGTCGAGGTCACTGAACGGGCAGAGCTCGCCTCGCCCGTAGCCACCTACCGCCAGGAGGGCCATCCCCTTGGCGTCCCCCGCTGCGGCCTCATCGAAGAGGCCGGTCAGCCACTCGTCGGCGGCCTCGGCATAGGCCCGACAGAACGCGTCCCCGCGCAGGTCGGTCCGTTCGACGAGCGTCTGCCTTCGGGCTCGCAGGGACACGAGCGGACCGTACCACCGGCCCGCAGGGTTCACGACCTGGCCGATGGCAGGACGCAGTCGTGTTCCGGGGGCGAACCTGGTGGTGCCACGTGGTCGGTTAGCCTGGTGGCATGGCCGACGAGGAACGCTCCGGGCTCAGTCTGTTCGACGGGGTGCTGATCGTCGGCGGCGGGCTCATCGCCGTCTGGGTGGCCTTCTCGCTCCTCGGCTTCGTCGCCGGCGTGGTGTGGTTCGTGATCAAGGTGGCGGTGGTCGTCGGCCTGGTCGCCCTGGTGGCCCGCCTGTTGTTCCGCCGCAGCCCCTGATCGCGGGCGGGGTCGACGCCTACTCAGCGGACCATGGATTCGAACAGTTCGACGTGCTCGGCCACCATGCGGTTCGTCGAGAAGTAGCCCTCGACCGCCAAGCGGCAGTCGCTCCGCTTGAGCTCGCCCAGCCTGCCGATGGCCTCGACCATGGCGGCGTCGTCCTCGCACAGAAAACCGGTCCGGCCGTCGTCGACCACCTCGGGGGCGGCGCCCTCCGGAAATGCCAGCACCGGCGTGCCACAGGCCATGGCCTCGATCATGACCATCCCGAACGGCTCGTTCCACCGGATGGGGAAGAGCAGGGCGGAGGCTCCGGCCAACAGCTCGAGCTTCCGTTCGTGGGAGACCTCGCCGAGGTACTGGGCCTCGGGACCGAGGAGGGGCTCCACGTCCTCGGCGAAGTAGCGCATCTCCCACGGCTCGCGCATCTTGGCGGCCATGAGGATTCTGATGCCGGCGGCGCGAGCGATCTGGACGGCACGATGGGCACCCTTGTCGTGGGCCATCCGTCCGAGGAAGAGCACGTAGGGCCCGTCCTCGTCCCCGCCACCATCGCCCACGGGGAACACCGAGGCATCCACTCCGTGGTGGATGACCCGGGCGATGGGGATCTCGGGGGCGGCCCGGCGTTGGGCGTGGGAGATGGCGATCAGTGGGACCCGATCGGCGGTGGCCCGGTAGAGATCGGTCAGCTCCTCGTTGAAGGGGCCGTGGATGGTGGTGGCCACCGGGAGCCCTGGGAAGTGCTCGGAGTAGAACGGGCCCATGACGGTGTGGTCGTGGACGACGTCGCAGGTCTTCACCGCCTCGTAGGCGTGGATCACGTGGCGGATCTCGGGGACGGCCATGCCGATCCGCTCACCTTCGGCGGTGGGGAGCACCCACTGCCGGGGCACCGGGCAGGTGGAGTCTCCGGTTGTGTAGAGGAGCACCTCGTGGCCCGCGGCCTGCAGGCCACGGGCCAACTGATCCACCACCAACTCGATGCCGCCATAGAGCTGGGGGGGGATTGGGGCCCAGGGTGGGGCGATCATTCCGATCCGCATCCACAGATTCAAGCATCTCAACCGGGAGGGTAGGATCGCCGGGCGTCCTGGCGGCGTGGCCGAGTGGTTTAGGCAGGGGCCTGCAAAGCCCCGTACGGCGGTTCGATTCCGCCCGCCGCCTCCAGAATCATGCAGTTCGGGGCCCGGTTTCTCCTGACCCGCTCAACCCGCCCCACGTTCGCCGACACGGTGAGGTGGAGGGTTGCCATGCACGCCACCTCGGCCCGGTGGAGGCAGTCGCGGTACTCAGGCAGCTGCGGGGGGCGTAGCGAGGCGCTGTCGTGCTGCAGCAGTGTCCACGCCCAAGGCCGCAAAGAGTGCTGCGGCAGGGTCTGGCGGCTCGCATGCGAGGACGACGACGAGTACCTCCTGTGGAACGATGTGCTTCCCACGGCGCATCGGCTTGCCGGCCTCCTGCAGCGCGCTCTTCGCTGCGGGCGTCAACGCGAGACGATCCTTCAGGACCGCCTTCAAGTTGGGCCTCGGCGGTTGGTCCCGCCCCGGCAGCGGTGGGGCGTCGAGAGCAGGGGCGATGCCGATGGCGTGAAGTGCCTGTCGGTCGAGCAAGTCGAGCGCCTCACGGGCCGAGTCGAGCGTGACGCCAAGTGCGGACGCGATCTCCGGATCGTGGAGCAGGCCGAGCACCAGGTGCTCGGTGCCCACCCTGCGATTGCCTCGCCGGCGCGCCTCTTCCCGGGCAGCGATGTAGGTCGTCCAGGGGTGGTACGTCTCCGTTGTTCTCGGTCTGGTCGTCATCACAGATCCCTTCCGTACTTGAGGTGCACAGACTGTCGGGTGACGCCGAGCGCATCGCCGATCTGCTGCCAGGTCCACCCCTGCGCTCGGGCGGCGGCCACCTTGGAGGCCTCTACCCGCTCGGCCAGTCGGTGCAACGCCAAGGCCGCACGGAGCCCCAGAGCCGGGTCATCGGAGTCGACGGCATTACCGATGTCCTGGGCGTCCATGCTGTCAGTATACCTTGACAGCTTGGACGTCACGCAGGATTGACAGCCGCGCCCCAGGGAGCCCGGCCACGACGCGGGAAGCCCGGGCCGGCACGACCGGCGAGCGTCCCCCTCGGCTGACGACCCGACCAGCGCCTATTCTGCCTGGGTGTCCCGAACGAAGCGGCCGGACAACCGGTACGAGCTCGCCACGTGCGCGTGGAAGGGGCACGTCCTGGTGGGTGCCGATGCGGCGGAGGTGACCCCCGATGACGCCATCTTGGTCCGCGACAGTGACGGAGTGCGGTGGTGCCGGTGTCTGAGGTGCGATGCCTGGTTGCCGATGGCCGTTCCCGAGGAGGCCGCCGAGGAGCGGGTGACGCCGCGTGAGCAGATCGAGCTGCCGGCCCGGGGCCCCGTCCTGCGCGACCGGTACGTCCTGCGACTGATCGCGCTGGACCGGGCTGTCCATGTGGTGGTGCTGTCGGTGCTGGCCCTGGTCCTGTTCACCTTCGCCCGGCACGATGCCGCCCTCCATCGGGACTACAACACCATCATGAACGACCTGTCCGGTGGCGACCCCGGTGCCGTCCAGATTCGGGGGATCCTGGGCTACCTGCGCAAGGCGTTCGATTACAGCCCCCGCCGCCTGATCACCCTGGGCCTGGTGGTCACGGCCTATGCGGCGCTGGAGGCGACGGAGATGGTCGGCCTGTGGTTCAACAAGCGGTGGGCCGAGTACCTGACCCTGGTCGCCACTGCCGCACTGGTGCCGCTCGAGATCTACGAGATCTCCTTGAAGGTCAGTGTGTTCAAGGTTGTGACCCTGGCCATCAATGTGGCCATCGTCGTCTACCTCCTTTACGCCAAGCGGCTGTTCGGCCTTCGGGGCGGGCACGAGGCCGAGCAGGAGCGGCGTCGCGCCCTGGGTGGTTGGGAGGCAGTAGAACGCGCCACCCCTCCCGCCCCGACGATGGCGCAGTATTAGGCGGCGTGCGAAGCAGGCGGTGCAGTGCTCCGGGAGCTCGTGGACCGGGTGGTATCGTCGTCCCTCACGGGCCGTTGGCGCAGTTGGTAGCGCACTTGCATGACACGCAAGGGGTCGTGGGTTCAAGTCCCGCACGGCCCACCGTGTGATGTCGCGAGACATCGCGGACAGACGAACCTATGCAGGCTACGTGATCTTCGCCTTCGGGGCGAGGGGCTGGTAGTCCTTGTCCGGATCGAGCGTGAGGTGTCTGAGCAGTTCGCCCTCTTCGCTCAGCACCCGGATGTCGAGGTCGGCCACCAGGACGATGACCCGGCGCCCCTTGTGCGCCCGACCGACTCCGACATGGTGGAGCTTGGTCCCGTGCCGCAGGGTGAAGACGCCGGTCTTGTCGACCTTGTCGTGGCGGACCCGGGTGTGGGGAGCCATGGGGTACTTGTCGGGGTCAGGTGACGCCTTGGCGAGGGCGTCGAAGGCCTGCCTCGGCGGGATCATGCCCCGGGCCGAGTGGGGCCGTGTCTCGTTGTAGTAGCGGACGAAGTAGTCGACCTGCCCCTGGAGCTCGGCGATGGAGGCAGCCGGGTCCTGTTTGCGCAGCCAACGCTTGAGGGTCTGGTGGAACCGTTCGATCTTGCCCTGGGTCTGGGGGTGGTAGGGCTTGCCGTGCTTGATGGTGATACCCAGGGTGGCGAGCTCGGTCTCGAAGCCGCAGCGGCCGTTGCGGAACTGGGCGGTGAAGATGCAGCCGTTGTCGGTCAGCATCGAGGCAGGCAGCCCGAAACGCCCCGCACCCTGGTAGAACGCGGCCACCACGTCGGCTGCGGTGGTCACCGGCAGCACCACGGCGACCGTCACCATCCGGGAGTAGTCGTCCACGAAGTCGAGGATCTCCACCCCCGTCCCGTCAGCCAGGGACCAGTGGGTCATGTCCGCCTGCCACGTCTCGTTGGGCAGGTGCGCCTCGAACCGCACCCAGGACTGCTTGGGTCGCTTCTGGGGCTGCGGGACGACGAACCCACGTCGGACGAGCGCCCGGTGGATCGTCGACCGACCAGGAGCGGTCCCGTGGCGCTGGCTCAGGTGGTACTGGATGGTCAGCGGCCCGGCGTCGAAGCCGTCCTCGGACAGCTGCTTGCGGATCATCACGATCTCGTTCTCGAGCTCCACGTCGAGCTGGGTCGGCCGGCGGTGGGGCGCCGTCGACTTCGGGGCCAGCGCCTCGTAGCCGCCGGCTCGGAAGCGTGCAGCTTGTTTGGCCACCCAGGACTTCGACATGTCGAGCGACGAGGCCACCGACCGGATGGACCGGCCCTCGAGCACCACAGCGTCAACGGCATAGCGGGCACGATCCATGGACACCACCTGAGCAGGTGTCCACGATGTCCTGGGACATGGTGTCCACTAAGTCATGGAACCGGACACCGCACGGCCCACCGCACGGCCTGCCACCGCACGGCCCACCAGAGAAACCCCGGTTCAGAGACTTGCGACCGGTTCTGGCATCGCTCGTGGGGGCGCCAAGATGGGCCAAAGGTCACCTGTTGTCGACTTGACAGTGGACTCGACAGTTGACTCGCCGAGGATGTGCAGTGCCGGTTCATGCGTCACACGGCGGGCTCCGGTACCTGCATGACAATTCACGCCTGATAAGGGTCCCCCAGGTCCTTTCGGCCACCTTCGGTGCTCTGGAACGTCACGTCACCTGGCTCGTGCAGGTGGTCACCGGAATCGGCGACCGCAGCCGCTGCTGCGTCTGTGCCCGGATCGTGGCTCTGGCGATGCCTTTGTCGAGGCGATCGTCGGTACTGTCTGCATGTGTGACCCAAGTGAAGCGACTCACTTCGCCAAGCGGACGTGCTGGAGACCCGTCCCTGCTGCCTTGGTTGTGCTCTGGCGGGACGTTCGTGATGCCCGCACGCTCTGAACCGGTACGAGAGCGTCCTGCGTGACGCGCCAACCTTCTGATCGCCGCCGCCGTCGACTCGGTCGGACTGTCGTCATCGTGGCTCTGCTCCTCGCAACTGTGGTCGCGGGACTCCTCATTTCGACGTTCGGCGGCGACGTCAGGCGCTTGGCTGGCGACGTGATCCACATCGACTCAACGTCTTCGGACGGCACGCCACTGGACCCATCGGCGTTCTCGGCAGGGGCATGCATGGCATTCGCCCCCACGGCGGGCGACAACAACAAGACGGTGTTCCTCGACGCCGGTCATGGTGGGATCGACCCTGGTGGAGTGGGAACCACCGAATCCGGACAGACGATCTACGAGTCCGACGTCAATCTGGCCATCGAACTGGACACGATGGCGCTCCTGCGGGCGCGTGGCTACCGCGTCGTCGTCTCGAGGACGCAAGATTCGACCGTGGTTCGGTTGACCACCGGCGACACCTCTGACGGCGTCCTCTCGCTGCAGGGTTCTCATGACGACGTCGTTGCCAGGGATGCCTGTGCCAACCTCGCCAAGGCGGACGCCCTGGTTGGGATCTATATGGATGCCGGTGCCACTTCTCAGAACGCGGGCAGCGTGACGGTCTACGACACCGACCGACCGTTCTCGCAAGCAAATCTCCGATTGGCAGGGTTGCTGCAGAACGACGTCCTGTCGGCGATGAATGCCCAGGGCTGGCAGATCCCCAATGACGGGTCGCTCCCCGATAGTGGCTTCGGCTCCTCCGTCGGCGACCCCTCGGCCGGTGGCATCGCCGGAGAAGCAGCCGCCTACAACCACCTTCTGCTCATCGGCCCCGCCATGTCCGGTTATTTCTCCACGCCGAGCGAGATGCCGGGCGCAGTCGTCGAGCCCCTGTACCTCACCGATCCCTTCGAAGGATCGATTGCGGCCAGCTCGGCTGACCAACAGGCGATTGCCCGCGGCATGGCCACCGCCGCCGAGCAATTTCTTGCGGCGCCTGCGGGCTCCGGATAGGGCCGGATCCAAGAGGCTCCCGTTCGGCAGCGTCCGCTGCATCGCCGGCGGCAATCGAATCCACACCTCTCGAGATCCCACAACCTCTCTCGGCTACCCGAGGAACATTCCCGATCGCCGGTCGGATGCCGCCGACACCACGTCGGGGACACACCGTTGAGGCCGACGACGGCGCATTCCGGGGTCTGCCGGTGCGCTCGGAGACACCGCCGGAGGAGCGTCGGTTGTTACGCTGGACCGTGAGGGCTGGGCACGGTCAACGTGGGCGCGCGCCGAACTCGCCGCCTCGCCGAGTTCAGGGTGGCTCCTCGGCCAACGAGGACGGGTTACGAACCCTCGGCGCCCAGATGGGAGCGTTACGGGCGCCCGTCGAAGACGAGTCGGGGTCGGCGGGGACGGGGCCGAGGGGCGGTTCGGCCCACCCTGCGCGCACGGTAGAACAGGGGCATGCACACACGAACACTCGGACAAGGCCTCGTCGTCTCGGCCCAGGGACTCGGATGCATGGGGATGAGCGAGTTCTACGGTGCGGGGGACGAGGAGGAGTCGATCGCCACCATCCACCGGGCTCTCGACCTCGGCATCACTCTGCTCGATACCGCGGACATGTACGGGCCGTTCACCAACGAGCAGTTGGTGGGGCGGGCCCTGGCCGGCCGCCGCGCGCAGGTGGTCCTCGCCACCAAGTTCGGGAACGAGCGCGCCCCCGACGGCACCCGCATCGGCGTCAACGGCCGCCCCGAGTACGTGCGATCGGCCTGCGATGCCTCGCTCGGGCGGCTGGGCGTCGACCACATCGACCTCTACTACCAGCACCGAGTCGATCCCGATACCCCGATCGAGGAGACGGTGGGTGCCATGGCCGAGCTGGTGGCGGCGGGCAAGGTGCGTCACCTGGGCCTGTCCGAAGCGGCCCCCGACACGATTCGCCGGGCGCACGCCGCGCACCCGATTACCGCCTTGCAGACGGAGTGGTCGCTGTGGACCCGGGACCCTGAGACCAATGGCGTACTCGACACCGTCCGCCAGCTGGGCATCGGCTTCGTCGCCTACTCGCCGCTCGGGCGCGGCTTCCTGACCGGGGCGATCCAGAAGCCCGAAGACCTGGCCGAGGACGACTTCAGGCGGCACAACCCGCGCTTCCAGGGTGCGAACTTCGAAAGGAACCTGGAGCTGGTCGAGCGGGTGAAGGGGATCGCGGCCGCCAAGGGTGTGGCCGCGTCGCAGCTGGCCCTGGCCTGGGTGCTGGCCCAGGGAGACGACGTGGTGCCCATCCCCGGCACCAAGCGACGGAGGTACCTCGAGCAGAACGTGGCGGCTGACGGCATCGTGCTGAGCGAGGACGAACTGCGGCGCATCGACGAGGTGCTGCCTCCGGGTGCGAGCGCCGGGGACCGGTACGGCGACATGACCCCGGTGTACCGCTGAGCATCGAAGCGTGCCGGGCGCGGTTGCGGTGGTTCACTGAGCAACAAGGGGCTCTCTGCCGGCCCATACGTTGGTGGAATCGCCTGATGGGACCGGACGCCTCGCCGAGCTCGGACGGTAAGTGGCTTCCCGCTACCATCTTCGCTAGGTCGAGTGATCGCCCTGTCCACCATCCGACTGATCGGGTGTCGTGACCACCCGGGAGAACCGATGGACGATCAGCACGACCTGGAGCGCTTCGTTGCCGCCCAGGACGCCGACGACACCTACGACTGCGTGATCGAGGAGCTGCGTCGTGGTCACAAGACGAGCCACTGGATGTGGTTCGTGTTTCCACAGATCGCCGGCCTCGGACGAAGCGAACTGTCGAAGAGGTTTGCGATCTCGTCACTGAAGGAGGCGCAGGCATATCTCCACCACGCCATCCTCGGTCCTCGGTTGATCGAATGCGCACGCCTGGTCGCCGAAGGGCAGGCGGAAAGTGCGGAGCAGATCTTCGGAAGTATCGACGCTCTGAAATTGCACTCGTCGATGACGTTGTTCATGCGGGCCGCTCCCGACGAGCCACTGTTCGGGCAAGTGCTCGACCGGTACTTCGACAGCCTTCCTGACCTGGGGACCGATCAGCGGATCTGAACTCAACCGTGTCGGCCAGCTGCGACCGGGGATCTCCCAGGCCGAAACAGAACGTTGCCACGTAGTGCCCCGGCACGACCGGGCCGTCCGGGCCGTAGGCCAGAACGCCAGGGGCAGACGGGCCCTTGACGGCGCGTGAGGTGCCAACGACCGCCCAACCTGCGAGGCGGGCCCGCGCTGCTCACGGCCGGGAAACTACCTGCGGGGCCCTGCTCGAGCGGGTGGACCGAAGCCGTTGCGGGCCACGATGCGGGCGGGAGTTCGACCGCCGGCGACGGCAGGCCCGTCCCTGTGGTGCTGGTCCTGGTCGGCTGGTGCTGGTCTTAGTCGGCGCCGTAGAACGGTGCCAGGAAGGAGAAGATGCCGCCGTCCGCTCCGACCAACCAGTAGCCGCCCGTGCCCGCGTCGGCCGCCATGCCCGTGACGGGTGCATTGAGGTGTGTGCCTCCCATGGATCCGTGGAACTGGGCGTCGCCGAAGGCGAAGATGCCGCCGTCGGAGGCCACGAACCAGTAGCCCCCGCCGTCGGCCGTGGGGGCCATCCCGTTGACCGGCTGGTTGAGGGTCATGTTGCCCGTGGAACCGAAGAACGGGGCGCCGAAGGCGAAGATGCCGCCGTCCGAGGCCACCTCCCAGTAGCCACCGGTGGCGTAGTCGGAGGTGACGCCGACCACCGGCCTGTTCAGGTGTCGACCGCCCATCGATCCGTGGAACTGGGCGTCGCCGAAGGCGAAGATGCCACCGTCGGCGCCCGCCAGCCAGTACCCCTCGCCGTCCTTGGTGGGCGTGATGGACACTACGGGGGCGTTGAGGGGCCGGCCGCCCATCGACCCGTAGAACCCGGCGTCACCGAAGGCGAACGTCCCACCGTCGGCGGCCACCAGCCAGTATCCCTTGCCGTCCGGGGTGGCCACGATGTGCTCGACCGGTGCGTTGAGGGCGTGGCCGGCCATCGACCCGTAGTACGGCGCGGCGCCGTGGGCCGATACCCCGCCCTGCGTGTTGACCAGCCAGTAGCCGTCGCCTGTCGGGGTCGAGGCCATGCCGGTGACCGGGGTGGAGAGCGACGCAGGAGTGAACTCGATGGGCGCCACGAACAGGCGTCGTGCGCCCACGCAGGAGGGGTCGACGTAGGCGGTGCATCCGGGCAGCCAGGCGGCGTACGCCAGCATCCAGTTGCCGGATGCATCCTTGAAGAACGACCCACCACCCGGGCCGGCCGCCGATCCGTAGGAAGTGAGGAACGGCTCGGTCTGGCTCTGGGTGCACGGCCCGGCCGGGCCGGCACAGGTGGCGAACGCTTCGGAGTAGCCAGAGGAGTCGTAGGCACCCGCCGAGAAGAGGAGGAAGTAGGTGCCCCCCGCCTCGGCCATGTCGGGGTTCTCGACGGTGGTCTCCCAAGGGAACTGGAAGCCATTCTGAATCAGGAGCTGCGTCGGCGACCCAACCAGGGACATCCCGTCGGCACTGAGTTGCTGTGACCACAGGCGAGCCGGTCCGGTGGAGCCGCCGTCGTTCGACTTCCAGAGCAGGTAGGGAGTCCCCGTCGCCGGATCGACGAACGGGCTCGGATCGATCGCACCCCCCAGGTTCGGCTGGCAGAGCAGGGGCTGGGTGGAGTTGTCGGTGAAGACCGGACTGCTCGGCGTGAGGGTCGCCGCCGTGGCCACAGACAGGCAGTCGGATCCCGTGTCGCCCGGCTGACCGTTCGTGGCGGCGTCGTAGTACATGATCCACTTCCCGTCCCAGCGGAAGACCCCCGGCGAGGTCTGGGTGTTCGGTGTCTCCCAGGCCGGGGGGAACGGAAGGGCGGTGGAGCCCGACTCGGTGCCGGTATAGGTGTTCCATCCGTTGCCGGTGTCGACCAGCGCCTGGAGGTTGTTGCCCCGGTCGGTGCCGGTGGTGAAGGCGTAGTAGTTCGATCCGTCCCACACCACGTCAGGGTCCGGGGCATCGAAGTCGTAGACCGGCGGATCGGTCGGCTGGATGGAGATGGCCCCGTTGCCCTGGGCCCCGGCGGACCCCTCCGAGACGGCCAGGGCCGCGCCGACCGATCCGGTGACCAGCAACAGGATCGCAACTGCGCTCCTCAACCAACGTCGCACGGCCACCGCCTTGTTCATGTTCGGGGGATCGAGGGTCCCTTGCGGCTTCGGACAGGTGCCGTCCCGGGCGGGATGTGCTCCGGCAGCAGGCACCCTGCACTGGCTCCGTCTCCGTCGACACTAGCCCTGGCCACCACGCGGCGATAGGGCGCGGAGCGGGCCACCGGGGGTCTCGTGCACCTGTCGGACCGGATGGGTATCGTCACCGGCGTGCAGCTCGACGGTTTCCTCGAGGCGTCTCCGGGGCTGGGCGGCGTCCCGGGACGTCCCGTCCCCGGCCAGGTGGCCCGCCCGGGGCCTTCCTGCGAGCCGGTCGCTCCCTCGTGATTGCCCCGGGCCCGCCGGGGTCGGTGCATCGACCCGAGGATGTGACCGCCGAATGGCTGACGTCCGTCCTCGCCGAGGCGGGGGTGATCGCCGACGGCCGGATGGCGCACTCCGTCTCGACCAGCCCCGTGGGCACCGGGCAGATGGCCGACACCGTGCGGGTCTCCTACCGGCTCGAGCCCCCGGACGGCGGAGCGCACTCGGTCGTCGCCAAGTTCGCCTCGGCCGACGAGCAGAGCCGGTCGACCGGCCTGATGACCCGGGCCTACGAGATCGAAGTCGGTTTCTACACCGCGGTGGCCGGCCGGGTGGGCACCCGCATGCCCGAGTGCTATCTCAGCCACTACGAGCCCGACACCGGATGGTTCGTGATCCTCCTCGAGGACGTGATCGACGGGGTCCAGGGCGAGCAGCTCGACGGATGTGACGCGGAGGCGGCCGAGGCGGCCCTGGTCGAGATGGCCGCTCTCCACGGGCCGGCCTGGTCCGACCCCCACCTCGCCGGACTGGGGTGGCTGCAACGCGGGGGCCCCGAGGCCGACCATTTCCTCGCCGGTGTGGTGACCCCGTTGTGGCCGGAGTTCGTCGAGCGGTACGGTTCGCGTATCGATCCGGCCCACCTCGAGCTGTGCGACCACTTCATCGACGTGCTGGGTCCGTGGCTGGCGGGCCGCTCGGCTGCCACCACCGTGACCCATGGCGACTTCCGCCTCGACAATCTCCTGTTCTGCCCCGGGCAGGTGCGTCCCTACGTCGTCGATTGGCAGACGGCTGCGTGGGGCTCCGCCGCCTCGGACGTGTCGTACTTCATGGGCGCGAGCCTCACCGTCGAGGACCGTCGGTGCCACGGTGACGACCTGCTGCGTGCGTACCATGGCGCCCTGGTGGCCCACGGGGTGACCGGCTACGGCCTGGACCAACTCGAACAGGACTGCCGCCTCATGTGCTTCGGTGGGCTGCTCATGACCATCGGGGCGTCCATGCTGGTGAAGCGGACGGAGCGGGGCGACGAGATGTTCGTCACCAACCTGGGTCGCTACGCCCAACAGGCCCTCGACCTCGACGCCGGGGCGGTCCTTCCCGGGCCGGCCCGCAGATGACCCGACGACAGGAGGATCCGTGCCCGATTTGAGCAGCCACCCGGTCGACCCGGACGATGAGCAACGACACCTCCCCGGGACCGAGATGCTCTGGAACGAGTCGTACTACCTCGACTTCGTGTCCGACGACGGCGCGGTGGCCGGGTATGCCCGGATCGGCCTCTATCCCAACCTGGGAGTGACCTGGTGGACGACCATGGTCGTCGGCCCGGGACGTCCGGTGACCGCGTCGGTGGCCTACGACCTTCCGGTCGGGGAGGGCACCGGGCTGGTACTCGGGGCGCAGGGCTACGACATCACCTGCTCCGTCGAGGAGCCCCTGGACGTGATGACGCTGCGGGGGACGGCGCCCGCCGTCGGGTACGCCGAACCGACGGCGGTCTACCGGGGTGAGGCGGGTGACCCCACCAGTGTCGGGTTCGACCTCAGCTGGAGCACCGATGGCGTGCCGTACCACTACGACATCACCACCCGGTACGAGGTGCCCTGTCTGGTCGGGGGCACGGTGAGCGTGGGCGACGAGATGCTCGCCGTCGAAGGGCACGGCCAGCGTGACCATTCCTGGGGCGTCCGCGACTGGTGGGATTTCGGCTGGTGCTGGATGGCGGCCCGGCTCGACGACGGGACCAGGGTGCACGCCGCCGACATCCGGATCCCCGGGCACCCGGTGGCCTTCGGCTACCTGCAGCATCCCGATGGGGAGGTGCACCCGGTGGAGGCGGTGGAGGTGACCGAGGTCCTGGGCGATGAGGGACTGCCGAGCACCGGCTCGATCCGGATCGAGCCGGGCGGTCTCGAGCTCGGGATCCAGCCGTTGGCCTTCGGACCGCTGCTGCTGGTGGCCCCGGACGGCCGGTCCACCCGGTTCCCTCGTGCGGTCGCCCGGTTCACCTGCCGTGACGGCCGGGCCGGCACCGGGTGGATCGAGTGGAATCAGCCCGACCTTTCGGTGACCGCACGGTAGCGTCGGGTCGATGCGCCTCTCGCTCGACCCGTCGCTCGACCCGTCGGACTACCGGTTCGTGCACCGGATCCGGCCCCGCTTCGCGGAGACGGACGCCATGGGGATCATCCATCACGGCGCCTATGCCGCCTATCTCGAGGAGGCCCGTGTCGAGCTCCTGCGGGCGGCCGGCCATCCCTACGACCAGATCCGGCGACAGGGCATCGACTTCGCAGTGCTCGAGCTCTACGTGCGCTACCGCCTGGCCCTCCGGTTCGACGACGAGGTGGACGTCCACCTGGCCGTGGGCAAGCTGACCCGGACCACCTTCCAGATCGGCTACCTGCTGCAGGTGGCGGAGGAGACCCGGTCCACCGCAGTCACCGTCCACGGCGCGGTGGACAGCACCGGGAGGGCAGCCCGCATGCCGGCGTGGCTGGCCGAGCTGGCCGAGCCGGCCGGGCCGGCCGATCCGGTCGGCCCCGGCGACCGTTCGGCCTGACGGGGCTCTCGGGTGCGCGTGTCCTACGGATTGCCGACCCACCGGGTCGATCTCGACGGGGAGTTCCTCGGTCCGGGTGCCATCGGCGAGCTGGCCGCTGCCGCCGAAGCGGCCGGGTTCGGGGCCGTCTACACCACCGACCACCCCTTCCCGGGTGACGCCTGGCTGGCCCACGGCGGCCACCACGCCCTGGACCCGCTGGTGGCACTGTCCTTCGCGGCGGCGGCGACGACGTCCATCCGGCTCCATACCAATCTCTTCATCGTCGCCTACCGCAACCCGTTCGTGGCCGCCAAGGGGATCGCCTCCCTCGACGTGCTGAGCGGCGGGCGGGTGATCGTCGGCCTGGGTGCCGGCTACCTCGAGCCCGAGTTCGAGGCGCTGGGGGCGTCGTTCGCCGAGCGGAACGAACGGATGGACGAGTCCATTGCCGCCATGCGCGCCGCATGGACGGGTTCGAGCACCACCTTCGAGGGGTCGGGTTACCGGGCGACGGGGAACACCATGCTCCCCAGACCCGTCCAGCGACCCCACCCACCACTGTGGATCGGCGGCAACAGCCGACGTGCCATCCGCCGGGCCGTGGAGCTGGCCGACGGCTGGTGTCCCTTCCCCAACCCGGCCGGCCTGGCGGGACGCACCCGCACCGCTCCGCTGGAGAGGGCAGAGGATCTGGCCGCGTCCCTGGAGTATGCCCGCGAGCACGCGGTAGCGATCGGGCGCAGCGCGCCCCTGACCGTGTGCTTCATCCCCGAGGGGTTGTCGATGGGCGGCGGGTCCGAGGTCGACGAGGAGCGGGTGGTCGCCTCGATGCAGGAGCTCGGGGCGATCGGGGTCGACTGGGTGAGCGTGGCCCTCCCCGGCGAGACGAGGGACGCCCAGTTGGCCGCCATCGAGCGGTTCGGGCACGAGGTGTTGCCCGAGGTGCCGGAGCGCCATGGCCGTCGGTGATCACCCCTCCTCCGTGGAGGTAGCCTGGTTGCGGAGCGCCGGGAAGTCTGGTCGGCATTGGGTCGGCCTCGTTGGCCGCCCTCGCAGAGGAGCGCGGTGACCGAACCAGAACAGGCGAGCGTGGGACAGCGACTGCCGGACCAAGCCAGGCAGAGAAAGCTTCGCCTTCCCAGCTGGCGGCGCGAGGCGCTTCGAACGACGTTCTGGGTGGTGCCGACCCTGGCCATCGTGGTCGCCTTCCTGCTGTTCGCCATCACCTATGAAGTGGACCTGGCGGCGTCCCACCACCACCTGACGCTGCCGTGGTGGGTGAGGACCGGAAGTGCCGACGCCGGCCGCCAGGTGCTCATCGCCATCGCCGCGGCCATCATCACCACCATCGGCGTGGTGTTCTCCATCACCATCTTGGCCCTGACGCTGGCGTCGCAGCAGTTCGGGCCTCGGATGATGCGCAACTTCATCCGGGATCTGGGCAACCAGATGACGCTCGGGATCTTCGTGGGCACGTTCGTCTACTCGGTCCTGGCCCTCGGTTCGATCACCGGCCTCCCGTCAGGGGACTTCGTCCCCCACCTGTCGATCACCGTGGCCGAAGCCATGTTGCTGGTGGACCTGGTCGTGCTCATCTACTTCATTCACCACATCGCCAAGTCCATCCAGCTGCCGGAGGTCATCGCCGGAATCGCCCGCGACCTCGACAGGGCAATCGCCGCGGAATTCCCCGAGCGCCACTCTGCTCTGGGCCAAGGCCGGCATTCGCCGTCCGGGTACACCGCGGAGCTGGTGGACATGCTCGAGAAGCCGGGAGCGGAAGTCACCGCCCGGCAGAGTGGCTACCTCCAATTCGTCGGCTACGGGCAACTCGTCGAGATCGCCGAGGCCTCTGATGCGGTGATCCGCCTGGCCCATCGGCCCGGCCACTTCGTGGTGGCCCATCGCCCGTTGGCCACGGTGTGGCCGGCCGGGGCGGCGAAGCGGGTGGCTGCCGCCCTGGAACAGGCCCACGTGACCGGTCCGCATCGCACCCTCACCCAGGATCCGGTGTTCGCCATCGACCAACTCGTCGAGATCGCCATTCGGGCCCTGTCCCCAGCCGTAAACGACACGTTCACCGCGTTGACGTGCATCGACTGGCTCTCTGCCGGATTGTCGGAGATCTCGGCCAGAGTGCTCGAAGAGGGGGTCTATCGCGATCGGAGCGGACATGTCCGACTCATCGAGTTCGATCCGAGCTACGGCCGGATGGTGGATCGGGCCTTCGACAAGGTCCGTCAGGCGGCCCGCGCCATGCCCGCCGTCATCATCCGTATGATCGACGCACTCGCCCACATCACGGAGAACACGACCAGCGACCGACAACGGGCCGTTCTCCTCCGTCAGGCCGAGATGATCCTGCGCGGTGCCGAAGAGGAAGTGCCCGAACCACACGACATGGATGTCATCCGTCTGCGGTTCGATCGGCTCGTTCGGGCGGCGACGACACTGGATGACAGGCTCCTGGCATCCCCGCGCCATGTCGATTGACGCGACGGCTGTCGACGAGTGTCCCGTATGCTGGTGATCAGACCGCCGCAGCCGGGTGATCCCGAGGGGATCGCAACGGCGCGACACGGAGGACAACCATGACGATTGCCGTCGGTGACAGGATCCCGGACATCCAGGTGATGACCTACGGCCCGGACGGGCCGACCCATGTGCAGACCGGCGACGTGCTCGGTTCCGGCAAGGTGGTGCTGTTCGCCGTCCCCGGCGCCTTCACCCCGACCTGTTCGGACTACCACCTGCCCAGCTACGTCATCCGCCACGACGAGCTGAAGGCCAAGGGAGTCGACAAAATCGTCTGCATCTCGGTCAACGACCCGTTCGTGATGGAGGCCTGGGGAGAGGCCCAGAACGTCGGTGATCTGGTGGAGCTGCTGGCCGACGGGAACGGCGGGTTCGCCAAGGCGATCGGGCTCGAGCTCGACGGGAGCGGGTTCGGTCTGGGGACCCGGTCGCAGCGCTACGCCATGGTCATCGAGGACGGCGTGGTGACCACGCTCAATGTTGAGCCGGGCGCGGGACTGACGGTCAGCGCGGCCGACGCCATCCTCGAGGCACTGTAGGCAGCACAGCCGGTCCGGCGCCCCCGGGGCCGGTCAGTCCGCTCAGCCCGCCGGCTCCCAACGCCAACCGTCGACGTCGACACAGGTGATCGGGCCGTCGGCACCCTCGACGGTCTGGCCGCGCCGTGCGGCAGGGCAGTACTCGTCCGCCTGGTAGCACTTCCCCTCCGAGTCGATGAGGCACGCCGTGCCGGCCGGCCGGGGAGCAGCTCCCTGGGCCGAGGACGGCTGTGGTGTGGGTGGTGGAGCCGTGGTGGTCGCAGCCGCCGGGCCGCCGGCGAACGGTGTGGCCCCCGCGAAGTCCCCCGCCAGTGTCTGGGCGAGCGAGCCGACCACGGCGTGGTCGCCGGTGACCAGACCGAGCTCGCGATTGTCGTCGAGGCTCGACGTCGAGAAGTTCTGCGACCCGACGAAGGCGGTCGAGCCGTCCACGACGATCGCCTTGGCGTGGATGTAGAGGGCGCTCGGCGAATCGGGGTAGGTCGCGACGCGGACACCGGCGCCGGTCAGCGCGGCGAACGCGGTGTCCCATTCGGAGTTCGCCGTCATGGTCACCTCGACGAGCACTCCCCGGAGACCCGCTGCCTCCAGCGCCGACACGATCGGCGTCGAGTCCATCTCCTCGTTCTCCACGGACACCGAGCGATGGGCGGCGTCGATGAGGCCGACCAGCGCCGGCTCGGCGCCCGGGCTCCACACCAGGCCGTCGGGGGTGGCCCCGCCGGTGATCGGTCGGCCGTCCCAGTCATCGGCGAACACCGCCTCGATGGCGGCAACGGCCGCTGGGGCGCGATCCATCACCACGAAGTCGCGGGTGGTTCCGTAGTACTGCGACGTCAGGTTGCCGGACATGATGGCGGAGACCGCTCCGTCCACGGTGATGGTCTTCTGGTGGAAGATGACCCCGTCGGGCGCCCAGCGGACCGGCACCCCTGCACCCTGCAGCTGTCCGTAGGCGGACTGGTTGACCGAAGCGCCGCTGTCGGCCTGGTCGACCACCACCCGGATGGCCACCCCTCGTTGGCGGGCGGCGATCAACAGGGCCTGGGTCTGGGTATCGGCCAACTCGTACATGGTCATGTCGATCGTGTGGTGGGCCGCGGCGATCAACTGGTCGGTCGACCGGTAGTCGTCGTCGGGCTCGACGACCAGGCTGAGCGCACCGGTGCCTGCCGCGGTGGTCGACGTGCCTGCCGCGGGCGCGACCGCCGTCGGCGTGGACGTCCCTGCAGCGGTCGCGCCCGGGAGTTTCGACGTCGCGGGCGCGGAGTGACCGGCGGTCGGTGCGGACGCGCTGCACCCGGTCAGGATCAGCACGGCGACGACCAGGGGAGCGCTGCCCCGGTGGCGGACCCGGCACCAGGGCAGCAACGGGCGGCGCGTCGACCGCGGTGGCGATGGTGTGGGTGTGTCGGGGAGCGTGCCATGACGGTGCACCTCGGGGTGGGTGGTGCCGAGCGGGCCGGGAAAGGGACGGCCCGGCGGTGAGTGGGGCGCGGCTGCCCGAGGGCCCAGTCAATCAGGTGACGGATCGGGCGTCGACCGTGCACCGGGGTACCGGCGCACCGGTGGGTCGGTGCGTTCCCCGGGGTGCGCGGGCGCGGTGCAGCGCCACTACCGTCGAGGGGATGGAACTGATCGACGCACTTCGCACCACCGGGGCGGTGCGTCAGTACCGGGATGCGGCCGTCCCCGACGAGACGGTCTACCGGGTGCTGGACACCGCCCGTTTCGCGCCCAACGGGGGCAACCGCCAGGCCTGGCGGGTCATTCTGGTGAAGGACCCATCCCTCCGCAGGGCCATGCGGGACATCTACCTTCCCGGCTGGTACGAGTACCTGGCCCAGGTGGCGGCCGGCCTCACCCCGTGGGCGGTGGTCACCGACCGCGAGCTGGAGCACCGGTCGGTCGCAGGTGCCCCGGCCATCGCCCAGGCCGCAGCCGTTGGCCCGGGTGGGTTCGCCGAGCACCTCGACGAGGTCCCGGTCATGCTCGTCCTCTTGGCCGACTTCGCCAAGCTGGCCACCGTCGACCGCGATGCGGACCATTACACCCTGGTCGGTGGAGCATCGGTGTACCCGTTCGCGTGGAGCATCCTATTGGCCGCCCGGACCGAGGGCCTGGCCGGGGTCATGACCACCATGGTGGTGAGGGACGAGGCGGCGGTGAAGGAGCTGCTCGGCGTGCCCGACACCGTGACGGTGGCCGGCGTGCTGGCCCTGGGCCAACCGGTGCACCAACCGACCAGACTGCGGAGGGAGCCGGTCGAGGCCTTCGCCACCATCGACCGGTTCGACGGAACACCGCTGGCGGCGCCGTGACGGACGGGTGTGCCGGACGGCGCGGTGGTGCCCGGCTGGGGCGGCCCCGGTGAAGGTTCGCGTCGGCGTGGGCATGGGGGCCACGGCCCCGGGTGACGGGGCGGGCTTCTCGCGCCTCGTCGACGACATTGACGGGCTGGGGTTCGACTCGATCTGGCTGCCCGAGGTGCTGACCGCACCCACGCTCGACCCCCTGGCCGCCCTGGCGTTCGCCGCCGCCCACAACTCCCACCTGAAGCTGGGCACCACCCTGCTCCTTCCCGGCCGGAACCTGGTCCGGGTGGCCAAGCAGCTTTCCACGCTGGATCTCCTGTCCGGTGGTCGTCTGCTGATCACCTTCGTGCCCGGTATCCCCCGGCAACCCGAGTCGGGAGCGGTGGGGGTTGCCGGTCCGGACAAGGGGAGCATGATGGACGAGACACTCCCGGTGCTGCGGAGGCTCTGGGCGGGGGAGCGGGTCACCCACCACGGTGCGTTCGCCGACTTCGAGGAGGTGGCGGTGGCGCCCCTGCCGGTGCAGCGCCCCCTCGAGTTCTGGACGGGCGGCATGGTGCCGGCGGCGCTCCGGAGGTGTGGCCGCTTCGCCGACGGCTGGCTGCCGTCGTCGTGCACCCCCGAGGAGGTCGCCGCCGCACGGCTGGTCATCGACGAAGCCGCCGAACAGGCCGGACGCGTGATCAGCCCCGAGCACTTCGGGGTCTCCCTGGCCTATGCCCGGCGTCCCCTCGAGCCGAAGACGGTCCGGGCCCTGGCCGCAGCCCGCAAGGGTGTCGATCCGGAGCAGGTGGTGCCGGTGGGCCTCGACGGGCTGCGCTCCATGATCGAGCGATTCCTCGAGGTGGGGTTCTCCAAGTTCGTGGTGCGTCCGCTCGAGTCCCCCGGGTCGTGGCGGGCCGAGCTCGAGGCACTGGCGTCCGCCGTCCTCGACCTCCAGGCATGACCCGGGCGAGGCCGGTCGAGCTGGAGTTCGTGGCTCACGACGATCCTGAGCTGCTCGCCCGCATGGAGTCGATCAAGACCGCCGGCAGCGGGTGGATCAACGTGGAGCCGGTGATCGAGGAGGACCAGGAACCGCCGCCGCCGGGGCCCTTCGCCTTCCTGGGGGGATCGACCCACAAGGTTCCGACCGTCACCTGGATGCCCGGGAAGCGGGTGGCCGACGGGACGGTGAAACCGACGACCGTCGGACTCCAGCATGCCGCCGGCCCCCGGGTTGCCTGGAAGCTGCGCGATCTCGGCCTGCCCCTTCCCGAAGGCTGGCGGATCACCCAGGATCACCCGAGGCGCGGCCTGGTGGCCCAGGTGCCGGCCGCCGCCGACGACCACGCGGTCATCGACTGGTTGCTACGCGCCGCCCAGGCGGTGTGCGCAGTGCCTTCCACCGGCCGGTGGATCGCCTCGGTCTACCCCGGGCTCACCTAGGGTCGCGAGCGCCGGGGCATCCCCGACCATCGGAACCACCGACGAACGGAAGTCGCTGTGATCAAGGAGGTAAAGGGTTCCTGTTGCGGGGAAACCTGCTCGACCTGGCTGCGGTAGTGGCCATCGGCGCTGCGTTCACCGGAGTGGTCAACTCCTTTGTGAGCAGCCTGATCACGCCGCTGATCAAGGCCGTCTGCGGCGGCCAGACCCAGTTCAACGACGTGTACATCACGATCAACGGCTCAAAGCTGCTGTACGGCACCTTTCTCGACGCGCTGCTCAGCTTCGTCATCGTCGCCGCGGTGATCTTCTTCCTGGTGATCAAGCCGCTCAACCACCTGATGAAGCGCCTGGGCCGCACGCCCGAGGAGGACCCGGTCCGAGAGTGCCCCGAGTGCCTGTCCAAAGTGCCCGAAGCGGCCACCCGCTGTGCCTACTGCACGTCCCAGCTGACGCCGACCGGCTCGGGTATGGGCGACTGAACGAGCGACGGCCTGCTGGTTGTCGCGTGCACCGCAGCGCCCGCGTGCCCGGCCGGTTGCACCTTCCCGGGCACCGACCGCCAGATGGCGACGATCACGGCCAGGCTGAGCACGACGGTCGATGCGGCCGTCACGAACGGCAGCCAGGTGGCCAGGGCGAAGGCGGCGCCGGCGGCGGCGGCGGCAACGGCGGTGGAGGCGGTCTGGCAGGTTGCGAAGAGTCCCTGCACCCTGCCGACCTGTGCCGGTTCCGACCCTTGGGTCAACATCGACTGGCCGGCCGGTAACGCTGCAGCGAATCCGAGTGCCTCGAACGCGGCCAGCACGATCAGTGCCGGCACGCTGTGGACGAAGGGGTACGAGGCACACAGGGTGGCCGACAGGCCGATTCCGGCCACGACCAGCACCCGCCGGTCCATGTGGTCGGCCAACCAGCCGCTGGGTTTGGCGGCGATCACGAACGGGACGGCGAAGAGTGTCCACGACAGGCCGATCTCCCACCCCGACGCCCCGCGGGACACCAGCAGCAGGGTCCAGCAGATGTCGTAGACGCCGTTGGCCAGGCCCAGCGCCGAGCCCGCCACCAGTGCGCCGACCATCGACCGGTTGAAGGCGATCCGGGAGAGCGGTGCCGCCGACCCGCCTGCCCGCCGGGCGGCGGCCTCCACCCGTTCCTCGGCGATGTGGCCGGACTCGGCGATCCGCAGGGCGGGGATGCAGGCGGCGAACGAGATGATGCCCGAGCCGAGGAAGATGGCCCACATGTAGTGGACGCCGAGGAGGCTTCCCACCAGGGGGCCGACGGCCATGCCGGCGATCTCGCCGCCGAAGATCGAGGCGAACGCCCGCCCCCGGCGCTCGGCGGCCACCGATCCGGAGATCATGGCCAGCGAGGCCACGGCGGCGGCACCCGCGCCGATGCCCTGCAGGGAGCGCAGGGCGATGGCTGCCGACGGCACGATCGGTGCGAGGAACATCAGGCTGGCCGCCCCGTAGACGGCAAGACCGGCGACGAGCACGGGCCGTCGCCCCACCCGGTCGGTGATCCGCCCGATCGGGTACTGGAAGAGAACCCCGGCTGCGAAGAACGCGGCCATGACCACGCCGGCGAGGGCGTCCGAACCACCGAGCCGCCGAATGTAGACCGGGAGCATGGGAACGATGGCAGTGGCACCCATCCACTGGAGGAAGACGGTGAGGGTGAGGGTGCGGATGAGCCGGGCGGACCCGTCGGCACCGGCAGGGGTCGAGACCGGGTCGCGTCGGATCATGACGACATCGTGGACATTGCCTCGAGCTCGGCGCCCACCCGTGAACGCAGCGCAGCCGAGGGTGGCGCCAGGCCGAACAGGTCACAGAGCCACAGGCCGTCGCAGGCCAGGCGCAGTACGGTAGCCACCGTCGGGTCGAGACCGTCGCCCTCGAGGCGGGTCTGCCACCGGCCCGCGGCCTCCTGCAAGGGGAGGAGCAGCGCCGGCTCCGCGGCGGCCGCGGCGATCAGGGCCGCGCCCAGCCGGTCCTGGCGATCCGGCGTCGCCGTGCCCGGGGCCATGGTGGACCGGATGTAGGCGCGGGTGAAGGCACCGGGCCCGTCGGAGGAACACAGCTCGCGCTCGATGTCCTCCTCGAACTCCTCGATGATCTTGGTGACCATGCCGGCAACCAGGGCATCACGAGTGGGGTAGTGGTAGAGGACCCCGCCCTTGCTGAGGCCGGCCTCGGTGGCGGCGGCATCCAGGGTGAGGTGGGCCACCCCGTCCCGCAGCACGACCTCTTCGGCGGCATCGAGGATGCGGCGCTTGGTCGTGGTGCCCTGCTCCATGCTCCTACTGTACCGTCTGGACGGTACAGTAGGAGTACAGGCGCGACCGGATCAGTCCCGGCGGTTCCCGAGGTGCCACCCGCCGCAGAACCGGCACGGATAGGGATCGAGATCGGCCCCCACCTCGAGCCGCAACCGCAGTGCCGAGCGGTTGGCCTCGTCCTGGGTGGCAAACCGTGACTTCGGCGTTCCATCGGACCGCCAGTGCTCGCGCGACGTTCCTCCCGGGGCCGGGGTGGACGATGGGCGGGGACGCTTCCTTCCCCGGCGGGCCTTGGCCACGGGGCCCGGCTACCCCGAGGGGACGAGCGGCCGCTTCTCCGTGAAGGCGGCCGTTGCCTCGGTGGGGTCTCCGGTGTGCCCGGCCGGCAGACGGGTGCGGTTCTCGAGGTCGGGGGTCTCCGCCCGCAGGTGCGGATGGACCGGATCGACGGAGACGGGTGACATGGCCCCAGCCTCACCGACCGGGGCATCCGGCGCCACTCGACCCGGCGGATGGGCCATCATCGTGAGGTGCCGATCGATCCCTTCCGCGCCTTCGACCCCTACGGCGGCGCTGCCCCTCCCGAGTCGCTGACCGGGTACCTACTGGTGGCCACCCCTGGCCTGTCCGACCCCAACTTCTCGCGCCGGGTGATCCTGGTGCTCGACCATGGTGACCACGGTGCACTCGGAGTGGTCCTCGACCGACCCGGCGGTGTGGCCGTGGATCAACTGCTTCCGCAGTGGCAGTCTCTGGCCACTCCTCCCTCCGAGCTGTTCACCGGTGGACCGGTCGCCCGCAACGCCCTGATCGGCCTGGTGCGCCTCGGCTCGCGGGACGATGCAGCCGAGGCATCGGGGAACTGCCCCGCCGGCTGGAGACTGCTGGTCGATGCCGAACGACCGGTGGGCACGGTGGACCTTTCCGCCGATCCCTTGGCGATGACCGGTTCGATCTTGGGGGCGCGCCTGTTCTCGGGCTATGCAGGGTGGGACTCCGGCCAGCTCGAGGCGGAGATCGACGAGCGGTCGTGGTACGTCGTGGCCGCCGAGGCGCGCGACCCGATCTCAGCCGACCCCGAGGGGCTGTGGCGGCGGGTGCTCCGGCGCCAAGGGGGTGCCCTGGCCCTGGTGTCGGGATTCCCCCCCGATCCCGCCGTCAACTGATCCGGCCGGCGCTACCATCGCCCAATGGAGAACCGAGCCGGTCGCCCCGTGGTGCCGGTGGTGCGCCCGGTCGTCGCCGGTGACGTCCCGGCGCTCGCCGCCATGCTGGTCCGCTCGTTCGTCGACGACCCGGTGGCGAACTTCATGTTCGCCGGCGACCGCCGCCGCCGCTTGGGCCTGCACTCCTTCTTCACCGCACAGCTTCGACGGCAGTACCTGCCCGCCGGCCACGTGTATGCGACCCGGGGCTTGGGCGGGGTGGCCCTGTGGGGCCCGCCCGATCGGGTCCGGCGCCCACTGGCGGAGCTGGCGCACCTGTTGCCCACGGCGCCCTTCCTGGTGAGCTCGCGGGTCCACCGTGCACTGCAACTGCTCTTCGAGGTGGACGGCCTCCACCCCAAGGAGCCGCACTGGTACCTGGCCACTCTGGGAACCGAGCCGTCGCAGCAGGGGAAGGGCATCGGTTCCGCGCTGCTGGCCTCGATGCTCGCCACCGTCGACGAGGAGGGGTACCCGGCCTATCTGGAGTCATCCAAGGAGCGGAACCTGCCGCTGTATGCGCGCTTCGGGTTCGAGGTGATCGACGAGTTCCGCTCCAAGGTCGGCAGCCCGCCCATCTGGCGCATGTGGCGCGAGCCGCGGGTCCCCGACCTCTGACTGGGGAAGTGGAGCCGTCGACTACGTTCCGTCCGGAACGCCGGGCAGGGTCGGCACCAGCCCGATGGCCGGACCCTGGGCGTCTGCCCGGCTCAGGGCCTGACGTGGACGCCTTGGGGCCGGCGAGCGGGTGAAGCCACCACGGCCTGCACCAATTCGAGCAGGGCCCGGGTGGGGGCCGAGGGGAGCCCCCTGCTGCGCTGGGCCACACCGACCTGTCGGCGGGGGAGTCCCTCGACCGCCACCGGGAAGAACCGGGAGCGCAGGACGGTGGGAATGGCCGTTGCCGGCAGGATGGCCGGTCCGTACCCGTCGAAGGTCAGCGAGGCGATGAGCCGGAGGCCGTCGATCTCGGCGGCGGGAAGCAGGCTGATCCCCAGTGGACGGGTGACGGAATCGAGCTCGTCACGGAAGGCGGTGCCCGGCAGGGGCAGCAGGAGCTCCAGGTCGGCCAGGTCCTCCAGGGTGAGGGGGCGGTCGGGAGTGGCCATGGGGTGGCCCTCGGGCACCACCAGCATCAGATCCTCTTCGAAGAGCAGGCTGGCCACCAGGTCGCGGCCGACCGGCAGGTTGAGCACGGCCAGGTCGAGCTGGCCCGAGGCCAGTTGGGGTTCCATGCTGGTGGTGGTGCCCTCTACTATCACCAGCCGCAGCTTGGGGTGGCGTTGGTGGGCGGCGTCCATCACCTGGGGGACCAGCCACCGAGCGGTGGTCCCGATGATGCCCACCCGGACGGTGCCGGTCACCTCGTCCCGGCAGGCGGCCACATCGGAGACGAGCGCGTCGAGCTCGGAGAGGATCCGGCGGGCCCGGGCCACCACCACCAGGCCTTCCTCGGTGAGGTGGCCGTCCGAGCGGTCGATCATCGGGGCGCCCAGCTCGCGCTCGAGGCGGGCGATATGGGCAGAGACATTGGACTGGACGGTGCCCAGGTGCTCGGCCGCGGCAGAGAAGGTGCGGTGGTCGCTGATGGCGGTCAGTGCCTGGAGGTGCCGTAGTTCCATCACTAAAGAAGATAGCAGCTATCGAAATAAGCTGTTTGACTGATTGCTCGCGAGTGTTATACGCTTTCAATACGACCGCAGGAGCATAAGGAATCCCCCTCCTTTCCTGTTTGTGTCAGTGCGAAGGGATCGCCTACCCCCCCTGGCGGTCCCTTCGCCGCGTCCGGGGGCAGATCGTGGCCAAGGTGGCGGCAACGGACTTGCGGGTTCGGCCCCCCTATGGTCTCCCGCTCCGTGCGGGTGGGCGGTAGCGTGAGCCCATGTCCGAAACCCAAGGAGCCGTGTTCGTCGATCTGGACCGGACCCTGATCCGGTCGGCCAGTGGGCCGGTGTTCCACGAGGCGATGGTGGCCGAGGGCGTCCTGCCTGCCGGGCGCCATCTTCCCGGTGACCGGTACATGTACCGGTTCTACGACCTGTTCGGCGAGTCGGTGCCGTTCATGGGGTTGGCCCGGGCCGCTGCCCCCCTGATGCGCAACCGCTCGGCCGATGCCGTGCGCCGGGCCGGGAAGCGGTCGGTCGAGCCCCTGGTCGAGCTGGTCCAACCGTTGGCCCTCGAGACCCTGGCCGCCCACCGGGCCGAGGGGCTGCCACTGGTGCTGGCCACCACGTCCCCGGTGGACCTGGTGTTGCCCCTGGCTGATGCGCTCGGCTTCGACGGGGTGATCGCCACCCGCTATGCCGAGGTCGACGGTCACTACACGGGCAAGCTCGAGGGTGGGTTCGTCTGGGGCGTGGGCAAGCGGACCGCGGCCAGGCAGTGGGCGGCCGACCACGGCGTCGACCTCGGCGCCTCGCACCTCTACACGGACAGCTTCTTCGACCTCCCTCTGCTGCATGAGGTCGGACATCCCCACCCGTTGAACGCAGACCCGCGGCTGGCGGCGGTGGCCATGGCCCGGAGGTGGCCCCTCGAGTACTGGGACCATTCCTCGGGTGTGCCGACGGTGGGGGGGCTGGAGCCCTACCACCTGATGCGTCTGTTCTTCCGGCCCGAGGCGTTCCCCTATGCGCGCTTCAAGGTGACCGGCGTCGGGCACATCCCGAAGACCGGCCCGGTGCTGCTGGTGTCGAACCACCGGAGTTACTTCGACGTCGCGGCAATCGGGCTGGTCGCATCCGAACTGCGTCGACCGGTGCGCTTCATGGGAAAGCAGGAGGTGTTCGACGCACCGGTGGTCGGGCAGTTGGCCCGCGCCCTCGGGGGCATCCCGGTGGACCGGGGGAGCCATGCGTCGGAGCCGATGCACCGTGCCGCGGCCGCACTGCGTGCGGGCGAAGTGGTCATCGTCCTGCCCCAGGGGACCATCCCGCGGGGTGAGGCGTTCTTCGACCCGGTCCTGAAGGGCCACACCGGGGCAGCCCGCCTGGCCGCCGAGACCGGGGCTCCGGTCATCCCCATCGGGGTCTGGGGGACGGAGAAGGTCTGGCCGCGGTCGTCCAAGGTGCCCAACATGGCGCACCTGCAGCATCCGCCCAGGGTGACCGTGAGGGTGGGGAGGGCTGTGGAGCTCGGGCTCGAGGATGCAGTGGCGGACACCGCCGCGCTGATGTCGGCGATCGCCGACCTGCTGCCGGCGGAGTCCCGCATCGAGCACGTCCCGACGAAAGAGGAACTCGCCCGCAGCCGACCTTCGGCGTGACCATCGACGCTGGCGCGCCGACGGTCACCCTGTCGGCCCGCGCCTCGGTTGCCGTCGGGGTGGTCAAGGTGGCCAACCGGCTGTCGAGGGTGCTCGGACGCGGGAGCGGCACGGTGGTCGGGGGTCGTGCCGGGCTGGTCGTCGACCCCACCCTGCTGGCAACGCTGGCCCGCGACAGGGACGTGGTCCTGGTCACCGGCACCAACGGGAAGACCACCACCACCCGCATGCTGGTGGCAGCCCTCTCGGGTGCGGCGGGGCCCGCGATCGCCTCCAACGATACGGGCGCCAACATGCCCGCCGGCCATGTGGCCGCCATGGTCGAATCGCCCCGGGCGACTGCTGCGGTGCTCGAGGTGGACGAGAGCTATCTCGGCCGGCTGATCGAGGAGACCCGTCCGCGTGTGGTGGTCCTGCTCAACCTGTCGCGGGACCAGCTCGATCGTATCGCCGAGGTGAGGATGCTGGTCGACCGGTGGCGGGCGGCACTGGCCGGCCTTTCGGGAGCCTCCGACCCCGGCGGAAGGGGCACGGTCGTGGTGGCAAATGCCGACGATCCCATGGTGGTATGGGCGGCCCTGGCGGCGCCGGACGTCCGCTGGGTGGGCGCCGGCCAGGTGTGGCACGACGATGCCGTCGGCTGCCCGGCCTGCGGTGGCCGGATCGAGTTCGGCGCCGGAGGGGCCTGGGCATGTGACCGGTGCGACTTCGCCCGGCCCGTGCGGGACGCCTGGCTGGAGGGTGCCGACCTGGTGATGGCCGACGGTACCCGGCAGGTGCTCTTTCTGGGGCTCCCCGGACAGTTCAATCGAGCCAACGCGGCCATGGCCGCTCTGGCTGCCACCGAGATGCCGGCGAGCGAGACACCGGGAGGGGCACCGCGGTCCACGCCGCTGCTACCCGGTCTCCTGGCCCGCCTCGCCTCCGTCGACCAGGTCGCCGGCCGCTTCTCGTCCACCGTGCGGAGGGGCCGGCCGGTCCGGCTGCTACTGGCCAAGAACCCTGCCGGGTGGACCGCCATTTTCGACCTGTTGGACGAGGCCGGGACCTGTGGCGCCCCGGTCGTGCTGTCGGTCAATGCCCGGGTCGCCGACGGCCTCGACACCAGTTGGCTGTGGGACGTTCCCTTCGAGCGCCTGGCCGGACGGTCGGTGGTCGCCACCGGCGACCGGCGCCTCGATCTGGCGGTGCGGCTGCGGTATGCCGAGGTCACCCATGCCGTGGTCGACGGTCCCCTGGCCGCGCTCGACCTGGCGTTGGACCTGACCGATCTGGGAACCGTCGGCCCGGACCGGGGCGCGGGAACCGTCGAGTTCCTTGGCAACTACACCGCGTTCGCCGACCTGAGGAGGCAGTTGTGAGTGCGCCCACCGGTGGCTCGGCGCTCACCGTCGCCGTGGTATTTCCCGACCTACTCGGCACGTATGGGGACGGCGGGAACGGCCTGGTCCTGGCGCGCCGGGCATCGTGGCGCGGCATCTACGCCCAGCTGATCCAGGCGGACTCGGGGCGTCCCCTCCCCACCGCCGATCTCTACTGCATCGGGGGCGGGGAGGACGGTCCGCAGGTCCGCGCCGCCACCGCGCTCCGAGAGGACGGGACCCTGCTCCGGGCCGCGGATCGCGGTGCGGTCGTCTTCGGCGTCTGCGCCGGCTTCCAACTGCTCGGACGGTTCTTCCCCGACAGCTCGGACCGCCCCCAGGAGGGTCTCGGACTTCTCGACGTCACGACCCGCAAGGGCACCGGCCCACGGGCCGTGGGCGAGCTGGTGGCCACCGCGGCTCCGGACGGGCCCCGTCCGGGCGGTGGCGGATCGCTGCCCCGTCTGACCGGCTTCGAGAACCACGGCGGTGTGACCTCGGTGGGCCCCGGGGCGCGGGCTCTGGCCCACGTGGTCAGCGGGGTGGGAAACGGAAGCGGCGACGGGTCGGAGGGTGCCTGGTCGGGCCGGGTGCTCGGGACCTACCTGCACGGACCGGTGCTGGCCCGTAACACCGCGCTCGCCGACCTCCTGTTGAGCTGGGCACTGGCCGGCCCCGGGGAGCCGGAGCCGCCGCTCGACCCGCTGGACGACTCCGAGGAGCTGGCGCTGCGCAACGAGCGCCTGGCCGCCGTAGACCGTTCAGGCCGCGCCCACCTCGTGCACCGGCTCATCCGTCACCGCGGCTGAGTGCTCCTGCTTCCACAGGGCACTCGGCCACCACCATGCCGGTCCGGCATCCATGACAAGGGCCGGCACCAGCACCGACCGCACCACGAATGTGTCGAGGAGGACCCCGAAGGCCACGATGAACCCGATCTCGGCCAGGGTGACCAGGGGCAGCACCCCGAGCACGGCAAAAGTGCCGGCCAGGATCAGCCCGGCCGAGGTGATGACACCGCCGGTGGCGGAGAGGCCGCGACGGGTGCCCTCGCGCGTTCCGTGTTCGAGGGCCTCCTCCCGCACCCGTGCCATGAGGAAGATGTTGTAGTCGCACCCGAGGGCCACCAGGAAGATGAAACCGAACAAGGGGAGGCTGGGGCTGGTGGCGGCGAATCCGAACACCGAGGTGTTGGCCACCGCGGCCACTCCGAGGGAGGCCAGGTAGGAGAGCAGGACGGTCAGCACCAGCAGGATCGGGCCGAGCACGGCACGCAGCAGGATCATCAGCACCACCAGCACCACTGCCAGCACCAGGGGGATGATCACCTTCTCGTCGTGCACCGTGGCCTGGCGCACGTCGAGGTCGGTTGCGCTGGGCCCACCGACCAGTGCGCCGGGCCCGATCTTCGACGCCAGCTGTCCCCGCAGGTCGTTGATGGTGGCGTCGGCGGCCGGCGTCGAGTCGGCCGACGTGCCGATGGCCACCACCTGGGCCAGTTCGCCGGCGACCTGGGGAGGAGCAACCTCGGCGATGCCCTTGACGCCGCTGGCGATCTGCTTGGCATCGGCAGCGCGGTCGGACGGCACCACGATGAGCAAGGGCGCGGTGGTGCCCGAGGGGAAGCCGTGCTCGAGAAGGGTCTGGCCGGCCACCGAGTCGACCGTCCTGGTGAACCCCTCGGCGTTGGTCAGATTGGTGTCGAGGCGGAACAGGCCGAGGGCCATCAACCCGAGCAGGAGGGCGGTGATGATCCAGATGGGCCGGGCCCGGCCGGTGATCAGTCCCCCGAGCCACACCCACAGCCGCTTCTGGGTGACAGCGTGGTTTGCTTCGACCGAGGCGTCGTAGCGGGGGACGAAGGGCCAGAACACGCCGCGGCCTACGATCAACAGCAGCATGGGCAGTGCGGTGAGCATCGCGAACACCACCACCACCACCCCGATGGCGCACACCGGGCCGAGCCCCTTGTCGGAGTTGAGCGACGCGGTCAGCAGGCAGAGGAGGCTGAGGGTCACCGTGCCGCCGGACGCGAGGATGGTCGGCCCCACCCTCCGGAGTGCGGCGGCCATCGCTTCGTGGCGGTCCTCGTGGCGGACCAGCTCCTCCCGGTAGCGGGCCACGATGAGCAGGGCGTAGTCGGTCCCGACCCCGAAGATGAGGACGGTGAGGATGCCGCCGCTCTGGCCGTTGACGGTGAGCCCGTGCCGGGCCAGCTCGTAGATGAGGGCCTCGGCGGCCTGGTACGCGAATCCCACGGCGAGCAGGGGGAGCAGCCACAGGAAGGGGCTGCGGTAGATGATGAGGAGCAGGACGGCGACCAACAGCCCGGCGGCGATGAGGAGCGTGCCGTCCAGACCCTTGAAGGCCCCGACCGAGTCGACCAGGGACGCGGCCTGACCGGTGACCTTCACATCCAGGCCACCCGACCCCTCGCCGACCACGGCACGGAGGTGGTGCACTCCGTCAGTGGTGGCGTTGATGTCCACGGACGACGAGAGGGGGACGGAGAAGTACGCGGTGGCCCGGTCGGGGGAGACCACCGGGGCCCGGGCCGGCTGCTCCCCGGCGGCCTTGTCGGGGGAGGCGTCGATCCGCTGCCGGTCCGAGGCGATGGTGGCGAGGTCGGCCGCGGTCAGGCCGCCCTCCCGGTGGTAGACGACGGTGGCCAGTTGGGTCTGCCCGCCGGGGAATCTGGCTGCCAGGTTCTGGACCTGGGTGGATTGGGCATTGGGCGGGAGGAAGGAGATGGCGTCGTTCTTCTCCACCGACATCAACTTGGTGGAGGCCCCGCCGGCCAGTCCCATGATCACCACCCACACCACGAGGACCACCCACTTGGAGCGCTTGCCACAGATGAAGCCGATCACTGTCGAGGCGCTCCTTCCGCGTGGTCGGTGGGTGGTCGGTGCCCGGGAACGTCTCCTGGGTGATGCGATCGTCCGATGGGCTACCCGCTCGGCGCCCGGCACGAAACGCGGGCGGGGCCGGAAGCGTCAGTGAGACCGCTTGGGCCACTCCACACCGTCATCGGTGTCACGGTGGCCCGGGGCGGTCGGCAGCATCCACGACCGCCGCCAGGCCGCCGCATCGGGGCCCCGCAGCGAGGGGGTGGCTCCCGAGGCGGCCCTCTTGCGGGCCGTCCACCAGTCGGAGGAGGCCTCCTCGGCCAGGGTGGCGATCGCAGCCTCGATGCGCGCCGCGAAGCGCCGTGCGTCCTCGCCCTCCTCGGGCCGGAGCGGGGTGCCGTAGGCGACCGTGGTCCGTGTCCGGCGCACGGTGTTCCGGCCCTTGGGCAGGACGTGACGGGTGCCGTCGAGGTGGACCGGGACCACTGGCCGGCCGGTGCGTGAGGCCAGATAGGCGGCACCCCCCCGGAAGGTCTGCGCCCACCCGTCCGGGGAGCGGCCTCCCTCGGGGAAGATCATCAAGTTCCACCCGTCGGCCAGCAGCTCGGCGGCCAGCTCGGCCGAACGGCGGTTGACCTTGGTCCGCTCGATGGGAATGGCACCCAGCACGAACGACCAGGCATCGGCCTTCCACCGCCGGTCGAAGAAGTAGTCGGCGGCGGCGGCGACTACGGTGCGATGCCGGAAGCGAAGGGGCAGGCAGCTCAGGAGCAAGGGGGTGTCGACGTGGCTGGCATGGTTGGCGGCGAAGATGACCGGCGCCTCGAGATCGGTGAGGGCCTCCTCGCCCCGGACCAAGGGAGAGGCGAGCACCCGGACCACCGGCCGGGTCACGTTGTCCAACACCATGGCGCGGGCCAGGCGCACCGGGTATTTGCGGGCCCAGGCCGTGTCGTAGTGCACGCCGAGGTCGGAGGTCGGCGCCGGCCGCGGGATCGACTCGGGCCAACTCGGGGCCGCCAGCGGAAACCTGCTCCTGCCCGCACGGGCGGCCAACGCGGGAGGAGCCAGCCTGCGCAGGGTGCCGCGCAGTCCGCCCGAGCCCCCCTCGGTCTCGCTCGTTCCCAAGGTGGCATCGGTGCGCACCGCTCGGCGGGAGCGCAGGGAGTTGGAGGAACCGGCCCGGACGCTCATTGCACGTCGGCCATGAGGATCGGGGGGGCGTGGAGATGGGTCAGCGATGGCGAGGTGCCGACCACGTCTCTCGCCATCTCGAGGGCGTCGGCGAGGGTGGATGCGGCCCGGAACCCGAGACGGTGGACCGCGGCCTGCTCGCCACCGACGATGATCACCGCGCCGAGATGTTGGAGCGCGTGGGCGCACCAGTACCACATGTAGAAGGGATGGACGCCGTGGTAGGCGTGCCCCGTGCGGTAGAGGTGGATGTACCACGGGTCGGTGGCGAACCCCTCCTCGAAGCGGTCTGCCACCTCGATCGGGTCGGTCGTCTCGCTCAGCACCTGTTCGAAGAAGTCGATGTAGCTCGGGTGGTGCACCGGGTTGAACTCCCACGGGGTGGGATGGGTCATGATCAGGACGCCGCCCTCGCGGACCAGAGGCCTGCCCCGGTAGAGGTTGAAGAAGTACCCGAGACCGAGGCAGGCCACCAGGATGGGGTTGAGGATGGAGTTGACGTTGTAGGGGCTGATGTAGGGCAGGCCCATGGTCAAGATGTCGGTCTGGCCCTCGACGACCACCCCTTGCTGTTCCCACACGTGCTCGGTGGTGATGGCGTGGACGGCCTCCACCTCCCCGGCCTGGACCGAGGTCATCCGGTGAGGGGCCTTGACCGAGTGGAAGATCTTGCGGGCGTACCGCGGCGGGGTCCGGTCGAGGGCCTTGGACGCCGCCAGGTAGCCCAGGCGGTCCTTCGCCCCCCACTCCCACTCGCGCTTCTGTAGGAAGGTGAAGGCCGGGGGGAAGGTGTCGTTGTTGAGGGTGGTCTCGATCTGGAAGACCTTGACCCCGGCCGCGGCGATGAGGCGGCCCATGCGCCAGTTGGCCGAGTGCAGCTCGGACCGTTGCTGGTCCATGAACGACCGGCTCTTCTGCATGGTCTGCGGATTGTGGTGGTGGCGCAGGCTCTTGTAGCTGGCCAGCCCGGTGGCGACGCTCTTGTGGCCACCGTCCATGGCCACCAGGTTGATGTTGACGTAGATCAGGAGGTCGCTCTCCGCGGCACGTCTGTTGATCTCGACGTCCTCGCCCTGATCGGTCAGGCCCAGGTGGACCAGGGCGTCGGGGTCCTCGGCGTCGTGCTGGGTCAGCAGCCCGTTCGGAGCGAAGGCGTCGTAGATCCTGTCCCCGATGGCATGGCGCAGCTCCGGCTCGGTCATCCTCCGGTGGAGGGCGAGGGCCACGATGAGGGCGACGTCGTCGACGCCGGCATCGGCGGCCATGTCGAGGACCTGCTCGATGACCAACTGGCGGATGTCGGGCCGCTCCATGGGGGGGAGCGGCAGGGAGATGTCGTCGAAGGCGATGGTGAGCTTCATGCCCGCCCGCAGCAGAGCCGGCAGTGGGTCGCTGTCACCGACCGGATGGCGGAGCGCCGACCGGATGGCGGAGGAGGGGTCCGCCACCGGGTCGATCGACTCGGGCGCGTAGATCACCCGGCTCCCCTCGGGCAGTCGCTCGAGGCTGAAGCGCTCGCCGTGCCAGAAGAGGGTGGGCGGGGTCGAGCGGTCGACGTCGAGCACGAATCCGGGCCTGGGGCTCATCGGGTGCTTCCTTTCCGGTTGCGAAGATCGAAGGCCACCTTCACCGCGCCCCGGCGTCCGGCGGCCCCGGCGTGGGCGATGGCCTCCTCGTAGCGTTCGAGGGGGTAGGTGGCCGACACCAGCGAGCCGAGCCCGGCGGCGGACACGAGGTCGAGGGCCAACTCGAAGCTGCGACGTGTCGGTGCGGCGGCCGGTTCCCCCGCCAGAAGCGGGGCCTCGGTGCCGTAGGCGTAGGCGCCGACCAGGGTCAGCTCGCGGTGCCAGAGCGGGGCCAGGTCGACCGACACCTTGCCCGGCATCCCGACCAGGACCACCCGGCCGCGGGGCCGGACCATGGCCAGCGCCTGGGTCAACGATTCGGCGGTGCCCACACAGTCGAACACGACGTCGGCGCCGTTGGTCAGCCGACCGGCCAGCACCAGCGAGCCCACGCGCCGGCGCACGGCCCGGGCCAACTGCTCGGGCGCGACCACAGCGTCGGCACCGAGGTCGTCGGCCAGGACTTGTTGGTGGGCGTGCTTGGCACCGACCAGGACGGTGCAGTCGGTGCTCGGCCGCACGACCCGGTGCAGCGCGGCCACGGTGGCCAGTCCGAGCGTGCCCGCCCCGATGACAGCCACGACGTCGTCGCCCTCGACACCGGCGGAGAGCGCCGCATGCACCGCACACGCGGTGGGCTCGACGATGACCGCGTCCTCGTCGGAAAAGGCGTCGGGGACGGCGTGCACCTGCGAGGAGTGGGCCACCAGGCCGGCGGTGGACCATCCACCACCCGTGTCGGCGCAGAAGCCGGTCTGCAGCCCGGGGGCAAGGTCGCCGAAGGCGATGTTGCCGCACAGGCCGGTGTGGCCCCGCGCGCACTGGGGGCAGAGGGGGTGGATGTGACGCGGGGCACAGCCCAGGACCGGTTCGATCACGGCGCGGGTGCCCGGAGCGAGCGCACGCCCCGCGTGGTCGATCCCGCCGTCGTCGAGGATGCCCGTCACCTCGTGGCCGGGTATGAACGGGAAGCTCACCATGTCCTCGAAGTAGCGGGAGCTCCGGCCGTCCAGGGTGGCCAGGTCGGAGCCGCAGATGCCCGACAACAGGGGTCGTAGGTGGAACCAACCCCCGGCCGGCAGATCGGGTGGCTCGCAGTCGAGCAGCTGCAGCGGGCCGATGCCGGCGCCCCGCCCCGAACCGAAGATCGACGCCACCCGCGAGGCGGCATAGCGGGGGAGGTTCCGTTCGAAGACCAGCGCCTTCAACGGTCGCCCCCGCCGGTGGTCCGCCGGACCGCACCGGCCAGAGCCGCCGCGCTGGTGCGTCCCCGCTGGAGCGAGCCCCGCCGGTCGATGGGGCCGAGGGGGAGCAGCGGCTGTGCCCCGCCCTTTGCCTGGTGCCAGTGCTCCACGTGCCATCCCCGGCGCCTGGCGATGGCCGCCAGCTTGGCCTCGGGGTTCACCGCCACCGGGAAGCCCACCGCCTCGAGCATGGGCAGGTCGCTGGCCGAGTCGGCGTAGGCCATCGACTCTTCGAGCTTGAGACCCTCGGCCTCCGCATAGTCGGCGAGCACGAGGGCCCGGGCCTCGCCGATGGGCGGCAGGTCATCGAGTCGCCCGGTGAACTTGCCGTCGGCCTCGCCCAGGCGGGCACAGACGATGTCGTCGAAGAGCGGGCGGAGGGGTTCCACCACCAGATCGAGGGCCCCGGTGATGAGGATGGTGCGGTGCCCGAGTGCCCGATGCTCCCGGACCCTGGCGATGCCGGCAGGGAACGACTTGGCCAGCAGAAGATGGTGGAAGAGTTCCCATCCGTCGTCGCGCAGCCGGTCGACCGGTGCTCCTTCGTAGCGCCGGTAGAAGGAGCGCAGGAAGTCCCCGCGGTCGCGGCGGTCGAGTGCGAGCAGGGAGGGTGCCTCCCGCATCAGATCGGCCACGAACGCGGCCCGCTCGCCGGCAGGGAGGTGGCGAGACGCCAGCCAGGCATACGAGTCGACCACGTTGGAGGCGATGAGCGTGTTCTCGAGGTCGAACGCCGCCAGGTGCCGGTCCGTGGAGAGGATGGCCTTGCGGGCCCGGTCGGCCCGGTTGGGCTTGATCGACTTTCCGGGCGTGGTGCGCACCCGGGCGTGCTCGACGATCGACGGCAGGTGGATGTCGCGGACATAGGTCTCCCAGTCCACGGCGGCGGGATCGAGGCAGAAGGACTGGCGGTCGTCGTCGTCCATCCGGTCCCACAGCGCCAGCAGGCGGTCCACGCGGTAGAGGGCCTCGGTCTCGGTGTAGGCGCCGTAGAGCTCGACATAGCCGAGGGCGCGGTCCGCCAGGAGGTGCTGTTCCTCGAGGGCGGCCATCCACTCGGCCTGGCGCCCGCGGATGGGCAGGGAGCCGACCACTCTCTCGGCCAGGTCCATGGCCCGGCTGGCCCGGGTGAGCTGGCGCTGCACCCGGCCCCGACCGGGGAACGACCACGCCGGCACCACGATGGGCTGGCCGTCACTGTCGTAGAGGGGGTGCTCGGTGAACCACGCCGTGACCAGCTCGACCAGGTGCCCGTAGCGGAACGGGTTCCGGACCCCGGAGGCGACGTGGTACACCGTCGGGCCCTGGTAGCGCTCGGGTGGGTCGATGAGGCTCTCCCCGGCGACGGCGATGATGGCGGCCACCACCAGGTCGACCGGGATGACGTCGGTGATCCCTTCGGGCACGCCGGGGAACTCCCGCAGCAGGCCCCGGGCGTAGGAGATGATGATCGGCTCCGCCATGCGGAAGCCTCTGATCCAGCCCGGGCGGGGCTCGGCGAGCGCCGACTCGATGATCGACGGCCGGACGATGGTCATGGGGAGGGCGTCGCCGAACTGCGAGACGAGTGCCCGCTCTCCCAGTGCCTTCGTATAGGGATAGGCGTCGGGCCACCCGAGCGATTGGGCTCGGGCCTTGCCCATCTCGACCATCTGCTTCTTGACCCAGTCCTCCCGGAGTCGTTCCGCCCGCTCGGCCAGCAGATGCAGGCCGGCGCCGCCCAGTTCCCCTCGGGCCTCCTTGTTGAACCGGGCCAGGCGATCGGGGCGGCGGGACTCGGCCTCGGAGTCGCCGCGCTGGCGGCGGGCGGCCCCGACCTCGGTACGCCAGTCCACCTCCACGCTGAAGGGGTTGGCGTCCAGCAGCTCCTCTTTGGCCTCACCCTGGTGGGTTCCGGCCACGTAAGCGGTGGAGACCGGGATGAAGTGGACCGGGCCCCGGCGGCCTTCCTGTTGGGCGAGCTGCCTGGCCGCCACCGTGGCCGCCGCCACCCGCGAGGGCCCGAGGAGGTTGACCTCGACGGCAGCGTCGAGTGGCGAGTCGAAGCTGACCGATGCCGCCGAGTGGATCACGATGTCGCAATCCGAGAGCTTCTTGAGCCCGTCGCCGTCGAGGCCGAGGCCGTCGGTTCCCACGTCGCCGGCGATCGCCGATACCCGCGAGACCACGTCGGCATCGAACCGCTCCCCGTACTCCTGGCGGAGCCGGTCGAAGCAGTCGTTCTTCACGATCTCCTTGGTGGCCCGTTGCATGGGGGTGGCACGGCGGCCGGGTCGGATGAGGAGCACGACCTCACTGTCGGGGATGGACCGCAGGAGGCGCTCGACCAGGGCAGTCCCCAAGAAGCCGGTGGAACCGGTGATGAAGAAGCGCTTGCCGGCCAGGGCGTCGCGGACGCGGGTCACCGGATCTGTCTACCATATGGTAAGTGACCGAGTCGAACATGGCAGAACCAGCGTCGGGAGGGCGTGACCGGACTCGGCCACGCCCGGTGCGGCCGGCCGGCCGGCCGGTGGCCGACGGCGCCAGCACGTCCGAACGGATTCTCGACGCAGCACTCACCTCGTTCGCCACCCGCGGCTACGAGGCATCGTCGCTCGACGCACTGGCCCAGGGCCTCGAAGTCCGCAAGCAGACCATCCTCTACTGGTTTCCGTCCAAGGAGGTCCTCCTCGAAGCGGTCATCGATCACAGTGCCGTCGAATTGTCGGCCGCGTTGGAGGCATCGCTGGCTACTGCCGGCAGCGGCTGGGCACGGGTGGAGGCGGTGGTCCGCTCCGTGTTCCGACTTGCGGCCAGGCGACCCGAGCTGCTCGGGCTGGTGCGCGAGATGGGCCGGTTGGGAACTCCGGCGGCCACCCGCTTCGTCACAGCGGTCGAACCGCTGGTCACGCGCGCCTCGGAGTTCCTCGAGGCGGAGATGGACGCGGGGCACATGCGCCGGCACGAGCCGCGACTGCTGCTGCTGGCCATCTACTCCACGGTGATCGGCATGCTGACCGAGGTGGAGGTGCTCCGTGCGTTCGGGGAGGAGCCGACCGCCCGCTCGCTGGTGCGCCGTCGCAACGAGATCCTCGAGTTGTTGCGCTCCGCCCTGGTCACCGACGCGGGCTGACAAGTGGTCAGTCGCCGGCCTTGGCCGCTCTGCGCTCGCGCCACGACGGTTTGGGCGGCGGCGGTGCAGGGGGAGCGGGACGCTTGGGCGTGTAGCGCTTGTTGGCTTCCGGCGTGACCGGTCCCTTCTTGGCGCGCCCCTTCGTCTCGACCTTGCCGGTGGACCTCGCCGCCGGTGACCGGGTGGACGAGGCGCTGCCTGCGGATCCACTGGCCTTGGCGGCCCGGACGTTGGCGGCCGCCTCCTTTTGGACCTTGTAGGAGCGGAAGAGGAGCCAGACCGCTAGGGCGACGAACGGGAGCCCGAGGACGAGGGCGGAGTTGCCGAAGGCCAGGAAGGTGAACAGCGCGACGAAGCCGACCAGCGCACGCCTGCCGATCAGCGTGGTGCCCAGCAGCATCGCTGCCGCCACCAGGCTCACTACCAGGGTGGTGAGCGGCGCAAACTGGCCCTTGACCGGGTGGAAATGGGCGTTGCTGGTCTCGGTGAAGTAGAGGATCGTTCCGAACAGCGCGGCCGCTCCGGCGGCGGCGAAGGAGAAGCGCTTCTCGCGTTCGTCGAGCCGGTCGATGGCCCACTTGGTTGGGACCCCCGCCTTGCCGGGCTCGCCGCCCCGGTCCCGATCTTCAGGTCGATTGGCCATTCCGGCAAGGCTACCGGTCCTGACGGTGGGCTCCGGAGCCGGGCCCGGTGTGGTGGCTCTCCACGTCCCGGCGGCGGGTCAGGCCGGCGCGAGCACCAGGCCGAGGCCCGAATTGTCCTCGGGTGCGAGCTCCCAGAGGTCGACGGGAGTGCCGCGTCTGCCCATGAGGGCGAGCGGCGAACTGGCAGGCCGGACACCGGGCACCCCTGCGGGGTCCTCGACGGTGAGCTCGAGATGGTGGATGCGACCGCTTCGTCCGCCCAACCAGGCGTGGAGGGGCCCCGTGGCACCATCGGCGGGTGCGATCAGCCGCAGTCCGAGCGGGCCTGCCCACTGCAGGTCCACCCAGCGCTGGTCGGGGAGCATTCCCTCGTCGACGACGCTGCCGCCGAGCAGGCCGACGAAAAGCCCGGCAGCCGCCTCGAGGTCGGCGACGACATGGGCCACCCATCGGAGGGATGCCGGCGGAGCCGGTCCGGAGCCATCGGGCCGACGACGGCGCTCGGTCGGGTAGTCGTCCGGTGGGGGACTGGCCCAGGGGATCCGCTGCTCGGCCAGTTGGACCACCACCCCGGTGGCCCGCTTCGGATGGATGAACGCCTCCATCCATTCCGGATCGCTCACGTCGACGCCGATGGGCTCGAATCCGGCTTCCACCACGCGTTCGATCGCCGCCTGGAGGTCGGGGACCTTGAAGGTGAGGTGGTGAGGCCCCGGGCCGTTGCCGGTGATGAACCGGTCGAGGAAGTCGTTGACCTCGACGCGGTGGGGCATCAGGACCTCGACCCGTGCGCCGTTTCCGAACCGCAGCTGGGCCGGGGCGAAGCCGGGTCCGGGGCCGCCCGAGTTCCACTCCGCCCCGAGGTCGACGGCGTAGCGGGTCCAGACGTCCTGCCACCGGACCACGGCGTGGGCGACATGGTCGAACGCGGTTCCGGCGATGGTCGCTCCACTCGTGGAGACAGGCGGGCTCATGGGCACAGACTGCTTCCCGCCAGCTCGGGTTGTCGAAACGGGGATGTCCGACGCCGGCGCGAAGCGGTTGTGACCGGACAGCCGGACCGGTACGGTCGAGAACATGGACTTTCGCCGCGAGTCGGTCGTGGGCCTGGCCGAGCAGGTGCGCAGCGGCCAGCTGTCCGCCGGCGAATTGGTCGGGCACGCCCTCTCGCGCATCGCCGAGGACAATCCGCGGGTCAATGCCTTCGTGGCGGTCGACGAGGAGCGGGCGCGGGCGGAGGCCGCGGCGGTCGATGCCACGGTGGCCGCCGGAAAGGACCCGGGTCCGTTGGCCGGCATCCCCATCGGGGTCAAGGACCTCGAGGACGCAGCCGGCTACATCACCACGCACGGCTCCCTGGCCTTCGCAGACGCCCCGCGCGCAACGGCCGACTCGCCACTGGTGGCCCGCCTGGTGTCCGCCGGGTGCGTGGTGGTGGGGAAGACCAATACCCCCGAACTCGGATGGAAGCCGGACACCGACAACCCGGTGTTCGGCCCGACGCTCAATCCGTGGAACCTCGACCACACGCCGGGGGGCTCCTCAGGCGGGAGCGCGGCGGCCATCGCCGCCGGCATGGTCCCCCTGGCCACCGGTTCGGACGGTGGTGGCTCGATCCGGATCCCGTCGTCGTGCTGCGGCCTTTCGGGGATGAAGGCCTCGCTTGGCCGGGTTCCGAGCGGGGGGGCCGAGCCGCCCGACTGGCAGCATCTGTCGACCAGGGGTCCGATGGCCCGGAGGCTGTCCGACGTGGTGGCCGCCCTGGATGTCGTCGTCGGGCCGGATCCCTGCGACCTGCGATCGCTGCCCCGCCCGGAGGCGTCGTGGATTGCCGCCCTCGAGGGCCCGAGGCCGCCCCGTCGGGTGGCCTGGTCGCCGACGCTCGGTTACGCGGAGGTCGACGCAGAGGTATTGGACATCTGCCGGAGGGCGGTGGAGGTGATGGCCACCCTGGGCACCGAGGTGGTCGAGGTGGACGCTGTGTTCGACGCCGACCCGCTCGACGAGTGGCTGACCCTGTCCGGCGTGTACAACCTCAGGACCCACGCCCGGCTCCGGGGCACCCCCGCTTGGGAACGGGTCGATCCGGTGCTGGCCATGATCATCGACGGAGCGGCGTCGACCAGTGCTCTGGACCTGGTCCGGGCCGAGGACGCGTGCCACCTGCTCAACCTGCGGCTGGTGGACGTGTTCCACCACGTGCGCCTGCTGATCACCCCCACCATGGCGGCCGCCCCTCCGCCCCGCTCGCTCGGTGGCTCGGGGATGATCAACGGCACGGCCGACTTCAACTGGGTCAAGCTGACCTATCCGTTCAACATGACCCGCTCGCCGGCTGCCACGATCTGTGCCGGGTTCACCGCGGAGGGCCTGCCGGTCGGCCTGCAACTGATCGGGCCCCAGCACGGCGATCTGGTGGTGTTGCGATCGGCGGCGGCGTTGGAAGAGGCGCTCGGCCTTGACACCGTGGCTCCGTTCCCTGTCGGTTCGACCGGCTGAGGGACATCCTCGGGCAGGCTGCGTACCGCCGGGCCGAGGATGCCCGCCCGGGCCTGGACTGCCCTCCCCGGTGCCGGGCTACCATGTCCATCTGCTCGGCCACGGTGACCATGCCGCGGCCGTCGTCCGGGCGCTTAGCTCAGTTGGTTAGAGCGCAGCCTTCACACGGCTGAGGTCGGAGGTTCGAGTCCTCTAGCGCCCACACAAAACCCCAGGTCAGACGGCATATCTGGACTGCGGAGCAGGGACAGTCCCGAGTGTGCTCCACAAATGCTCCACAGAGCATAAAGTGTGGAGCATGGCGACAAAGGCCAGCGGGAATCGACCGGGAACCATGCGCGAGCGGACCCCCGGACACTGGGAGCTTCGAGTGTTCGGTGGCTACGACTCCGTCACCGGCAAGCAGATCCGGAGGACCCAGACCTTCGTCGGTTCCGAGCGGGCTGCGGCCAAGGCGCTCGGGGCCTTCGTGCAGGAGGTCGAATCGAGTGACGTGACCCGGCGAGGCGTCACCGTCGGCCAGCTCCTCGACGAGTGGCTCGAACTGGGCAGGTCGAAGCAAAAGCCCCGGACACTCCAGGAGAACCGGCGGAAAATCGATCGCCGCATCCGTCCGCTTCTCGGCGACCTCAAGCTGGAGAAACTCGACGCCGCCAGGCTCGACAAGACCTACCGGCACTGGCTCGATGAGGGTCTGTCCGAGGCGACGGTCCACAAGTACCACTGCATCCTGTCAGCCGCCTGCCGTCAGGCGGTCAAGTGGGACTATCTCGACCGGGCCCCGACCGACAAAGCGTCGCCCCCGAGGATCGTCCGGCGGGAGCCGAAGACCCCGACCCCGGAGCAGCTTGCTGATCTGATCGGCATGGCCGAGGTGGATGACCCGCTCATGGCGACGGCGATCGCCCTGGCCGCGTTGACCGGCACCCGGAGGAGCGAGCTGGTGGCGCTCCAGTGGTCCGACGTGGACCTGACCGCCGGCCGGGTGAAGATCTGGAAAGGCCTTACCGTTGCCAACGGGCGGCAGTACATCGGGGACACCAAGACTCACGCCGCCCGGGAGCTGGCACTCGATCCGATCGCCGTCGAGGTGCTCCGTCGCCGATGGGAGTTCATGGTCGCCACGAGCACGGAGGGGGAGAGCCCTCTGGTGGCCGACCCCTATGTCCTGAGCTTCAATCTGAACGGCGGGCTGCCGGTCAACCCCGACACGCTGACCCACCGCTTCGAGCGGCTGTGCCGCAAGATGGAAGCGCCGGCGCTGAAAGAGCTTCGGCGCACGAAGCCGAAGGCCACGGGCCTGGATCTGGCCCCGGGGGACCGGTGGCCGTTCACCTTCCACGGGCTCCGGCACTTCTCGGTCACGACTTTGATTGCCGCCGGGATGGACATCAAGACGGTGGCCGATCGCCACGGCCACCGCCGGGCCACGATGACGCTCGACCTGTACGCCCATGCGCTGCCGGAGCGCGACCGGGAGGCCGCAGGAGTGCTGGGGCAGGCGCTGGAGCAGGCCAAGACCCAGCGCCGCTGAATCGCCCGGGCGACCGGCGAAGGTGACCACCTCGGGCTTGGGCGGAGATGTTCCCGTCCCCCGGTGCGTCAAGCGGGGTCGTCGTTCCCGTGGAGATAGCGCTCGAGCTTCGGGACCGACACCCGCCATCGCGAGCCGATCTGGATCGCGGGGTTGAACCGGCCTGTTCGGCACAGCCGATAGAGCGTGTCGGCGTGAAGGCCGATCCGGCGCGCGGCCTCGGGGACGGAGATCAGGTCGGCGCCTCCACCGTCGCCGGCCCCGCCTTTGCTACTTGGATGTCTGAACTCGATCAGCATGGATACTCCACGGTTGGGATCGCTGGATAGCTCCGGGGCCACCTGTCCCGGTCGATCCATGATCCATGCCGACGTCACCCCCAACGTCACCCCCAGCAGCAACGTTGGTCAGGACGCGGCATGTGGTGGGTGAGGCCAACGTCACCCTGAACGTCACCTCCAACGTCACCCTCCCAGTTAGAGGGCCCGATCAGCTCGTGCGGTCCTTGCGGGCGCGCTCACGGTCATCCCCCGGCCGGGTCCTCGCGAGCTGCCGTCGCCAAGCCGTGCGGGCGCCTTGGTGCCCTCGGCGCCCAAGGCGGTCCTCGCCTTCTGCTCGGCTGAGAGACACCCCGGGTCCGCTGACGCCCTCCGGTGGATCGAGCGTGCAGTCCACGGTGCCGTGCCAAGCGTCGGCGCGCTCCAGCGTTGATTCGGAGTAGCGCTCGATGGCGTAGGTCCCCCTTCGAGAGGGACCTACGCCATGCCAGGAAACCGGCTCCGCCAGACCGGGACGATCATTGCCACACAGTTGCATCATCGGATGCCACGTCACCCTCGCCCGTCGCAAGACCTGTTTCCGCGAAGGTGGCGGGGCCCGCCCGAAGGGCGGCGCATCCTCGGGTGCACAGGTGTGGGTGATGTGTACCGCTCTGGCAGAACCGATCAGGATCACGTTGCCTCGGCGGCCATGGCGGGCTCGATGCCCGCCTGGGCGCCACTTCATTCGGGAGCACCTACGAGAGCGCTCCGATGCTCTCCCGATCGGGTAGGTGTGGCGGGCAGGAGCGGCGAAGGGGTCACCGTCCCGCAAGGGGCGCCAGAGGCTCCGCTGAGGCGAAGACACTGCGTCAGTGGTCGAATGGTCCTCCGATGTCGGTCGGAACGGTTCCCAGCTGCAAGGGACCCCTTGCAATCGTGTTCAAGGTATTCAGCGGGTCTGATGTGGAATCAGCCGGGCTGCCCATCGAACTCAGATGGCGTCGGCGACCCTTGGCAGGGCTGAGCCGGTGGAGCGAAATGACCGTGGGTGCCCGTTTCACTGGAGTGCGGGGGTACCTGCTCATCCGGGAAGACTCGGCCATTCAGCGGGGCGGGTCCGAATACGCTCGGACTCGGCATCCCATGTACCTTTCGACCTGAATCTCAGCTGGGACTGCGGTCCCTCCCGTCATCGCCCTCCAGCCTTCCACCACCGGGCAGGCAATTCGCCCGCCTGACCAGGGAGGGTGACGTTGAGGGTGACGTTGGGACGATTGGCAAATCCGTTCGTTGGCGGACTGCCGACCGACGAATTCTCCCGGTCCGTCCCAATAACGCGATTACACGGGTGAAAGCGTCCCCTACGGAATCCTCTTTGAGTCAAGAGGGAAATTTCCGAGGCTTCGGGGCGCGGCGCGTCCACGTGCCGTCGAAGGCACAGTTGCCTAAGGTTTTGGTGGGTCCGGGAGTGACTTCGCCGAAGAGCCGGCCGC
>Ga0224557_1000275_pt1 | contig 58380 bp, 50 predicted proteins | sample 714S31014metaG_FD_180677 | JGI IMG/M metagenome (GOLD analysis project Ga0224557, IMG submission 180677) | Peat soil microbial communities from Stordalen Mire, Sweden - 717 S3 10-14 | ecosystem: Environmental > Terrestrial > Soil > Wetlands > Peat | place: Sweden: Norrbotten County, Stordalen...
GGCATGGAGGTCGGCGTCATGCGTCCAGGTACTGAGGTCACATCCACGCGGTGTGCAACTGAGCAAGAATCCGCGTGGGCACGTGTCGCTTTCGGGATAACGTGGGGGTAACTCCACGGTTTATCGCTTTTTGGCGCACACCCCTGACCGCAAGGGGGTCGATTGGCTAGGCTCTCGTGGGCCGCGCGGCTTTACGTCGCCGTAGTGGTGGCTGCCGCGGTGGTCTTGGTCGGTCGCGGCCCGTTCACGTTCTCCGGGAATTCGTGGCGTGATATCGCCGTTCTGGGTTTGCTGCTGGTTATTTCCGAGTCGACGGCGACACGTTTGACCGCGGGTGACGTTTTCTGGTCCGCGAATACCACCGCCACCCTCGCCGCGGCGGTCCTGGTCGGCCCGGTGGGTGCGGGGCTGGTGGGAGCCTTCACGATCTTCAGCGTCCGACGCGGGCCATCCCCGGCTCAGCGCGTGTTCAACTCCGGCATGATAGCCCTGACCGCTTACCTGGCCGGCCGGGTCTTCGTCGCGCTGCACGGAAACGTCGGCATGCTCAACGTGAACTCCTTCCCCGGCATCATCGCGCCGTTCGCGGTCGCGGCCCTGGCTCATGTCCTGATCAACCATGCGCTGATGGGCGTGGTGCTCTGGCTGGCGCGCAGTCCCGAGGGGGCCACCCGGGCCGGGATGAGCCTGCGGCTGCTTTTCTCTGACCTCGGGTACGGAGCGTTCGGGTTGCTGATGGCGGCGCTGTGGACCGTGGTCGGGCCGTTCGCGCCGGTGCTGGCGCTGATCCCGCTGTTCGTGGCCCGCTGGGCGGTCGCGCAGTTCGCCGAGCAGCAACGCGCCTACGAGGCCACGGTCGGCGCCTTGTGCCAGGCGGTCGAGACCAAGGACTTCTATACCCGCGGTCACAGCGACCGGGTGTCGCGGGGCTCGGTGATGATCGCCCGGGAGATCGGCATGCGGGGCGACCGGGTGGAGGCCATCAGGTACGCGGGCATGCTGCACGATGTCGGCAAGCTCGGGGTGCCGACCAAGGTCCTGCAGAAGACCGGGAAGCTGACCGAGGAGGAGTACGCGGCGATCCAGCTGCATCCGATGCGCGGGCTGGACATCGTCCGGGAGATCGGCTTCCTCGACGAGGCGCTGGCCGGGATCATGCACCACCACGAGCGGATCGACGGCCGGGGGTATCCGATGGGCCTGGCCGGCGACGAGATCCCCGAGTTCGCCCGGGTGCTGGCCGTCGCCGACGCCTTCGATTCCATGACGTCCACCCGGTCCTACCGCGGTGCGCGGCCGACCGACGAGGCGATCGCCGAGCTGAGGAAGTGGTCGGGCACCCAGTTCGACCCGGCGTTCGTGGACGCTTTCGTGGCCGCGATCAAGCGCGACGGCTGGCAGCATCCCGAGCCGCCGGTGCTGGCCGCCGAGGAGCTGGCGACCGTCACGGCGCAAGACCACGACGATCCAAGCGCTCCGCTCCGTGTCATCGACAGCCTGTAGCCGATCCTGATGACCGAGCGACGACACGAGCTGCGCCGGTACCCCTGGCAGGTGCGCGATTCCGGCCAGCTGCTGCTGGTGCTGGCCGCGCTGGTGTGGGTCGTGGCCTCGGTGGCGCAGACCGCGGCGGCCGGGCTGCAGGGCGTCAGCAGCGCGATCGCGTTCGGGCTGCTGATTGCGTTCGGCGAGGTGCTCAGGCTCAACCTGCCAGGCGACCGGGAGTCGGCCCCGATCGGGTTCGCCGGCGCGCTCGCTTACGCCCTGCTCATCTGGGTCGGCGCCAATCAGGCCCAGCACAGCGCCGCGCAGGTGGTGACCGTGGCCACCATCGGCATGATCGTCGGCGCGCTGCCGCACCTGGCCGTGGGCCGGCCCGCCCGGGTGGGCGGGATGGCCTCGCGCCTGCTGTGCGTCGCGTGCGTCGCCTACATATTCCGCCCGCTAGCCGGGGACGCCGCCGTGGTCAGGGATTGGGGCCTGGCCCTTTCGCTGATGACGTCCATGGTGATCGTCGCGTTGCTGCTCGAGGTGGTCCTGGGCGCCTTGCTGCGGGTGGACGAGCAGCGGGCCAGGTTCCGGGTGGCGCTGGTGGACGAGATGCGCGTGCAGCTTCCGCTGGGGGCCGCGGTGGGGGCCTCGGCCCTGCTCATCGCGTTCGCCGCGGAGGTGATGGGGCTGGCCGCGCTGGTCGTGTTCACCGCTCCGCTGCTCGTCACCCAGGTGGCGTTCCGCCGGTACGCCGGGATCCGGGCGACTTACCTGCAGACCGTGCGCGCGCTGGCCAAGGTCACCGAGATCGGCGGGTACGTGGAACCCGGCCATTCCGAACGGGTCAGCAGGCTCGCCGTGGCCATCGGCCGCGAGCTCGGCATCCACGAGCCTGCCCTGCTCGAGCTGGAGTACGCGGCGCTGATGCATGACATCGGGCAGCTTTCGCTGCACGATCCGATCACCGGCGGAGCTACCATCTTCGTCTCACCCCGGGACGCCAAGCGCATCGCCGAGCTCGGCGCCGAGGTGATCCAGCAGGCCCAGGTGCTTGGCTCGGTGGCCGAGATCGTGCGCAGGCAGAACGAGCCTTACCGCGACGCGGACGCGCCCGCGCGGCGCCGGCCCGGCGGCGCGGTACCGGCCGGGCCGCCGCTGAGCAGCCGCATCATCAAGACCGCCAACGCCTTCGATGACCTGGTGGGCAGCTCGCTCGAGCCGGGCCGGGCGGCGGCCGCGGTGCAGCAGCTCAGGCTGGACACCGCCCGTGAATACGACCCGTCCGCGGTCGAGGCCCTCAGCCGGGTGGTCAACCGCCGTTCTGTCCTGCAGCTGTGATCGGCGCTGCGCCCGTCACCTGGCGCGTGCACCCAAAGCCTGGTGCCCCGCTAGGCTGGCGTGATGTTTGATTCGGTGCTTGTCGCCAACCGCGGTGAGATCGCCAGGCGGGTGATCAGGACGGCCCGCCAGCTGGGGATCCGGGCCGTCGCCGTGTACTCCGACGCCGATAAGGATCTGCCCTACGTGCACGAGGCCGATGAGGCCATCGGAATCGGCCCGGCCCAGCCCGCCCGAAGTTACCTGGACGCCGCGGCCCTCATCGCCGCCGCGGGCCAGTCCAGGGCCGCCGCGGTGCACCCGGGCTACGGCTTCCTCGCCGAGAACGCGGAATTCGCCCGCCAGGTCATCGCGGCCGGCCTGATCTGGGTAGGTCCCGATCCGGCGGCCATCGAGCAGATGGGCGACAAGGTCCGGGCCAGGAACCTGATGGAGCAGGCCGGCGTCCCGGTAGCACCGGGTAGCCGCGAACCCCTCACCGAGGTGACCGCGGCGCTGGCCCAGGCGGACCTGATCGGCTATCCCGTGATGGTCAAGGCCGCGGCCGGCGGCGGCGGGATCGGCATGGGGATGGCCGCGGACGAGGCCGGCCTGCGGGCCGCGTTCGCGACCGCCACGTCCCGCGCGGAGCGGTTCTTCGGCTCGCCGGAAATCCTGATCGAGCGCTGCATCGAGCGCGCGCGCCACGTCGAGGTCCAGATCCTCGGCCTGGCCGACGGCCGGGTGATCGCGCTCGGCGAGCGTGACTGCTCGGTGCAGCGGCGGCACCAGAAGGTCGCCGAGGAGACTCCGTCCCCTGGCGTTTCCGCCGAGCTGCGGGAGCGGATGCTGACCGCCGCCGTCCGGGCCGCCGACGCGGTGCGGTACCGCGGCGCCGGCACCGTCGAGTGCCTGGTGGACACCGAGACGGGTTCGTTCGTCTTCCTCGAGATGAACACCCGGCTTCAGGTCGAGCATCCCGTCACCGAGCTTGTCACCGGCATCGACCTGGTCGAGCAGCAGTTCCTCGTCGCCGCGGGCGAGCCGCCGTCCTTCGACCCCGGCGCCGTGGCCGTCTCCGGGCACGCGCTCGAACTGCGTATCTATGCCGAGGATCCGGTCCGGTTCCTGCCCGGGCCTGGCCTGATCACCGAATGGGAAGAGCCGTCAGGTCCGGGTGTGCGGGTGGACGCAGGTTACCAAGCCGGGAATACGGTCACGCCGTTCTACGACCCGCTGCTGGCCAAGCTCTGTGTCCACGGCGCCGACCGGGACCAGGCGCTGGCGCGGGCCAGGCAGGCGGTAGCCGGGTTCCGCATCGCGGGGCCGAAGACCAACCTGCTCTTCCACGCGGATCTGCTCGCCAGCGCGGAGTTCGCCGCCGGAGATTACGATACGTCCCTGGTAACTAAGCTGCGTCCCTCGTAGCACAATGCCTAATGCGAAGCCGGGTCGGCTGACCCGGGCGAACAGATGAGGAGTCACCGGTGGCTGAGGTCCGCGCGGAGATGGTCGCGAACGTGTGGAAGGTGGTCGCCTCGGAAGGTGATCAGGTCGAAGAAGGCGACACCCTGGTGATCTTGGAGTCGATGAAGATGGAGATCCCGGTCTTGGCCGAGGACCCGGGTGTGGTCACCAAGATGCACGTGGCCGAGGGCGACATCGTCCAGGAAGGCGACCTGATCGCCGTCATCGGCTGATGATCGCCTGGCTGAGTGGTGGGTAAATGGATCCGCTGGAGCCGGCCCGCCCGGCTGATCCGCTGGAGCCGGTCCGCCCGGCGCCGTCTCTGCGGTCCGCCCGCGCCCTCGTGCCGGGCACGAAATCGGGCCGCCGGAGCCTAAAGTATGTGTTCCGACACTCACTAGCCGCCCGGCTCCACAACACCCGGCTCCAGGTCCGCGGCGCCCGCCTCCGGGCCGCCGCCGCGGCGGGCCGGGGCACCGCGGGCCAGGCTGACCGATGGCGGCGCCGAGAATCTGGCCGGGGTGTCGCTGCTGCGGTTCAATGCCGACGGACTCGTCACCGAGGAGCGCGACTTCTGGTCTCAGAGCTGAGGCGCCAGGGGCGGTAACCCGGTCCCGGTCAGCTACCCGGGTGTACCCGTCCGCTCGAGCCATCGCGGATAAATCCGCCAGCCGGCCCGCGGTCACGCTTCGCCCTTGACGAACGCGATGACCGTCCGCGCGTACTGATCCGGTTCGTCCGCGTGGACGAAGTGGCCCGCCTGGCCGAACTCGGCCGTCGCGTGCCGGGGCGAGGCCCGGCGGAAGGCCTCCCGCTGCTCGGGGGCGTCCGGGTAAGTGACCGCGTAACGCAGGGCCAGTATCCCGCCGAAGGACTGACCGAGCACCACCCAGCGGTCGACACCCAGCTCATGGCGCACCGCCTCACAGTCCTCGACCAGCTCCGCGATGGTCAACCCCGCCCCGGCAGGCAGCGGAGCCGACCTGTCCACACCCCGCTGGTCCAAGCCGATCACCCGCAGGCCATCGCTGAGGAGATCACCCTGCAGCGCCATGAACGGATAGGCACCCTGCCCGGGACCGCCGTGCACGAACAACAACGCTGTGCTGGCTGCATCTCCCCGGACATCAACAAAAGCCCCTGCCCGGTGACCCGGCCGGCGCAGCTACCTCTGCCCATCGACTCATTCTGGCACGCCGGGCTGGGCCGCGCGGCCGCTCCGGTCGGCTACACGCCTGTGGTGGACCTGGGGTAGGCGATCTCGGCGTCGGTGACCACGTTGACCAGGTAGGGGGCGTTCGCGGCGAAGGCGCGGCGCAGCGCCGGGGCGATGCCCGCTCCGGTGGTGACGAGCTCGCCCGCGCCGCCCAGGGCCCGGACCACCTCGTCGTAACGGCAACCCGGCTGCAGATCGGCGCAGACGTCGTAGCCGTACAGCGCGCGCATCGGCTGTTTTTCCAGGCCCCAGCCGCCGTTGTTACCGCAGACGATGACCACCGGCAGCCGGTGCCGGACCAAGGTGTCGGCGTCCATCAGCGAAAACCCGGCCGCGCCGTCTCCCAGCAGCAAGACGACCTGGGCGGACGGCCGTGCGATCCTGGCCGCGATCGCGTAGCCAAGCCCGGTACCTAGGCAGCCGAACGGCCCTGGGTCAAGCCAGCCGCCCGGACGTGCGGGCTCGATGTACTTACCCGCGAAGGAGACGAAGTCGCCGCCATCACCGATGATCACCGCGTCGTCGTCGAGGATCTTGAGCAACTCGCCGTAGATCCGGGCCGGGTGGACCGGCTCGGCCTCGCTCGCCAGTAGCGGAGCGTCGGCCGCGTGCGCCGCCCGGACCGCCTCGGTGAGCCGCGTCGGCCAGTCCGGGTCCATCGCGCCAAGCAGCTGGCTCCCGGCCTGCTCGGCGGTCAGGTCAGCGAAGAACGCGGACAGATCACCCGCCGCCGAGCCGGCCAGCGGCACGTGGGTCGCGATCCCGCCCGGTGCGTCGGCGACGTGCACCACCTGCGCGGGCGTCTCCGCCGGGCCGAACGAGCCGTACCCGAGCCGGAAGTCCAGCGGCGTTCCGGCCACCAGGACCAGGTCAGCCTCGCGCAGCGCGACGGACCTGGCCCGGGTGACCAGCAGTTCGTGTCCGGCCGGCAGCACCCCGCGGGCCTGCCCGTTGGCGATCACGGGTAGCCGCAGCTCCTGCGCCGCCTGGCGGGCCGCGTCCTCGGCGCCGCCGAGCCAGACGTCGGACCCAAGCACGAGCACCGGCCGCCGGGCCGCCCGCAGCAACCCGGCGATCCGGCTGACGTCCGCCCCGTCCGGCGCCACCGGATCCGGTCCCTCCATGCCCGCCCCGTCCGCGCCCGCCCCGTCCGCGCCCGCCCCGTCCGCGCCCGGCAGGTCGGCGTCGGCCTGTCCGTAGATCGCCTCGAGCGAGATGTCGAGGAATACCGGCCCGCGATGCGGGCTCAGCGCCAGCGCGAAGGCGGCCTCCACCGAGGCTGCCACCTTCGCCGTGTCGTGCTCGGTCCAGGCCCGCTTGGTGACCGGCGCGAGCAGCGGCGGCTGATCGATTTCCTGCAGGCTGCCTGCCCCCCAGCGGTAGTCGGGGGCGCGCCCGGCCAGGACCACGACGGGGGCCCCGCTGAACCACGCGGTGGTCACCGCGCTGACCGAGTTGGTGACACCCGGGCCCGCGGTCACCACGGCTAGCCCGGGCGTCCTGGTCAGCCGCGCGGTCGCCTCGGCCGCGAAGACCGCGGTCTGCTCGTGCCGCACGTCCACCAGGCGCAGCGGCGGATCGGTGCGGACCGCCGCGTCATACAGCGGGAACACGTGCCCGCCCGACAGCGTGAACAGCGCCGATACGCCGTACCGCCGCGCCACCGTTACCGCGTGCAGGCCGCCATGCCCGGATATCCGCGCCACAACAGCGAGGTTACCAGTCAGTAGGACCAGCCAGTAAGTGGCCGGGTGAACGAAAACTACCGCCGAGCGCGGGGCTGAGGCCGGCCCGGGCGGCGGCTAGGAAGTCCTCGCGGTTCAGCCGGGCCGCGCCCGCGGGCAGCGCGCCGGCCAGCGTGCCGCCGGCCTGGGCGGCCAGGACGGCCAGGTCCGTGAGGTTGGAGCGCTCGGCCAGGCCGGGCTCGGCGGGCCAGGCGCCGATGACGACGCTGGCCGGCACCAGCGCGCGGCGGGCGAGCGCTTCCAGGGTGAGCGCGGTGTAGTTCAGGGTGCCGAGCCCGGGGGTGGTGACCACCAGGACCGGAGCGCTCAGCATCGCGGCCAGGTCCGCGATCGTGGTGCCTGCGGCGTCGTAGCGGACGAGCAGGCCGCCGGCACCCTCGACGAGGATCAGGTCGGCGTCGATCTGCTTCACCACGACAGCGGCGGCGGCCAGGTCGAGCGGCGGCAGTCCCGCGGCCCGCGCCGCCGCCTCGGGGGAGAGCGGATCGGGAAACCTGGCGAGTTCGTAGGTAACGGTAACGCCGGACAGGCCGCGGATGGTGGCCAGGTCGCCGGTGAGCCCGGGCGGCTCGCCGGTCTGCACGGGCTTGACCACCGCCACCCGCAGCCCGCTGTCGGCGGCCAGAGCGGCGACGGCCGCGGTGACCACGGTCTTGCCGACCTCGGTACCTGTGCCGCTGACGATGAGCACAGGCGGCCAGGGCGAAGGCAAGGGCGAAGGCAAGGGCGACGTGGTCACCGGCGCAGCCGGGTGACGAACTTGTACCGGTCACCTCGGTACCAGGATTGAGCCCATTCGACCGGTTCGCCGGTGACGTCGAACGCGTGCCTGGACAGCAGCAGCAGCGGCAGTCCGGCGTCCACCTCGAGCAGTTGCGCGTCGTGCGGGTCGGCCAGCACGGTCTCGATGGTCTCCTCCGCCTCGGCCAGCTGGACGCCGTAGGCCGCACGCAGCGTCTCGTACAGCGACTGGTCGCGTTCGAGCTGCTTGCGCAGGCCGGGGAAGCGGCGGGCGGGCAGGTAGGAGGTGTCGATGGACATCGGCTCGCCGTCGGCGAGCCGCAGCCGGTGGATGCGCAGCGCGCGACCGCCCGCGCGGATGCCGAGCAGGGTCGCGAGCTGCTCGTCGGTGGTGACGTACCCGATGTCCAGGATCTTGGTCTGCGGATGCAGGCCGTGCGCGCGCATGCCTTCGGTGTAGCTGGCCAGCTCCAGCGACTGGGCCACCTTGGGCTTGGCCACGAAGGTGCCCTTGCCCTGCATCCGCAGCAGCCGCCCCTCGACCACCAGCTCGGCCAGCGCCTGCCGCACCGTGGTCCTCGAGGTCCCGTACGAACGCGCGAGCTCGCGCTCGGGCGGAACGGGGCTGCCGGCGTCCAGGGCCGCGGTGAGCTCAAGCAGCTCTCGCTTGACCTGGTAGTACTTGGGCAGCCTGGGCGGCACGCTCGCGGCCGGTGGGTCCGCGGTGAGCCCGGAGGCTTCGTCCGAGGTGTCGTCGGCAGGCAGCAGAGAAGCGGTCATCCGGAATCATTGCCTTAATAAAGGGTGAACGTCAACTCCCATCATCGTCTCGCACCGCGGCCAGCGCTCGCGCCGCCAGCTCGAAGTCGCCTTCCGCCAGGTTGGCCCGCCCGGTAAGCCGCAGGCAGGCCTGCCCGGCGGGCACAGAAGGCGGCCGGAAACAGCCGGCCCGCACCCCGTGCCTGGCGCAGGTCTGCTGAGCCCGCACGGCCTGGCGGGACTCGCCCGCCACGACCGCGAGCACGGCGGCGCCGGACGGCGCGGTGCGCAGGCCGGCCTGCGTCGCGATCGAGGCCAGCCGGGTCGCGCTGGCCCTGGCCCGGGCGCCGAGGGCAGGCTCGGCGGCGATCACCCCCAGGGCGGCCAGGGCCGCGCCTGCGCACGGCGGCGCCAGCCCGGTGTCGAAGATGAAACCGCGTCCGATGTCCACCAGCGTGCCGATCACGTCCGCCGCGCCGAGGACCGCGCCGCCCTGGCCGCCCAGCGCCTTGGACAAGGTGACGGTGCGGATCAGGTCGGGCTCGGCGGCGATCCCGGCCGCCGCGGCGACCCCCCGCCCGCCTGGGCCGACCACGCCGAAGGCGTGCGCCTCGTCCAGCACCAGGAGCGCGTGGTGTGAGCGGGCGGCCGCGTGCAGCTCCTGGACCGGGGCTACGGCGCCGTCGACGGAGAACACCGCGTCGCTGACCACGAGGGCTGCGGCCTCGGTCCGGTCGGCCAGCACCCGCCGCACCGCGTGGGCGTCGCGGTGCGGGGTCACCACCACCCGGGCGCGGGACAGGCGGCAGGCGTCGATGAGCGAGGCGTGGTTGCGGGCGTCGGACACGACCAGCACCCCCGCCGGGCCGGCCAGCGCGGTCACCAGCGCGGTGATGACGGTGAGATTGGCTAGGTAACCGGAGGAGAAGACCAGCGCGGCCTGCGCGCCGGTGAACTCCGCCAGCTGCGCCTCCAGCTCGGCGTGCAGCTCGGTCGTCCCTGTCACCAGCCGGGATCCGGTCGAGCCCGGGCCCCATTTCCTGGCCGCCTCGACCGCGCCCGCGGTCAGCCGCTCGTCCCCGCACAGGCCGAGGTAGTCGTTCGAGGCGAGGTCGAGCAGGCCATCGTGGCCGGGACCGCGGGGGGTCAAGATCCGGCGCAGGCCGGCCGCCGCCCGGCCGTCCGCGGCCTGGCGCAGCCGTTCCAGCGGGTCTGATCGATTGGGCATGGGAGAATGATCTCAGCTCCGGATGCGATGATGTTGCTGTGCCCACGCTGAACGACCTGGCCAGGAGCCACACGAGCCTTGGCAGCACCGATATCGAGTGGCTGCACTCGCTGGTGTCGGACTGGCAGCTGCTCGCCGACCTGTCTTTCGCCGACCTGATCTTGTGGGCGCCCGCCAGTGACGGCACCGGCTGGCTGGCGATCGCCCAGATGCGCCCGACCACCGGGCCCACCTCCTTGCAGGACGACGTGGTCGGGACGTTCGCCGGGCCGGAGGACCAGCGGCTGCTCGACATCTGTCGGGACGAGCGGCGGATCTGGCGGGAGAGCGATCCGGACTGGACGAACGGCGTTCCGGTCCGCACCGAGGGCATTCCTGTCACCCGGGCGGGCCGGGTGATCGCGGTCATCGAACGGTGCACCAACCTGAACTCGGCCCGCACCCCGAGCCGGCTCGAGCTCACCTACGTGCAGGGCGCAGACGACCTGGCCCGGATGGTGGCCGAGGGGACGTTCCCGTTTCCCGGCGCGGACGCGATGCTGGTCAGGTCGCCGCGGGTGGGCGACGGGCTGCTCCGGCTGGGCAAGTCAGGACGGGTCACTTACGCGAGCCCGAACGCGCAGTCGGCGTACCGCCGCCTCGGCCTGGCCGCCGACCTGATCGGGTCCGAGCTCAGCGTGCTCACCGCCGGGCTGTCCGCCGCTGACGAGCCGATGGATGAGTCGCTGATGGTGGTGGCGGCCGGCCGCGCGCCGAGCGTGGCCGAGGTCGACGGGAACGGTTCTGTGGTGCAGCTCCGGTCGATCCCGCTGACCGTCGGCGGGAACAGGACCGGGGCTCTGATCCTGGTGCGGGACGTCACCGAGCTGCGCCGCCGTGAGCGCGAGCTGATGACCAAGGACGCCACGATCAGGGAGATCCACCATCGGGTGAAGAACAACCTGCAGACCGTGGCCGCGCTGCTGCGGCTGCAGGCACGCCGGCTCCGCGCGCCCGAGGCCCGCGCCGCGCTGGACGAGGCGGTCCGCCGGGTCGGCTCGATCGCGGTCGTGCACGAGACGCTGTCGCACGCGCCGGAGGAGATCGTCGACTTCGACGACATCGCGGACCGGGTGGCGATGATGGCGGGCGAGGTGTCGGTCACCGAGGTCCGGGTGGTGCCTAAGCTCACCGGGTCGTTCGGCTTGGTGTCGGCCTCGATGGCGACCCCGCTGGCCATGGTCCTGACCGAGCTGCTGCAGAACGCGCTGCAGCACGGCTTTCCGCATCCGACCGAGGAGGAGGGATTCATCGAGGTCACCGCGGTGCGCGCGCCGGAACGGCTGAAGGTGACGGTGGCGGACAGCGGGGTCGGCCTGCCCGCCGGCTTCGACCTGGACTCAACGACCAGCCTGGGCCTGCAGATTGTCCGCGCGCTTGTGGTCAGCGAGCTAGGCGGCCGGCTGCGGATCTCGCCCCGGCCAGGCGGCGGCACCGAGGTGGTGCTCGATCTCCGGCTTGGTTATGACTCAGAGCGGCATGACTCAGGCCGGTAACACGTGCGCCCGGGCGCGGAGCCTGATCGTGCGCCGCTTGAGCGCGCGCCGCTCATCTTCGCTCGTCCCGCCCCAGACCCCGGCGTCCTGACCGGAGTCGATGGCCCAGCGCAGGCAGGCATCCAGCACCGGGCATCGGCGGCAGACCTGTTTGGCCTCCTCGATCTGGAGTAGCGCGGGACCGCTGTTCCCGATGGGGAAGAACAGCTCCGGGTCCACCTCACGGCAGGCGGCTTCGTGACGCCAGTCCATGATGTCCACTCCTTCTCGGCTCCAAGTCGCAAACGGTTGCGGCCGGTATGCGCATCTAGCCACAGCTTGTGAAGCATTTCACGAGCTGTGGCATATCTTCTCAGTAATCCCAGATTTCCCGGGACTGTCATCATGCCCGGCGGAACCGTCCCGGCTCACGAGCAGCCGGAGCTGATTTCCGAAGGCGCACAGAGAGTCATCAGATCTGACGACACGCAAGGCGCCACCGCACCAGACATCGCGACAAGCCTCTCAACGTCGGGGACAGGAGCGCAAGAGTTCACGGCGAACCACTCGCCGAATTCAATGTCAGATCGATCACATTTTGCTCGCGCCGCCTCATAGGGCGCTGAGCGGCCCACACGTGGCGTTCAGGCTACCTTCATGCGGTCTTCAGTAAGACACTTGGCGTCACGCCGCGACACGGAGGGCGTCCGGTACGAACTGAAATTTAATAGCTTCGATTTCACCGAGATATTCGCCGTCAACCTGAAACGCGATCGGCCGCGCCGAACGGACCGACAGCGCTTTCGCGCCGTGCACGGCCAGCACGTCGCGCGCTCGCGGCGGCCGTCGCCTGATCCACATCATCTGGCTGACCAGGTAGAAGATGGTGGTCAGCCGCACCTGACGCATCGCAAGCACGTCCAGGCCCGAGCTGAAATCCGGATTCGGAACGGGCAGCACCGCGCGGCGGCGGAAATACGTCCACGGCGAGCGGTTGGTGATGATGGTCAAGAACACATCCGTGGTGGCGGGCTGCCCGTCGCGTTCCATAGTCAGGACCGGGGTGCGCCGGTCGGTGCCGCGGTAATAATGGCGCACCATTGTCCGCAAGAACAGCGACGCGCTCTCGCGCCGGCCCGCGGCGCGCAGCAAGTCTACTTCGTGCACTACTTCGGCGTCCATGCCCAGGCCCGCGCTAAAGGTGAAATACCGGTCCCCGGCCAGCCCGAGGCCGATCGTCCGGTAGCTCTGCGCCGCGATCACCTCCCTGACCCTGCGTATCGCCCCGGCGGCGTCGGCCGGCAGCCCGAGCGCCTGAGCGAACACGTTGCCGCCGCCGCCGGGTATGACCGCGATCAACGGCGGCTCGGACCCGCCGTTGTGCTGGCTCATGACGCCGTTGACGACCTCGTTGATCGAACCGTCGCCACCGAGCACGATCACCAGCTCACCGCAGGCGGCCGCGGCTAGCTCCCGCGCGTGGCCGCGGTATCTGGTCTTCTCCACCCGGACGTCGACCAGCCCGGCCAGCGAACGGACCACCAGATCGCACACGGACCTGCTGATGGAGGTTGCATGTGGATTTACGATCAGGACGCCGCGCACTCGCCTAGGCTAGCCGCCGCCTAAGCTGGGAATGGGTGCGACCCCCTGATCAGCAACGGATGGGTGTGAGGGATATGGCCACGCGAGGCAGGAGTACGGCTGGCCTGGCGCTCCGCCTGGCCGCGGCCGCGCAGGCGGCCGAGGCCGTCGGCCTGGGCGTGGCGGGGGTGTTCTCAGCCATCTCCACCGCCGACGGGCAGTCGTACCAGCTAGCCAGCGGGATCGCGCTGACCGTGATCGCGTTCGGCACCGGCGCCGCGCTGGCCGCCTTCGCGGTGGGATTGTACCGGGCCAGGCCGTGGAGCCGGACGCCGGTGTTCATGACCCAGCTGTTCGTGAACGGCGTGGCCGTGTACCTGCTATTCGGGCACCGGTGGGGCTGGGGCGTGCCCGCCCTGGCGCTCGCGAACGGCTGCCTGGCCGGCCTGTTCACCCCGGCCAGCCTGCGCACCCTCAACTGGCCGTCCCCACCCCCAGCCGAACCCACGCCGGCCAAGCCCCCGTCCGCCAACCGCCCGCCCGCCAAGCCCCCGCCCGCCAAGCGCCCGCCGGCCAAGCGCCAGCCCGCCAAGCCCCCGCCGGCCAAGCGCCAGCCCGCCAAGTAAAACCCCGTCAGTCCTCGCTGGTGAGCCCGTCCCTGAGCTGAGTCAGCGTCCGGGCCAGCAACCGGGACACGTGCATCTGGGAGATGCCGAGCTCGGTGGCGATCTGCGACTGGGTCATGTTGCCGAAGAACCGCAACAGCAGGATCTTCTTCTCCCGCGGTGGCAGCTGCTCGAGCAGCGGCTTGAGCGACTCGCGGTACTCGACGCCCTCGAGGGCCTCGTCGACCATGCCGAGGGAGTCCGAGACGGCGGGCGCGTCCTCGTCGCCAGAATCGGGGGCGTCCAGGGACACGGTGGAGTAGGCGTTGGCCGACTCCAGCCCCTCCAGGACTTCTTCCTCGGTCATCTGCAGGTGCGCGGCGAGCTCGCTGACGGTCGGCGCGCGTCCCTCCCGCTGGGCCAGCTCGCCGATGGCCTTGGTCAGGGACAGCTTCAGTTCCTGCAGGCGGCGCGGCACCCGGACCGCCCAGCCCTTGTCCCTGAAGTGCCGCTTGATCTCGCCCACGATGGTGGGCGTGGCGTAGGTGGAGAACTCCACGCCGCGTTCGAGGTCGAACCGGTCGATGGACTTGATCAGGCCGATCGTGGCGACCTGGGTGAGGTCGTCGAGCCACTCGCCCCGGTTCCTGAACCGGCGCGCCAGGTACTCCACCAGCGGAAGGTGCAATTCGACCAGGTAACCCCGGATCCGCGCCCGCTCAGGATCGCCGGGCGGCAGCACCGCCAGCCGTTCGAACAGTTCCCTGGCCCGGGCCCGGTCGGGCGAACCGTGCTCGACGCGCATCGTCTGGCTGGCCACCTGGGCGACCTCCAGCTCCTCGGTCACCTGGGCGACCTCCAGCTCCTCGGTCACCTGGACCTCGAACTCGCTGCTCACCCGGACCTCGACCCAGATTTCAGGGTTTCCCTGCGCTTGCGGAGCACGATAGCCACCTGGTCGTCGGGCCCGAGCCTGGAGTCGACCGTCCCGGCCAGGGCGGACAGCACAGTCCAGGCGAAGGTGTCCTTGGCCGGGATCCGCGGCTCCGCGGCGGTCACCGCCACGGTGATCATCATCAGGTCTTCGCCCAGGTCGAAGGCGCATTCCAGGTTGGTACCCGGGATGGCCTGGGCGAGCAGCATCGCACACGCCTCGTCGACGGCGATGCGCAGGTCCTCGATCTCGTCCAGGGTAAAGTCGAGCCTCGCCGCTAGGCCCGCGGTCGCCGTCCGCAGCACGGACAGGTAGGCGCCCTCGGCGGGCATGCACACCTTCACGTGGTCTTGGGTCGCCTCGCGGTCCGCATCCGGATCCCGCTGGCCCGGCACGGACCCGATTTCCGTCGTCGCGGCGGTGTCTTCGGTCACGTCTCTCCCTCGGGCAGTTCTGGGTCGCTGCCCACTTGCATGCAACCTACCGCCCGCAGCCCGTGACGAGAAATGCGCCGCGCCGCCCGCCCGGCCGAGAACCACACGACCCACCGAACGTCCCACAAACCCCGCCAGCCCCGCAGACCTCTTTAAACACAGTGAAACCCGGGTTCATCGCGCGGTAGCGCCAGGAACCCGGGTTTCATCGCGTAGACCAGACCCGGAAGGGCTTAGGCCTGCTTGGTCTCCCAGAAGATCTTGTTGATCTTGTCGATCTTGGCCAGCAGCTCGTCCGCCTTGGCCACGTCGGTGCTGCCCTTGGTGCCGGAGGCGCCGGCCAGCTTGGTGGCCTCGTTGAACAGCGTGTTCAGCTGCGGGTACTTCTCGAAGTGCGGCGGCTTGAAGTAGTCCGTCCACAGCACCCACAGGTGATGCTTGACCAGCTCGGAGCGCTGTTCCTTGATCAGGATGGCGCGGGCCCGGAACTCCGGGTCCGTGTTCTGCGCGTACTTCTCGTCGATGCCTTTGATCGATTCCGCCTCGATCCTGGCCTGCGCCGGGTCATAGACTCCGCAGGGCAGGTCGCAGTGGGCGTGAGCGATAGCCTTCGGCTCGAGCAGGCGGGTGAGCAGCCTCATCGATTCCCTTTCTTTGACTCGTTGACTTGCAGATCCGACACTACCCCGCTCGCCAGCGATGACACCGGGAGGGATGGATGGGATGGCCCTTTGTGCGCGTCAAGGTGGCCGAACGTTCCATGCTGCCCGCCCTGCACCCCGGTGACTGGCTGCTTGTCCGCCGCACCCGCCGGATCCGCCCCGGTCAGATCGTGCTGGCCCGGCACCCCGGCCGACCGGAGATGCTCATCGTCAAGCGCGCCGCCCGCCGGGAGCAGGACGGCTGGTGGCTCGAATCGGACAACCCGGGGGCCGGTGCGGTGGACAGCCGCCGCTTCGGCGCCGTCCCCGCCACCCTGATCGAGGGCCGCGTGCTGACCCGTTACTGGCGCCCCCGCTCCGGCTAGGCCCGCGCCAAGCTGCCGCTCCGCGCCCTTTCTTTTGGGCCGAACGAGCCGTGGTGCTTCACCCAGGCCAGGCTCCCGCCCAGAACCCGAACGGCCCCGTTGCGAGACGGGGCCGTTCGGGCTTGGCTAGCGTGCCGGTCTCAGTGGTGCAGCCCGGTGTCCGGCAGGTCCTCCACGCCGCTCTGCTGGGCGACCCGCTGCTGCATCTCCTCGTGCGGCAGCCTGGTGGCCATCGCCCAGAAGTAGATGACCAGGCTGAAAACCGCCACGATTCCATAGTCCCACCAGGACGGGATGTGGAAGGTGTTGATCGGAGGCGCGCCGCCAGCGCCCTTGAGCGGGAACTGGCCCAGCCAGGAGATGATGCCCATGCCGATCAGGTAGGGCAGCAGCCACTGGGCGGACTTCCAGTCCAGCGACGGCCGCCTGGCGTCGAAGGCCATCGCGATGCCGATCAGGACATAACCGATCACCAGGCAGACGCCGAGCTTCCACACCACGACGAAGCCCGACCAGTAGATGATCATGTTGGCGATGATGAAGCCGAGCGGCGACAGCACCGCGGCGGCCGGTACCCGGTAAGGCCGGACCGCGTCCGGAACCTGGAGGCGGAAAGCACCGAGTGACAGCGGCGCGCCCGCGTACATGAGCACGCTAGCGCCGGTGACCAGGCCGACCAGGGCCTGCCAGCTCGGGAACGGCAGCAGGAAGAAGATGCCGAATATGAACGCGGCGATCAGGCTGAACCACGGCACGCCGTTCCTGTCGGTCCACTGGAAGACCTGCGGGTAGTACCTGTTCCTGGCCAGGCCATAACCGACCCGCGAGGTGGAGGTCTCGTAGATCATGCCGGTGCCGAACGGGGAGATGAACGCGTCGATGTGCAGGATCGTCGCCAGCGCGCCGAGCCCGACCAGGCCGGCTATGGCGGCGAAGGGGTAGGTGAGCACCGCGCTCCCCGTCGGGATGCCGGCGAAGCCATGGTGCAGAAAGCTGCCCGGAATGGCGCCAATGATCACGACCTGGGCCATGCAGTAGATCACCGTGCCGAGCAGGACCGCGATGATGATCGCGCGCGGCAGGTTCTTCTGCGGGTTCTTGATCTCCCCGGCCAGCTGGTCGGCCTGCTCGAAACCGAGGTAGGAGAACACGATGCCGGCGCTGGGGATGGCGCTGAACACGGCCTTGATGCCGAACGGCATGAACCCGCCCTTGCCGTCGACCCCGCCGGGCACGCCCGCGGTGAAGTTGCCGCCGTGGAACTTGAACAGCAAGATGATGATGGTGACGACCGGGATGGCCACCTTCCACCACGTGATGGCGCTGTTGACCCGGGAGAACAGCTTGACCGCGAGGAAGTTGACCGCGGTGAAGATGGCCATCAGCAGGATCGTCATCCCGAAGCCGAGCCCGGTGATGTGGCCCGTGGTCGGGTTGTAGATGCTGTGCCAGTAAAACTGGCCGTACTGCATGACCGCGTAGCACTCGACCGGTGCGACGGTGACCGCTTGCAGCCAGGAGAAGAAGCCGAACGAGACGCCTGCCACGCTGCCGAAGGCCAGGTGCGGGAACCTGGCCGTCCCGCCCGAGATGGGGTACATCCCGCCGAGCTCGGCGTGCAGCAGGGCCAGGACGATAGCGCAGAAACCTCCTATGAGCCAGCCGTAGATAGCCGCCGGCCCGGCCAGGACGGCAGCGCCCATCCCGGCGAACAACCATCCCGAGCCGATAATCGAGGTCTCGGATGCCCAGGTGGCACCGATGAGCCCGATTTCCCGCCGCAGGCCGACATCAGCCGGCTGAGTGGCGGCGGCCCCTGTTTCAACTGCCATGATCGATCTCTTTTCCGATCGTGCCCCGCAGGGCTAGCCTCCCACGGTGCGAGTTCCCCGCCCGAACGGGTGAGCTTCTCGTATGCGTTGAGTGAGAATCATCGTAGAGATCATGGTCATAACTGAGAAGTGTTCGTCCGGATTCGTTTTGATAACGCAGGTCACAAGCTCGTTGTGAGCGAAAGGAAGTTCGGGGCAGCATACCCGGTATCACGCGCGGATGTCGTAGAAATAACTTTATGTAACGGCCGGCGGTGGATGTTTACTACCCTGAATGAGATGCCCCTATAGCGGCGCGCCGAAACGCCGGCGCACTACGCCGTGGCGGTCGGAGTCTTTGCTTCCCCGTCTTCTTCGCCCCGTTTACCGGGGCGAAACGCGGAAACCCTGGCGCGATTCGCGCAGCGTTCTGAGCAGTAACGCCTGGTGTTCGTGGTGCTGATGTCGATGAACACGCCCTGGCAAGCCACCGCCTGGCAGACGCCGAACCGGTCGATGCCGACGTCGGTCAGCCGAACGGCGAGGCCCATCACGGCCCCGGCGGCGTACCTGTCCGCGACCGAGCCGCTCTCGGTATAGTGCACGTGCCACGGCTGACCGTCGTGCCCGGACAGCTGCGGGTGGACCGGGTGCTGGATGAGGAGCGCGTTGAGCCGGGCAGCGGCGTCCTCGCCGTCGTCGTCGGCGCAGGCGACGAAGAACGCGCGGAGCTCCGCCCGGAGTCCCCGCATCGCATCGAGATCGTTGCGGGTCACGCCGGTGTTAAGGTGCTCCCGATCCGCGACCAGGGTGCGCAACCCGTCTAGGTTGGCTAGCCGATCGCCGTCTTCACCCCCGGCACCGGCCGTGTTCACGAGCCGGACCGCGAGCTCAGCGTAGGAGTTGAGATCCACTCCCGTTCCCTAGCTGCCCCGTCCGGAGATGACGGAGATGGGTTGGTATGTAATGGCCTGTTGCCGGTATTGAGTATGACACCATCGGTGCCGTCGGCGCCAGCAACGCGCCGGCATTCTGTGGCCCAATGATTACGCGGGACACCCCCGTCCCCTCCGGCCTCCGGCCTCCGGCCGCGGGTTTCGGGTTCTGTATGGTGTGGATTATGTTTGCTGCGACTGCCGCGCGTATTGACGCTGAGGATCCGCTGGCCGGCCTTGAGCTAGGGGAGCGGCCGGAGCCGAGGGTTCCCGCCGGGTGGGTGACGGTGACGGTGCGGGCCGCCGCGCTGAATCACCATGACGTCTGGACGCTCCGCGGGGTGGGTATCTCGGCGGACCGGTTGCCGATCGTGCTCGGCTGTGACGCCGCGGGGATCGATCCGGACGGTCACGAGGTGATCGTGCACGCGGTGATCGGCGACCCCGATGCGGGCGGCGGCGACGAGACCCTCGATCCGCGCCGGTCGCTGCTTTCCGAACGCCACGACGGTGTGTTCGCCGAACGGGTCTGCGTGCCGCGCCGCAACCTGGTACCCAAGCCCCCGGCGCTGTCGTTCGAGGAGGCGGCCTGCCTGCCGACCGCCTACCTGACCGCGTACAAGATGCTGTTCGACAAGTCCGGTGTCCAGCCCGGCGCGACCGTGCTTGTGCAGGGCGCCGGAGGCGGCGTGGCGACCGCGCTGATCGTGCTCGGCCGGGCGGCCGGCTACCGGATCTGGGCGACCAGCCGCGGCGAGGCTAAGCGGGAGCGTGCCCTCGAGCTCGGCGCCGACCAGGTGTTCCCGGCCGGAGCCAGGCTGCCGGAGCGCGTGGACGTGGTCATGGAAACCGTGGGCCAGGCGACCTGGGCGCATTCCGTCCGGTCGCTCAAGCCCGGCGGCCGGATCGTGATAGCCGGGGCCACCAGCGGTGATGCCCCGCCGGCCGAGCTTACCCGGGTGTTCTTCACCCAGCTGACCGTGACCGGATCCACGATGGGCTCCCGGGACCAGCTCGGCCGCCTGGCCAGGTTCTGCGAGCAAACCGGCGCGCGCCCGGTGATCGACCGGGTGCTGCCGCTGACGCAGGCCCGCGACGGCTTCGCGGCCATGATTTCCGGCGACATCTTCGGCAAGATCGTCTTCACCCTCTAGGGCCGGCCGCGGCACCTCAATCCTGGCTGGTCAATCCTGGCTGGGCCGCTCCCCGCCGGGATCGTCGTGACCAGACCGGAAGATCTCGGCCTTGATCCGGTCGAGCGCCTCTTCCAGGATCGCGCGCAGGTCGGTGATGACGTTCTCGCCGACGGCGGAGGACTGCATGGCCAGTTTTCTCAGGTCGGAGGTGAACTGGACGGCTAGCCGCTCCAGGTCACGGAAGGTCCCGAAGTCGAGCGATTCGCTCCAGCCGGGCCGGTTCCGCATCCGCGACCGGTCGTCCCAGCCGGGCCGGCCAGGCCAGTCCGTCCACGCCGCCCAGGCCGAGCCGCCCGGGGGCGTGTCCGAGTCCTGCTCACCGGCCGCAAATCGCGCGCCCGCCGTCTCCTCGCGTAGCCGCCGCGTCTGCTCGTGTACCCGCTGGGCGGCGTCGGAGCCCAGATCAGCCCCGCCGGGCGGCCGCTCTGACCCCCCGGCGTCCCCGCGCGTCTCGCGGGTCTTGCGGTCGGCGTCCCGGGCTTGCCTGACCTGTTCGCGGACCTCGTCGCGGACTCGCCTGGCCGCCTCGCGGGCCTCGTCGGTAGCCTGCCTGGCCTGCTCGCGTGCGTCTTCGCCGGCCTGCCCGGTTTGGTCACGGGCCCGGGCGGCCTGCTGGCGGACGTCCTCGGTCGCGTCCTTGGTCACCCGGCGGGACTCCCGGGCAGCCCAGGTCAGTTCCTCCCGGAGGCTGCGCACGGTCTGCCTGACGTCCTCCCTGACCTCACGGACGATGTCGCTGACCGACGCGGACAGTTCCTCTTCGAGCTCGTCGAGTTCGTCGCTTCGGCTACGCAGCTCTTCGCGGCCCGCGTCGGTGATCCGGTAGACCTTGCGACCGTCTACCTCGTCGTGGGTGACCAGGCCTTCTTCCTCGAGCCGGGCCAGCCGGGGGTAGATCGTGCCTGGCGAGGGCGAGTACACGCCCATGAACCGGTCGCGCAGCAGGCGGATGACCTCGTAGCCGTGCCTGGGCTCCTCGTCGAGCAGCCTGAGCAGGTACAGCCGAAGGCTGCCGTGGCGGAATACCGGGCTCAACTGGTTTCGCCTTCCATCTTACGAGAATTATCGGGCCGGTCATCGTGCGGCGGCGTTCCGCGTTCGGGCCGCCGTAGCAGCATGACCCGGCCTGACATGGTGGTCACGGAAACGTGCCCCGAGCCGGCCCCGAGGTTACCGCTGACCCTATGCGGCGCCGGCCCGCCTGATCGTCTCAGCTCCGCGAATTCGCTGTGCACGTCGCCGGATAGGGAGTGCAGGGCCACCCGGGCGTCGGCCTCGGCCGGGAGCCTGAGCGTCACCTCACCCGACACGGTGGTGACCTGCATGCCGCCCAGCGGGTCGAGGTCGATGTCCGCCGTGACGTCACCGCTGACCCCGTTGGCGTCCAGCCGTTCCAGCCAGCCGTCGGCCAGCGTCAGGTCACCGGACACGGTGTTGAAGTTGAGCTTGCCGTTGATCCCCTGCGCCTCGAGCGCGCCGGACACGGTATTAGCGTCGACGTCGCCGGTGACGGCGTCCAGCGTGATCCCGCCGGTGACGCTCTTGACCGATGCCCTGGCCCTGATGCCGGACATCACCGCGGTGGCGCTGACCACGCCCACCTGCGTCTGGCACTGGCGCGGAACGGTCACCGTCACGGTCGCGGAGGGCCGGTGCGGCCGCAGCCACTTCAGCAGCCCCTCCCAGGTCAGGTTCTCGTGACTGATGGTCAGCAGGCCGTCCTCGTAGCTGACGTTGAGCGGATCACCAGTGACGTTGGCCACGTCAAGCGAGGGCTTGCCGTCGGTGGCGAGCACAGCCACCGACCCGGCGATAAGCCTGACCCGGAGTCCGGTGACATCCTCGAAATCCAGACTCGTCGGAGACTCGATGGTCCACTGCGTCATCCCAGTCGCCCTTCCCGTCAATTCATCCGTTACACATAACGATATATCGCATCCCTCCAAAGTCAAGACATATCGCGTCAGTGGTACGGGCCCCGCGTGATCGCGAAGACTTCACAGTCTGCACAGACTGTGAAGTCTTCGCGATCATGGAAACACCGGCTGAGCGGCGGGTGAACCACCGTCCGTTCGGCAGAAGAGATCTTAAAGTTCCTCTTCGTCGTCGGAACGGGCCAGCCAGGTCGCGAGCCGGTCCACGGCGGTCTCGAAGTCCGGGTTGAGGTTCACGAAGTCGCGGAACCGTTCGGCGAGCCAGGCCAGGCTGACCTGATCGTCGCCGCGCCGCTGCTGGAGTTCCTCGATGCCGCGGTCGGTGAAGTACATCAGGGGATCGCCATCTCGATGATCTCCCGGTGGGTGCTGGCGTGCTTGGCCGCCGAGCCGGCCGCGGGGGCCGAGCTCGCGGGCAGGGAGATCACGCCGACCTCGCGGTTCGCCGCGCGCGGGAGCTTCAGCGCCATGGTGGGCCAGGCCCCCATGTTGGCCGGCTCCTCCTGCACCCAGATGACCGATTCGGCGTTGGGGTAGCGGCCAAGCTCGGCGCGCAGCTCCAAAGCCGGCAGCGGGTACAGGCGCTCGACCCGGACGATCGCCGTGTCCGTCCTGCCGGTCTCCCGCTGCCGCGCGGCCAGGTCGTAGTAGACCTTGCCCGCGCACAGCAGGACCCGGCGGACGTCGGCATCCGACCCTGACGACCCTGACGACCCTGACGACCCTGACGACCCTGACGACCCTGACGACCCTGACGACCCGGTGGGCGCGCCGACCAGCGGGCGGAACGACCCGGTGGTGAAGTCGCTGACCGCCGAGGTGGCCGCCTTGAGCCTGAGCATCGACTTCGGCGTGAACACGATCAGCGGCTTGTGCCGGCCGGACAGGCCCTGCCAGCGCAGCAGGTGGAAATAGTTACCCGGCGTGGTCGGCATGGCCACGGTCATGTTGTCCTGCGCGCACAGCGAGAGGAAGCGCTCGACCCGCGCGGAGGAGTGATCGGGGCCCTGTCCGTCGTACCCGTGCGGGAGCAGCAGGACCACGCCGGAACGCTGCCCCCACTTCTGCTCACCGGAGCTGATGAACTCGTCGATGATCGTCTGCGCGCCGTTCAGGAAGTCACCGAACTGAGCCTCCCAGCAGACCAGGGCATCCGGACGGGCCACCGAGTAGCCGTATTCGAAGCCCATCGCGGCGAACTCGGACAGCAGCGAGTCGTGCACGAAGAACCTCGCGGCCCCGGAGTCCAGCTGCTTGAGCGGCGTGTACTCGGCGCCGGTGTGCCGGTCGACAAGCACCGCGTGCCGCTGCCCGAACGTCCCGCGCCTGCTGTCCTGGCCCACGAGCCGCACCGGGCGCCCGTCAAGCACCAGCGCGCCGAACGCAAGCAGTTCCCCGGTCGCCCAGTCGAAGGCATCCTCTTCGCGCATGGTGGACCGCTTGTCAAGCAGCGGCTTCAGCCTCGGGTGCGGGGTGAAGTCCTCAGGCAGGTTGACCTGGGTGTCGATGATCCGCTTGACCACCTCGGCGGTCACCGCGGTTGGAACCGCCTCGTGGTTGACCGGGCGGTCCTCCGGCTCGGGCTTGAGCACGGTGCCCGGCTCGGCCGGGCGGTTGGCCGCGTCCCTGGTCTCGGTGAAGACCCGCTCGAGCTGCTGCTGGTAGTCGCGCAGCGCCGCCTCGGCTTCTTCCATGGTGATGTCACCGCGGGCGATCAGCGACTCGGTGTACACCTTGCGGGTGGACCGCTTGGCCTCGACCAGGTCGTACATGAGCGGCTGGGTGAACGACGGGTTGTCGGTCTCGTTGTGCCCGCGCTTGCGGTAGCACACCATGTCGATGACGACGTCCTTTTTGAACGTCTGCCGGTAGTCGAAGGCCAGCCGGGCGATCCGGACCACCGCCTCGGGGTCGTCCCCGTTGACGTGGAAGATCGGCGCCTGGATCATCCGGGCCACGTCGGTCGGGTACACGCTGGACCGCGAGTACTGCGGGGCGGTGGTGAAGCCCACCTGGTTGTTCACGATGATGTGCACGGTGCCGCCGGTCCGGTACCCGCGCAGCAGCGACAGGTTCAGCGTCTCGGCGACCACGCCCTGCCCGGCGAACGCGGCGTCGCCGTGGATGAGCACGGGCAGCACGGTGAAGCCGGGCTCGCCCTTGTCGATCACGTCCTGCTTGGCCCGGACCACGCCTTCCAGCACCGGGTCGACCGCTTCGAGGTGGCTCGGGTTGGCCACCAGCGAGGTCTTGATCTGCCCGCCGTCCGGCGCCTGGAAGGTCCCCTCCGCGCCGAGGTGGTACTTGACGTCACCTGAGCCCTGCGCGCTGCTCGGGTCCAGGTTGCCCTCGAACTCCTTGAAGATCTGCCCGTAGGACTTGCCGACGATGTTGGCCAGCACGTTCAGCCGGCCGCGGTGCGCCATCCCGATGACGGCCTCGTCCATGCCGGCCCCGGACGCCTCGGCCAGCACCGCGTCCACCAGCGGGATCAGCGACTCCGCGCCTTCGAGCGAGAACCGGCGCTGACCGACGAACTTGGTCTGCAGGAACATCTCGAACGCCTCGGCCACGTTGAGCCGGGACAGGATGCGGATCTGCTCGTCGTGTTCGGCCCGCGCGTGCGGGACCTCAATGCGGTCCTGCAGCCAGCGGCGTTCTTCCGGGGACTGGATGTGCATGTACTCGGTGCCGACCGTGCGGCAGTACGAGTCCCGCAGCACGCCCAGGATGTCCCGCAGCTTCATCCGGTTCTTGCCGCCGAAGCCGCCGGTGGGGAAGTCGCGCTCCAGGTCCCACAGGGTCAGCCCGTGCTGGTTGATGTCCAGGTCGGGGTGCTTGTGCTGGCTGACGTCCAGCGGGTTGGTGTCGGCCATCAGGTGGCCGCGCACCCGGTAGGCGTGGATCAGCTCCTGCGCCCGGGCGGACCTGGTCACGTCGTCCTCGTGGCCCGAGGGGATGTCCTTGGTCCAGCGGACCGGCTCGTACGGGATGCGCAGCGCGGCGAAGATGTCGTCGTAGAAGCCGTCCGCGCCGAGCAGCAGCGCGTGGATCTTCTGCAGGAACTCCCCGGATTGCGCGCCCTGGATGATCCGGTGGTCATAGGTGGAGGTGAGCGTGACCGACTTGCTGATCGCCAGCCGGGCCAGCGTTTCCTCCGACGCCCCGGCGTAGGCGGCCGGGTACTCCATCGCCCCGACGCCCACGATGCAGCCTTGACCCGGCATCAGCCGGGGCACGGAGTGCACGGTCCCGATCGTGCCTGGGTTGGTGATGGTCGCGGTGGTGCCCTGGAAATCGGTGACCGCGAGCTTGCCCGCGCGAGCCCGCCGCACGACGTCCTCGTACGTGGTCCAGAACTGGCGGAAGTCCATCTCCTCCGCGGCCTTGATGTTCGGCACGAGCAGCTGCCTGCCGCCGTCGGCCGCATGGACGTCGATGGCCAGGCCCAGGTTGACGTGGTCGGGCCGGGCGGCCGCGGGCTTGCCGTTCTCCTCGGTGTAGGCCTCGTTCATCTCCGGCATGGCCTTGATCGCGGCCACCACCGCGTAGCCGATCAGGTGGGTGAACGACACCTTGCCGCCGCGTCCGCGCCGCAGGTGGTTGTTGATGACGATGCGGTTGTCGACGAGCAGTTTGGCGGGCACCGCGCGGACGCTGGTGGCCGTGGGTACGCCGAGGCTGGCCGTCATGTTGGTGACGGTGCGGGCCGCGGCTCCGCGCAGCCTGCTGACCTCGGCGCCGGGTGCGGCCGGGGGAGCCTGCGGGGCCGGAGCCGCCTGCGGGGCCGGAGCCGGTGCGGCTGCCGGGGCCGGTGCGGCCTGCGGGGCCGGGGGAGCCTGCGGGGCCGGGGCGGTGCTGGCCGGGGCGGTGCTGGCCGGGGCGGTGCTGGCCGGGGCGCGGAGGACGGGCTGGGGGCCGGTTCCGTTGGTCAGCGTCGGCTGGTAGTCGGCGAAAAAGCTCCACCAGGCCCGGTCCACAGAAGCAGGGTCGGCCTGATACCGCTGATACAGCTCTTCGACGAGCCATTCGTTGGCGCCGAAGTCCGCGCCGGGATCATGTCCGGTGCCCTGACGCGGCGGGTCGGCGGGCTGGTGCGAAGACCCGGGTTCTTGTGACGCTTCGGGTTCGCGCACCCTCGCACTACCCTGTGGTGACCCAGAAGACACGGCGGACATCGGCCCTCAAAACCCTCTTCCGAAGCTATCTATCGATGGTTTGGCCTGTGTCACCCAGGTTACCTGGCGCGATCCGGGACAGGGCCTGGAAGCTGGCACGGCGCCTGGTCGACGCCTGTGGCCTGGGTCACTCCCGGCGTCATGTCACTTACTCCCGGGCCACGGCGTGCGCCAAAGTCCCAGCCCCGGCGAATGCCGGCCGGTACCATCGGCGAGGAATGGGATATGCGCTCATCCGGCCCGTTCTGCCCCTCGAGACGGCAAGGCACAGGTGACAAGGGATTCGACCGGCTACCCCGAGGCTGACGATGCCCGGGGTCCGCTTGGTCCCCCCCGGCCGGACCCGGCGGATTCCCAGCAGACAGGACCGCTGCCCGCCTCGTCGCGGTTCCCGCTCGGGATCGCGCCGCCGGACGGTGAGGCCGGCAGCGTGCCTGGCTATGAGTTCGAAGGCCGCCGCGCCCGGCCCGGGCCGCCGAACCGCCGGGCCCAGCCGGACACCCGCGACGCGAGCTCGGGCCCGGCGGCACGCCCGGCCGCCCCCGAGCGCGCGCGGGACCCGCGACCCGATGAGCCGCCCGGCGAGCCGAGGCGATTCCGGTACTCGCCGACCGTCAGCCAGCCCCGGTCCGCGCCGTCGTGGCTCGATGACGGCGCGCCAGACGTGCCCGGCTTCGAGTTCGACGGCCGCGCCCGGCGCTCCGGCCCGCGCGACCAGCCCTGGACGTCCCCGTCCCCGTCCCCGTCCCCGTCCGGCCCACCCCAGAGTGCGCCGCCGTCCGGCCCGCCCCAGGATCCGCCCGGGCCACCCGCGGCCGGTGAGTGGGCGAGACTGCTCCGCTCGTTCCTGCCCCAGCCCGTCAAACGCACCTGGTTCTCCGAATTCCGGGCCGGGCTTGTCTTCCGCGGCTGGGTGACGCGGGTGGCGGCCCCCATCCTCGCCATGATCATCTTCGGCGTCGCCGTCGTGGTCATCGTGGGCGCGAACAGCGGCAACGCGGGCCCGACGCCGCCCGCGGCCGCGCTGGGATTCCCGCCCGCGACGCTGGCCGGCACGCAGTTCACCGCGGCGGCCAGCGGCCGGGGTATCAGCCAGACGCTGGGCCAGGTAGCCAGCGACGGGACCGAGGTGGTGGCGGTCGGGTCGCAGGCCGGCGCGCGCATCCCGCGAGCTCAGTTCTTTATTTCTCTGAACGACGGGCGTTCCTGGGCGATGGGAACGGAACGGACCCCGGACGGGGGAGAGCCGCCGCCTGGGCATGCGGCCCGTTTCGTGGCCGGCGGGCACGGCGCGTGGGTGGCCGTGGGCCCGGGCTCGATCTGGACCAGCGCCGACGGCCGGACCTGGACGCTGACGCCTTCAGCCGGGATGCCGCTGCGTCCCGGGGATCAGATTGCCGCCCTGCGCCGGACCGCGTCCGGCTTCCTCGCCGTCGGGGTGAACGTCCCAGGCGGTGACGTGGCCGGGGCCAGTCCGGTGCTGTTCCTTTCCGGTAACGGGATCAGCTGGCAGCGGCTCGACGCCCGGCGGCTTGGCCTGCCCGCGGGTACCGGCCGGGTGCTGAACATCAGGTACGCGGCGGTGGCGGGCCCGCTGATCCTGATCGCGGGGGACGTGACCACGACGACGACCAAGGTGGTCCGCAACGGCAAGCGCACGGCGACCACCACCGTGACCACTGTGACCGGCGGCGCCTGGCTGAGCCGCGACGGCGGCTCAGCCTGGGTAACGGCCCTCTCGCCGGCCGCGCCGCCGGCCGGGCAGCCGCGGATCACCGGCCTGGCCGCGGTCATTGGCGGGTTCGTGCTGGTCAGGGCGGCGACTGTGGGCGGCAGGCCCGCGCTGGCGGTTTACCGCTCGGTCAACGGCACCAGCTGGAGCTTCCAGGCCACGCTGACCGCGCCGGGTGGCCTGGTGACCGGCCTGGTGGACGGCGGTCCGGCCGGGGCTGTGATCACCGGGCAGGCGGGCACCGGCCCGCCCACGCTGATCGCGTTCGTCTCGGCGGCCGGCGCTTCCTGGCAGCAGACTCCTGCCTTCGGTGGCAGCGCCGCCGAGTCGGTCTCGGCCGTGGCCGTGGCCGGCGGCCACGCCGTGGTCACCGCGACGGTGGCCGGCCAGGAAAGCCGCCAGCCGGTCATCTCCGTGCTGGCCGCGGGCGCTCCGGTGATCCAGATCCCCGTGGCGGAGATCCCCGGGGCGTTCGATCCGCAGCTCGCCGTCAACGACATCGCGGCGGACGGCACCGGCGTCCAGGTCGCGGTGGGTAGCGCCAACGGCTACCCGGCCGCCTGGATGTCCGACGACGGCGGCAACTCGTGGGCTCGGGCCGCGAGCGCGAGCCCGGCCACCTTCGAGCGGCCAGGGACGGAGCAGCTGACCAGCGTGACGCACGGCGCGGCCGGCTGGCTCGCGGTCGGCGACGTCACCGCGGGTGCGCCGCAGCGTCCGGTGGTCCTGGCCTCGACGGACGGCCGGAGCTGGCAAGCCGCCGACGGTGCAGCGGTGTTCGGGACGCCCGGGCTGGTCAGCGAGCAGGCGGCCGCTGGCCCCGGCGGCTATGTCATCGTCGGCGACCAGGTCACGGCGACCGGTACGCTCGCCGCGGCCTGGTGGTCCACGAACCTGGCCGGCCCGACGGGTTGGCAGCGCACCGTGGTCGGAGAGCTCGCCGGGATGCCCGGAAGCACCCAGATGCAGGCGGTTACGGCCAGCGGTACGGGCTTCGTCGCGGTCGGTTCGGCCGGTAACCAGGCGTCGGCCTGGACCTCACCGGACGGCCGGACCTGGCACGAGGCCGACCTGCCCATGCCGATCGGCGCCCCCAGGGCCGTGTTGCAGCACGTCGCGAGCAGCGGCCGGACCGTGGTGGCCGTCGGCACCGCGGTCACCGCGGCGGGCCAGCGGCTGCCTTTCGCGGCCAGCTCGGCCAACGGCGGCCTCACCTGGACCGAGTCCGCGCTGCCGGTGCCGGCCGGGCAGGCGTCGGTTACGGCGCTGACGGCGGCGGGGAGTTCGTTCACCGCGACAGGGACGTTCGGCCGCACTCCCGGTCATCAGGACGTGGTGGTGTGGACCTCGGCGAACGGGTCGGTCTGGACCGCGGTCACGCCGACCGGTCAGGGCCTGACCGGCCCGGGCATTCAGGCCATCACGGCGCTGTCCGCGTCGGGCAGCATGATGATCGGCGTCGGGTTCACCGCCACGCCGGCCAGCGAGGAGCCCGTCTTCTGGCAGTCCCCGGTCCGCTGAACGCTCCGGCCGAACCAAAGCCCCTCGTGACCGTGGCCAGCTCCGGCCATGGAGAGCCAGTGTCCCCCGCTCGCTCATGCGTCCCTTCGGCGCAACAGGCAGGCCGCCAGGCCCAGGGCGAGCGCGGCCCAGCCGCACAGCACCGCGAACCCGGCCCATGGCGCCAGCGGATAGTAGCCTGCCGACGGCACGTAGACGTTGCTGACCTGAGGGTACTGAACGAGGGTTTGCTGGACGGCGAAGGCGGCGGCCGGGGTGACCCGCGCCAGCCAGTCCGCGGGACCCGCCGGAAGGATGGGCGCCGCCACGATGAGCAGGTAGGGCGCGACGATGACCACGATGACGGTGGCGACGGCCGCGGCGCTGCGCCGCAGCACGGTCCCGACGGCGAGGGCGGTAACCGCCGCGACGGCGAGCACCGCGGCGGTGCCGGCGATCACGCGTACCTCGGTGAGCGCCGTCGCCGGCCAGACGTAGACGCCGTGGCCGCGCAGCACTCGCTGGCCCTCGGTGACCGCGATGGCGGCGCCGGCCAGCCCGGCGACGAAGGTAACGGCGCCGATCACCACCGCGATCAGCCCGGCGAACACGCCGATGAGGGTCTGCGCGATCGTGACACCGAGCCCCGCCGCCCCGGACACCGCCGGCGCGATGTCGCCGGTGCCGGTCACGGTGAACCGGCCGGCGGCGTCCTGGACCTCCCCGGGCGAGCCCGGGGAGGTCCGCCGGGGGCTCCGATGGCGCTGCCGGTCCATCCGCCGTCCGGCCAGCGGCCTCCGAGGCTGAGCTGGTCGAAGACGCCGGTCGCCTGGCTGGGGCCGCCGCTCATGGCCGCCACGCCCAGGGACGTTTGCCAGTATGGCGGGGACGTGGCGAACAGGCCACCTTGCACAGTCGCTGACAGGCCGGCCAGGACGGCGGTGCCGACCCTCGTCCAGTGCATGCCGTCGGCCGAGTCGTAGCCGATGAGCGTGTCGCCGGACCGGGTGAGCCGCAGCCAGCGCGGGGACGCCGCGGAAACGGACCCGGCGAGGCCAGGCACGTCCCCGGTGTAGTCGTACTGCATCCGCACTCCGTGGCGGCCCGTGACCATCATCGCCGCGTACGCCGATCCCTGCCGGGTGCTTGCCTTGATGATGATCCCGGCCTTGGCCCAGGGCACGAGGCCGCCGCGCATCGACCTCCCGCCGCTCGCTGAGCCCGGGCCCGATCCGGACAGATCAGGCAGCTGGCCGGTCAGCGAGGTCAGCCGGACGGCCATGCTGCCGTTTCCTTCCAGCGGCTGGTGCACGAAGTAGAAGCTGTCCGTCACCGCCTCCCCGCCCGGCCCGAGCGGCTGGGTGCAGGCGGAGGGGGCGCCGGGCGGGCCGCAGGAGCCCTGCCCACCGGGGCCGACCCCGAGAACCACGATCGCGAGCACCGCGACGATCATGCCGACGACCCAGCCGCGGACGGTTCTGAACTTGACCCACTCCGCCCGCAGCAGCTGGGCGAACCCGTCGCGGCCCGGCGCCGCGCCGGAGCGGTACGGCGTGATCGCGGTCATGCCGGCAGTTCTACGCCGCGCCTGGTGTCGGCGCGGTGCCTGCGACTGACACCTGGCTGACACCTGGCCGCCTGGCATGCTGGGGTCATGAGAGTGCTGGTCGCCGAGGATTTCGAGGTCCTCGCCCGGTCCATCGGGACCGGGCTGCGCCGGGAAGGCATGGCCGTCGACGTGACCCTGGACGGGGACGACGCACTGGAGCACCTGGCCGCGACCCGGTACGACGTGGTAGTGCTTGACCGGGATCTGCCTGGCGTGCACGGCGACGAGGTCTGCCGCCGGATCGCCGCGTCCGGCGCCGGCAGCCGGGTGCTGATGCTGACCGCGGCCAGCACGATCCGGGACCGGGTGGAGGGACTCGGGCTAGGCGCCGACGACTACCTGCCGAAGCCCTTTGACTTCGCCGAGCTGGTCGCCAGGGTCCGGGCGCTGGCCCGCCGGTCCGCCCCGGCCGTGCCGCCGGTACTCGCCGTCGGTGACCTCAGCCTCGACCCTGGCCGCAGGGTGGCATGGCGTGCCGGTCGGCGGCTCGACCTTAGCCCGAAGGAGTTCGCCGTGCTTGAATGCCTGCTGGCCGCGGGCGGTCGGGTGGTCTCCACGGAAGAACTGCTGGAACGGGCACCGTCCGCGAGGGCGGGTACCGCATCGAGGACGCGTGATGGTAGCCGGCTCGCTGCGAGCACGGCTCGCGTTGCTGTACGCGGGGGTGTTCCTGGCTCTGGCGGTGGTGGTGCTCGCGATCCCGTTTCTCGCCGTCAGCGAGACGGTGCACGTCGGGTCCAGCGCGCCGCCCGTCGTCAGGCATCCGGGCTGGGACCTGTATCCGCAGGTGAGTACCCTGCTTATCAGCCTGGCGGTCATCGCCGCGGTCTCGCTCGGGTTGGGTTGGCTGCTCGCGGGCCGGTTGCTGCGCCCGCTGCGGGTCATCGTCGCGACCGCACAGGACATCTCCGCCACGAACCTCAGCCGGCGGCTGCGGACCGGCCGCCGCGACGACGAGTTCAGCCGGCTCGGCCGGACGCTGAACGACCTGTTCGCACGGCTAGAGGCGTCATTCGAGTCGCAACGGCATTTCGTCGCCAACGCCGCGCACGAGCTGCGCACCCCGCTGACCGCCGAACGGACCGTCCTGCAAGTGGCGCTCGCCGACCCCGAGGCCAGCGTGGCCACGCTGCGCGCCGCCTGCGACGAGGTGCTGCGGGTCGGCGAACAGCAGGAGAAGCTGATCGACGCCCTGCTCACGCTGGCCAGCAGTGAGCGCGGCATCGACCAGGTCGAGTCCTTCGACCTGGCGGATGTCGCCGCGACCGTGATCCGCGATCTGGAGATCGGCGCCAGGCTTGGCCCGGCTCCGGCCCAGGGTGATCCCTGGCTGGCGGAAAGCCTGGTGGCGAACCTGGCCGGAAACGCGGTCCGGCACAACGTGCCGGGTGGCTGGGCCGAGATCGAGACAAGAACGGCGAACGGGCGGGCCGTCGTGCGGGTCAGGAACACCGGACCTGTGATCCCGGCCGCCGAGGTCGACCGCCTGTTCCACCCGTTCCAGCGGCTCGGGACCGAGCGGGTACGACCCGGCCGCGACGCCGGCCCGGAGCCCGCCGGCCCGGAGCCCGCCGGCCCGGAGCCCGCCGGGCGCGAGCCCGGCGGCTACGGGCTTGGGCTGGCCATCGTCCGTGCCATCGCCGCCGCGCACGGCGCAGACCTCAGCGCGAGCCCGCGCCCCGAGGGCGGCCTCGACATCACGGTCACCTTCCCGGCGCTCCAAGCCCCCTCATGATCGTGGCCAGAAACGGGCACATACACCCGTTTCTGGCCGTGATCATGGAATCAGGCGCCTGGCACCGCCACGGGCGGCCCGAAAACGTCATCCCGGCGGTTGTTCAGGCTCGGCAGCTGAGCCCGCACGGTACTGATCAGGTCGGCGTCGACCTCCGCGACCAGCACCCCGGGTCCCGGCCCGAGGTCGGCCCTGACCACCCCGAGCGGGTCCACCAGCATGCTGCGCCCGATGCCGGTCGCGGCCCGGGTCGGCGGCTCGTCCGGGTCGGGAACCTGCCCGACGGCGGCGACCCACACGGTGTTCTCGATGGCCCTGGCTCGCACCAGCGTCACCCAGTGGTCCTCCTTGAACAGTCCCGCGGCCCAGGCCGCGGGCAGCACGAGCAGCGCGGCGCCGCCCACCGCCAGCGCTAGGGACAGCTCGCCGAACCGCACGTCGTAGCAGATCTGCAGCCCGGTGCGCATCCCGGCCAGGGTGCAGATGACCGGGGCGGACCCCGCCGCGACCTGGTCGGATTCCCGCTGCCCGAACGCGTCGAACAGGTGCAGTTTCCGGTAGGACGCGACGAGCTCACCCGCCGCGTCGTATGCGACAGCGGTGTTGTAGACGCGGCCGTCCGAGGCGGGTTCGAAGACCCCGGCGACGATCGCGACCCCGGCTTCCTTGGCCGCCTCCGCGAGCCCGGAGCAGAACGGGCCGTCCAGCGGCTCGGCCGCCGCGCTGAGGTCCGAGCCGAACCTGATCTGGGTCGCCTCAGGGAATACCGCGAGGTCGGCGCCGGACTCCGCGGCCTGCGCGAGGGCGAGCCTAACCCGCTTGAAGTTGACGGCCGGCCGTGAGCTGACCGGGATCTGGCACAAGGCGACGCGCATTACCTCAGCCTAGCTGGCCCACCATCGACCGCGACATGATGTCATATGCGGGTGAGCCAATCCCTGCCCGACCAGCCCGTGCCCGACCAGCCCGTGCCCGACCAGCCCGTGCCCGACCAGCCCCGGCCCGGCCAGTCGCCGCCGTCCCAGTCGCACCGGCCCCTCCTGAACCGGCGCCTGGCCGGCCTCGGGACCACGATCTTCGCCGAGATGTCCGCCCGCGCGGTCGCGACCGGATCGATCAACCTGGGCCAGGGCTTCCCCGACACCGACGGCCCGGTCAAGATCGCCCAGCTCGCGGCGGACGCCATCTTGGCCGGCCGTGGGAACCAGTACCCGCCCGGCCCGGGCATCCCTGAGCTGCGCCAGGCCATCGCCGATCACGCCGCCCGCTTCTACGGCCTGCGGTACGATCCGGCCAACGAGGTCCTGGTCACGGCGGGTGCCACCGAAGCGGTCGCGGCCGCCCTGCTGGCGCTGGTCGAGCCGGGCGACGAGGTGATCGCGTTCGAGCCCTATTACGACTCCTACGCCGCCAACATCGCCATGGCGGGCGGCGTCCGGGTCCCGGTCACGCTGCGCCCTCCCGGTTTCCGCCCGGACCCGGACGAACTCGCCCGGGCCATCACCGAACGCACCCGGCTCATCCTCCTCAACACCCCGCACAACCCCACCGGGTCGGTGTTCAGCCGGGACGAGCTGGCCGCCATTGCCCGGCTCGCGGTCGACCACGACCTGCTGGTGGTCGCCGACGAGGTGTACGAGCACCTGGTGTTCGACGGTGAGCACGTGCCGATCGCCTCGTTCCCCGGGATGCGCGAGCGGACCGTGACGATCGGCTCCGCCGGTAAGACGTTCTCCTTCACCGGCTGGAAGATCGGCTGGGTCACGGCGACACCCGAGCTGGTGACCGCGGTCAAGACCACCAAACAGTTCATGACCTACGTGAGCGGCGGCCCGTTCCAGTACGCGGTGGCCGAGGCGCTGGCCCTGCCGGATGAGTATTACACCGCGCTGCGGGATGACCTGAAGGCCAAGCGGGACCTGTTCGTGCCCGGCCTGGCCGCCCTCGGCTTCGAGGTGTACCAGCCCCAGGGCACCTATTTCGTCACGGCGGACATCAAGAGCCTCGGCGGCCAGGACGGCGTCGAGTTCTGCCGGACTCTGCCCGAGCGCGCGGGCGTGGTGGCTATCCCCTCCGCCGTGTTCTACGACGACAAGGCCGCGGCCAGGACCCTGGTCCGGTTCGCCTTCTGCAAACGCCCCGAGGTGCTGACTCAAGCCCTGGCCCGCCTGGCCCGCTTGTCTTTATCCCGAACGACCCCAGCTGCCCGCCCCGCGCCGCGTGCGTGCCCGAGGGGGGCTCAGCACTACCCCCAGTCGGGGTCGCAGGCCCATGGCGGCGCCCCGGCGCCGCGGCCAGGATGAGACCAGGACGGGTAGTGGAAGGAGCTGGCGGTCATGCTGTTCGCGATAGTGCTACTGCTGACGATCGGGTGCATCGCGTTCGTCCTGGCGCGGGAGGCTCACCAGGTCCCGCGCCCGGATGGACTGCGGGGGCGCATCCGGGCCCGCGGCCGGGGCCTGCTGCTGCTGCCCGTCGCGATGTCCGCCGCCGTGATGGCCGGCGGGGCGCACGGGCTCATCCCGGCCGAGCTTGGCCTCGCGGTCCTGGCCATCGTCTTCGCCCCGAAGCTGGCGGCCAGGCTGGTGCCCTTCGGGGTGCTCGGGCTGGCCGTGTTCGGGGTCAAGCTGGCCAAGTCGTACGGGGACTGGAACACCAGCCGGGTCCAGTATTTGTTCATCCCCGCTGGCCCAGGGTTCTGGGGCTCCCGGGTGGTCCTGGTCGAGGCCGGGCTGTTGTTCGTGGTCGGCCTGTGGCTGCTGCGGCTGGACTCGCCAGGTGCCGGGCTGGTCAGGGCGCTAACCCCCCGGTGGCTAAGCAACGGCCGCGGCGGGATCTCCACCGCCCAGGCCCTGTTCCTGATCCCGGTCATGGTCATGGTCATGCAGCTGCCCGGGCCCGGCAACTGGTTCGGCATCCACATGGTCGACGGGCTCGACGTGGTCGTCATCGACCTGGCCGCGTTCACCGCCGGGCTGGTGCTGATCTTCCGCTCGCGGGCCTGGGCCGCCACGCTGGCCGCGGCGGGCCTGCTTGTCCTCGGCGCCTACGGATGGGTGATCGTGGTGTTCTGGCCCGCGGTGCCCGGGTTCGCGTACGGCTTTGCCGACCTGCACAGCAGCCCAGGGTCCTCCCCGCTTTGGACCACCGCGGTGGAAGGCTCCGTCCTGCTGGCCGTGGGCCTGTGGCTGGCGCCGCGGGTGATGCGCCATCACCTGGTCGGACCCGTGGCCGCCGACCCCGAGCTCGCGGCCAGGGCCCGGCAGCTCAGCCAGCGGGTGCAGACCCTGACCAAGACCCGCCACGAAGCCGTGGACACCGCGGCCGCCGAGCTGCGCCGCATCGAGCGCGACCTGCACGACGGGGCGCAGGCCAGGCTGGTCGCGCTGGGCATGAGCCTGCAGGCGGCGCAGCGGCTGTTCCCGACCAGCCCCGAGGCGGCGCTCGCGCTGGTGGCCGAGGCCAAGGAGTCCTCCGCCCTGGCCCTGACCGAGCTGCGCGACCTGGTGCGCGGCATCTACCCGCCGGTGCTCGCCGACCGCGGCCTGGCCGACGCTATCCGCGCCCTGGCCCTGGACACGCCGCTGCACACCGTGCTCGACATCGACCTGCCCGGCGAGGTCGAGCTGCCGGTCGCCTCGGCCGTCTACTTCTCGGTGGCCGAAGCGCTGGCCAACGTGGCCAAGCACGCCGGCGCCCGCACGGTGCGGATCAGCTTGTCGCACGGCGCCGGGATGCTGCGCGTGCAGCTCACCGACGACGGCGCGGGCGGCGCCGACCCAGCCCAGGGCAGCGGGCTGGCCGGGGTGGAGCGCCGGCTGGCGAGTTTTGATGGCATCCTGGCGGTGAGCAGCCCGCCGGGCGGGCCGACCATCGTCGTCATCGAGGTACCGTGCGCGTTGTCATCGCCGAAGACCTCTTCCTGCTGAGGGAGGGCCTGGTCCGCCTGCTCACCGCGCACGGGTTCGACATCGTGGCGGCGGTGGCCAGCGCCCCTGAGCTCTTGACGGCCCTGGTCGATGAGCGTCCCGACGTGGGTATCGTCGACGTCCGGCTGCCGCCCACGCACACCGACGACGGGCTCCGCGCGGCGCTGCAGGCCCGCCGCCAGATACCAGGCCTGCCGGTGCTTGTCCTGTCCCAGTACGTCGAGCAGCTGTACGCCCGCGAACTGCTGGCCGACCAGGCCGGCGGCGTCGGTTACCTGCTCAAGGACCGCGTGTTCAACGACGAGGCGTTCACCACCGCGATCCGCAGCGTCGCCGCGGGCGGCACGGTGCTTGATCCCGAGGTGGTGCAGAAGCTGATGGTGCGGCGCTCCCGCACCGAGCCGGTGGCCCGGCTGACGCCGCGGGAGCGCGAGGTGCTCGCGCTGATGGCCGAGGGGCGCTCCAACGCCGCGATCGGCCAGCGCCTTTTCATCACAGAAAAAGCGGTCAGCAAGCACGCGGCGGGCATCTTCGCCAGGCTGGACCTGGCGCCGTCCGACGACGACAACCGCCGCGTGCTGGCGGTGCTGGCCTACCTTGGTTCCTGACGGCGGGAGCGGATGAAGCGAATGGGTGCTGAGCTGGTGCTCGAGGCTGAGCTGAGGCGCGCGGCTGAGTCGGCCCCCGGGTTCATGCCCCCGGCCGAGGGTCAGGCGCTGTTCGAGGCGGCCGCCGCCTACGCCGGCCGCGGGCCGGTGCTCGAGATCGGCAGCTACTGCGGCAAGTCCACGATCTACCTGGCCGCGGCGGCCCGGGCGGCCGGCCAGCTGGTGGTCACAGTCGACCATCACCGCGGCTCGGAGGAGCACCAGCCCAGCTGGGAGTACCACGATCCCGCTCTGGTCGACCCGCGGACCGGCCGCCTGGACACGCTGCCGGCGCTGCGGGCCACGCTGGCCGCAGCCGGACTCGAAGATCACGTGGTGGTCGTGGTGGGCCGTTCGGCCGATGTGGCCGGGCTCTGGCGCACGCCGCTGGGCCTGGTGTTCATCGACGGCGGGCACACCGAGCAGGCGGCGATGACGGACTACCAGGGCTGGGCCCGGTGGGTGGCCCCCGGCGGCGCGCTGGCGATCCACGACGTGTTTCCCGACCCGGCCGACGGCGGCCGGGCGCCGTACCTGATCTACCGGCGGGCCCTCGCCTCAGGCGCGTTCACCGAGGTCCGCGTCACCGGCTCGCTCCGCCTGCTCCAGCGAACCGCCGCCGGCCTCGGCTGACCGGCCACCCCGACGGACCGTAGCTGGGGGCTTGACCAATCACACATGCCTCCAGCCAGCGCTTGATCCAGCCCCATGGTCCATCGACCGGCCAATAGCCTCAGCGGCCCCATCCCAAAGGACATGTCTTGCCCTGGAAAATGACCGCCTATGAGTAGATATTCGACTCTTAATTCGATAGAATGGCGCGGTAGGCAACTCCTCCTGATCTTCTGAACGAAGGGTGGTTCATGCCCGACGAACCGTTCCCCCCAGCCGGCCCCGGCGCCGAGGAGCCCCCGGGCCCCGCGCCCCTGCCCGGGAACGGGAACGGGCCAGCTGGCGGCATGTCCGGCGGCCCGGAGGACGGCTGGGATGAGTCCCCGTCCGGCGGCCTGGAGGGCGGCTGGGATGAGTCCCCGCCGTCCGGGCCGGAGCAGGGCCTGTTCGTGTGCCTGCCGGCCGGGGCCATGGAGCTGTCCCGGTTCGGCGGTGATGACCAGGGGCCGCCGATGGCGCCGGGCCCGCTGCTGGCCGGGGTGGCCTACGCCGTGGCGGGGGGTGACGGGACGGCCCTGGCCGGGGTGTCGGAGGATTTCTTGTTCGCGGTGATCTCCGGCGGCCGCCGGCTGGCGTCGTGGGGGACGTGGCTGGAGTTCTCCGCGATGCGGGAGCTCGCGCTGCGCCACCCCGTCCCGGCCCGCCCCCGCGACACCCGCGACACCCGCGACACCCGCGACACCCGCGACACCCGCTCCGCTGCTCCCGGGCCGCCCCCGGCACCGGAGCAGCCCGGGGCACCGGAATCGCCCGGGGGCGCCGCGGCGGTGCCCGCGGAGGACGGCCGGGTGCGGTTCGGCGAGTTCGTGGCGGATGAGGTGTCGCTGGACCTGCGGATGAGCTGGCGGGCCGCGGCGGACCGGATCTCCTACGCCTGTGACCTGGCTGGGCGGCTGCCGGTCACGTTCGCCGCGATGGGGGCGGGGCTGATCGACCCGGTGCACGCCAAGATCATCGCCGAGCAGACCGATATCCTGTCCGCGGCCGATGCCGCCCAAGCCGACCCGGTGCTGGCCGCCGCGGCGCCGGTGAAGACCTACGGTGAGCTCCGCGCCGCCGCCGCCCGCCTGGTCCTGCACCTGGACCCCGAGTCGGCGGAGCGGCGTAAGCAGGCGCGGCGGAAAGAAGCGCACGTGCGGCCGTTCCGGGAGGAGTCCGGGAACGCCGGGATGTCCGCCCGGGAGATGCCGCCGGATGAGGTGCTGGCGTCGTGGCAGCATGTCGACCAGCGGGCCAGGGACCTGCGTGCCGCCGGGGTCCCCGGCACCTTGCGCGAGCTCCGCGTGATCGCCTACCTCGATTTGCTGCAGGAACGCGACAGCCGGGACACCCTGCCCGGCCCCGAGCCAGACGGGCCGCCCGGCGCCCCCGGCGCCCCCGGCGGGAACGGCGGGAACGGCGGGCCCGGCGGCCCGGACGGGAACGGCCCGGGCGGCCGCGCCGGGGCCGGACCCAGCACGGGGCCGAGCCTGGCCGCGCTGGTGAACATCACCGTCCCGCTGGCCACCTGCCAGGGCCTCTCGGATACCCCAGGGGAGGCCGCCGGGTTCGGGCTGCTGGATGCGAGCAGCGTCCGGAACCTGATCGCCGCCGCGGCCCGGGACTCGCGCACCCGCTGGTGCGTGACGGTCCTGCACCCCGGCGGGACCGCCGCCGCCCACGGCTGCGCCCCCGGCCAGCACCCCGCACCCCCAGGCCCGGAACCCCCAGGCCCCGAGCCCGCCGGCCCCGCACCCCGAGCACTATCAGGGGACGCCAGCCCAGGTACCACGGGCGGCACCAGCGGCGCCCCGGCGCAGCGGCCCCCGCCCGGCCCGCCCGGCACCCAGCAGGCCCGGGACTACCTGCGCAGCCTGCGGGTCACGCTCACCCCGATCGCCCGCGGCGCCTGTGATCACCGGTACGCCGAGGCCGGATACCAGCCCAGCCGCAAGCTCAGGCACCTGATCACCACCCGGTCGACCCGGTGCACCGCCCCCGGCTGCGGACGCCCCGCCGCCCGCTGCGACCTGGACCACACCCTCGCCTGGCACGCGGGCGGGATCACCTGCGAATGTGATCTGGCCCCCCTGTGCCGCCATCACCACCGGTGCAAGCAGGCCGAAGGCTGGCGGCTGACGCAGCCCGAACCAGGCGTCCTGGTCTGGCACACCCCGGGCGGACGGACATACACCACCACCCCCACCGAATACGCCTAGGCGGGGCCAGCGCCGGTCACGTGATGGTGAGGCGGCCGTCTGGTAGCTGCCGGCTTGGTCGCGCGCGATGACGTGGGGTCGGTATGACCCAGTGTGCGTGCGATAGCTACGCGGGTTGTCCGCTTGCCTTAGCGGAATGGGTTGGTGACCCGGACTCCGCCGGAATCCGCTGCGCGGCCACGACCCGGGCATTGCGGTACACGTCATCGGGAACGGTGACCGTAATATTCCTCACAGTTTCTGTGGAGGCAATGAGCTGGCCCTTCAGCCGCAGCCGCAGGCCCTGGGATCCGCCGCCTGGGACCCGGAAACGGCGTCCCTGAATATCCCCGCGCCGCGGCTGACGCCGGTCAGCGCGTCGGCGGCCAGGACCACCGCGGCCGCGGTCCAGCTGGACCGTTCCGGCGGGAACGGGGCCTGGTTCGCGAACTGCCAGCCGGTCCAGTAGGAGCCGTCCGGATGGCGAAGGTGCTGGATGCTCGCGAAGACCTCGAGCGCCTCCGCGCGCATCCCGCAGGCGTCCAGGGCGAGCACGAGCTCGCAGGTTTCCGCCGCGGTCACCCAGGGCTGGTCGCGGACGCACCGGACGCCCAGGCCAGGGACCACGAAACGGTCCCAGCACGACGCCACCCGGGTGACCGCGTCCGGACCGCTCACCGCGCCGCCGAGCACCGGGTAGTACCAGTCCATGGCGAACCGGCTCTTGTCCGCGAAGGCCTCAGGATGACGGGCCACCAGATGCGCCAGCTGGTCCGCGGCGAACTCCCAGTCGGGCCTCGGGTCGTCGGCCAGCTTGGCCAGCGCGATCGCGCAGCGCAGGCTCTGGTGGATGCTCGAGCACCCGGACAGCAGCGCGTACTGGCCAGGCTGTCCGGCGGCGTCCCGCTCCCAGGCCACCTCGCCACGCGGGGTGCGCAGCTCGAGCACCCATTCCATCGCCCGGCGGACAGCAGGCCACAGGGTCAGGGAGTGCCGTTCGTCGCCGGTCACCAGGTACTCGTGCCAGGCCCCGACGGCGATATACGCCGCGTGGTGGCTTTCGGCCGCCGGATCGGTCACCGTGCCGCTGGTGCTTGACCGGGGCCAGGACCCGTCCGGGCGCTGCGTTTCGCGCAGCCACCGGTAGGCGCGCCGGGCGGGCTCGCGCAGCCCGCAGGCGCTCAGCGCCATCGCGCATTCGACGTGATCCCAGGCGTCGACATGCCCGTCCGGCCACGGGATCGCTCCGGACGGCTCCTGCATCCGCGCGATGGACTCACCCGTGAGTTGTATGACCTGCTGTGTTATCCCCGGGGGGACGATCCCCCCCAGACCCCCCCTGCTCACAGGGGTACTCCCGGCCCGCCTGTGCCTCCTTTAACCGCGTACACCACCAGGCTTTTGCCGATCACGGGATTGAGGGCTCGTTCGGCGAGCCTGGTGGCGGCTGGTTTGCGCATGATGTCCCAGACCAGCAGGCGGTGGTAGGCGCTGGCCAGCCGGTGCTTGTCGTTGTGCACGCCGACCGCGCATTTCAGCCACCAGTACGGTGAATGCAGCCCGTGCGCGTGGTGATGCCAGCGGACCTGCAGGCCCGCCCGCGCCAGCTTGGCCTCGAGCTCGACCCGCGTGTAGATGCGCACATGCCCCCCGGGCACGTCGTGGTACTCGGTGGACAGGGCCCAGCAGATCCGCTCCGGCAGCCAGCTGGGCACCGTGATCGCCGCCAGCCCGCCGGGGCGCAGCACCCGGGCGAGCTCGTTGATCGCCCGCTGGTCATCGAGGATGTGCTCGAACACCTCGGCCGCGATCACCCGGTCGAAGGTGCCGTCGCCGAACGGCATCGCGGCGGCATCACCGGAAATCGCCGCCGCCCCGGCTCGCGGCCCGGCCTCGCCCGCCTCCCGCATCGCGCCGAACATCCCGGTCACACCGATGAGCTCGGCCGGATCCAGGTCGAACGCGACCGCGTTCGCGCCCCGCCGGTACACCTCGAACGCATGCCGTCCGCCGCCGCAGCCCAGGTCGAGCACGCGGTCGCCCGGCCGGACCGGGAACCGGGCGAAGTCAACCGTCAGCACGCCGGTTCCATGACGGTCCGGTACTGCTCGGCCGTCGCCCGGGCCACCGCGGACCAGGCGAAGCGCTCGCCTACCCGGTCAAGCGCCCGGCCCGCCAGGGCGGCGCGCTCGGCGGGGGAGTCGTGCAGCCGTCTCAGCACCGCGGCGAGTTCCTCGTCCTCGCCCGGCGTGACCAGGACGGCGGCGTCCCCTGTCACCTCGGGCAGCGCGCCGGTGCGGCTGGCCACGAGCGGGGTGCCCGACGCCATGTGCTCGCACGCGGGCAGCGAGAAACCTTCGTACAGCGAGGGCACGACGGCGATCTCCGCGCTGGCCAGCAGCGCGGAGAACGCCTCGTCGGCCAGGCCATGGGTAAACGTGATCCGGTCGGTGAGGGACAGCTGGGCCGCCAGCCGTTCGGTCGCGGGGGTCGGCTTGCCCACGATGACCAGGTGCACGTCCCGGTCGGTGGCGACCTTGCCCACCGCCCGCAGCAGCGTGCCCACCCCCTTGATCGCCGAGTCGGCGCTGGCCACCGCGATGATCCGGCCGGGCACCCGGGCCGCCTGGCGCGGCCGGAACACGCGCGTGTCCACCCCGAGGGGGATGATGTGCACCTGGCCGGGCGGCACCTTGAAGTCACGGCAGATGTCGCGCTTGGAGGATTCGGACACCGTGATCAGCGCACCGGACCCGGCGACCCGGCGCGCCACCCTGGCCTGCATCCGGACAAACCCGTACCAGCGCCGCCTGGACAGCCGGGACAGCGGGTTGAGCCCGCCGGCCGCGGCCAGGTCGATGCGCTTATCCACGCTGATCGGATGATGGATGCTGGTGACCAGCGGCAGCCCGAGCCGCCGCACCCCGAGCATCCCGTAGCCGAGCCCTTGGTTGTCGTGGACCACGTCGAAGTCCGCCGCCCGCGCGGTCAGCGTGCGCAGTGCCCGCAGGCTGAAGGTCAGCGGCTCGGGGAAGGCCCCGCCCCACATCATGACGGTCTCGAGCACGTCCGTCCAGTCCCGGTACTCACGCCAGCGCGGGGTGCGGAACGGGTCTTCGTCCCGGTACAGGTCGAGGCTGGGCAGCTCGCGCAGCAGCGGTCCCTCATCCAGCTCAGGGTACGGCTGGCCGGAGAACACCTCCACGTGGTGGCCGAGCGCGTGCAGTTCCCGGCTCAGGTGGCGTACGTAAACGCCCTGGCCGCCGCAGTGCGGTTTGCTGCGGTAGGACAGCAGCGCGATCCGCAGCGGGCGGCTCAAGATAACCACGTGGCACCTTACCACCCGGTAGTCCCGCCGCCCCGGGAAGCCCCGGCCGGCGGGCTGGGTCAGGCCACGTGACCGACGCCGATACCGATCAGGTAGGTGACCCGGCGGCCGCGGCGCCCAGTATCAGCTGCCGTAGCGCACCTCGCCAGAACGGCCGTTCGGTCAGCCGCGCCACCATGCCGCCGCCCGCGATGGCGGCTAGGCCGGCCAGCCCGAGCGCGGCCCACAGCACCTGCAACCCGAGCAGGTAGGGCAGCAGGGGGACGAGCGCCCCGACGGCGAAGGAGGCCAGCGAGGCACCCGCCGCCACGAAGGGTGAGGGCAACTCGGCCGGATCCACGCCGAGTTCTTCCAGCGTGTGCACGGCCAGGGCCTTCTCAGGATGCGCCGAGATCTCGGCGGCGGCCTGCCGCGCGGTGGCCGGGCTGATCCCGCAGGCCCGCAGCATGGTGGCCAGCTCGGCCTGCTCGGCGACGGCGTTGTTCTGCAGCTCGAGCCGTTCCTTGTTGACCTCGGCGTAGATGAGCTCGTTCTGGGAGGAGACGGACACGTACTCCCCGGCGGCCATCGAGCTGGCGCCCGCGGCCAGCCCGGCCAGCCCGGCCAGCCCGGTGAGGATGATCGTATGGGCCGATCCGCCGCCGCCGCCCACCCCGGCGATCAGCGACACGTTGGTCACCAGCCCGTCCATCGCGCCGAACACGGCCGGGCGCAACCACCCGCCGGACACGTCCCTGTGGTGGTGGCCGCCATCATGCCCGTGCGCGTCGGCTCGGGTTCGGTGCTCGGTCGCCATCGGCGTTACCTTCCCCCTGGGACCGGCGCATGCGTCTCGATCTGCCCGGCGATGCTGCCGATTCCTGCGATATCCGTCATGCCGCGTGCCTGCCTTAACGTCATCGCGATCGTTATCATCGTTCTGTGGTCCGTTCCTGGCGTCGTACGCGCTCTCACCCGGATGCTGGGTTCGACCCAGAAGAGGTGGGGCGACTGCTGCTCGCCGGGCACGCGCCGCCACGGGTGGCCAGCGTCGTAAACCGGCTGCACGTTGCAGTCGCCGACATCGATCTCAGCTCTGGTATTGCCGCCGTGTGGCTCGCCCGCCAGGTGCGGTCGCGGGTCACCGTTCAGGACCTACAGTGCTATGAGATGTCCAGCGGGACGTGGCAGTACCTAGGTCGTTGCGGCTCCATCCGGTCCGCCGCTCGCCAGAAGAGGGTTTCCGCCGCGGCCCTCGGGCCCGCGCACCTGCTCCAGGTGGAAGGCAGCTGTGCGAGTCGCGACCTCGCGTGGCGAGCAGGCCGGCCGCTTTCCGAGCGTGATGCGTGGTCACTCGAGGACTGCTGGATAGGCTGCACGACCTTGCGGGTAGCGACCGAAGTGGCGCGAGTCCAGGTCAGCGGCAGGCAGATAGTGGTGCCCGCACATGGCCACGTCGTCGTGGCCTGGAAGGCGCGCAGCGCTGTTCCTCATCTGCGGCGACCGCGGATTACTGCTCTGGACGGCACAGGCAATGTGCTAACCGAACTCGGACCCGGCAATTACCTGGACACCGCCACCATGGCCGCCATCACCTGACGACGACTGAGCGCCTTCCGTGCACCCAGCGGAGTCAGCGCGCATGGCGGAACCGTAGCGATGAACTCGCAGAGCAGATCACCGCTACGGTTGGCCAAGCTGAGTTGCCGTTATGTTATGTGCACTGATCGTATAGGGTAATGATCGGACTATACGCCCTCTTGGTGCTCACGGTCCCGCCAGACAGCACGTAAATGCCCACCGTGCGGTACTCGAATTCGTGCGGAATCGAACGGCAAGTAGCCGTAATCGTTGAGATGCCGGAATATGGCGGACAGCCATATTCCGATGGCCCGAAGACGACGGTTGTCCACCCGCCCCCGACGTTTGCCTCTTGCAGGTCGACAGTCGCCTCGCATTCATACGAGCCGGTGCCCGCGCAGGAGTAGAAATATCCGTATGAATATAGGGTGTCACCGGGATGGCTCAGCCCGGTAACAGCCGTGCACGTCACCGTCTGAGGGATGGTCACCGTCGTGGGTACGCCCCGCGATACAGTGGAGTCCGACCTGGTAACCGAGTGGGCCGGAACACTCCTCGGGGCCGCCACCGCTGCATTCGCGCTAGCCGCTGCAGGCAACGTGAACGTCATCGTCAACAAAATAACCCCGCCGAACAGCGCGGCAATCCCTCTCCGTTTGGGCATGTAAATCCTTCCCTGGGTAGGTATCTAGAGGCAGCGCCCTCGCCACCTTGCGCCTAAATCGTAAGTTCGCATCGCCGTTCGAGAACAGGCAATCCGACCAGCAATTCGACCGGCAATCCGACCGGTAATTTGCGAGGACGGCTTGCGGGGTTCTTGCGGGGTGACGTCCCGGCTTGTACTGGGCGACCGGTCCTGCTGTCTTTTCCAGACGACACTGGGCTCGAATTCGGGTTCTTCTGATCACAAGGTCACCGCGTGCTGGGCCGCTTCGGGGATCGCCAGGACTTTCATGGTCCGTGGCGACCGAACCACGGCGAGTCCTCCGCGAGCGCACAACTGTCAAGGACCCGGAACGCGGGCCCTTGACAGTTATCCCGCCTTTCGGTGCCCTAGCTCTTGGCTGCGTTGTACAGGAACAGGTGGCCGATCGCGGTCGGGTAAACGCCGGTCACGCCCGACGCCGTTGCCGTCAGGTAATTGTAGAAGTACCCGAAGATGACCGGCGTCTGGGCCAGCAGCAACGTCTCGATCTGCCCGGCGATGGTGCGCTGGGTGGACAGGTCGGACAAGGCGACGTACTGCGCGACCAGCTTGTCGTACTGGGCGTTGGCGAAGCGGGCGGCGTTCCACACGCCGTTTCCCTTCGGCGGTGGCGTCTCGAGCGCGGAGGTCAGGAACGCGTTGGGGACGCTCCGGTGACCGTAGTCGACCAGGCTCATGGTGCCGTCCAGCCAGTCGGAGTTCCCGAACGTGGCCTTGCCGTAGTAAGCGTCTGAGCTTTCCACCTTCAGGTTGATCTTCACCCCGATCTGCGCCGCTGACTGCGCCACGATCTGGGCGTACTCGGGGATCTCGAGCAGGGTCTCGGTGATCAGCTGGGTGCTGAACCCGGACGGGTGCCCGGCCGCCGAGAGCAGGGACTTGGCCTGACTGATGTTCTGCGCGCGCTGGGCGATGCTGACGTCGGTGGACGGGTAGACGGGCGCGAACGGACTGTCGTTGCCGAGGTCGGCGTACCCCTTGAACAGCGACTTGACGATTCCCGGCCGGTCCAGGGTGAGCGCGATCGCCTGCCGGACCCGGGGGTCGGTGAACGGCGCTTGATCGCAGCGCATCGACAGCTCCCGGTGCGCGCTCGACTTCAGCTTGATGACGTTGTAGCTGCCGGTGAGCAGTTCCTCGGCGCCGGATACGGAGAACTGCCCGACGACGTCGATGGTTCCGCCGGTCAGCGCCAGGATCGCGGGGTTCTGCGTGTCGTAGAAGGTGAACTGGGTCTGCGACGGCAGCGCCTTGGTGCCCCAGTACGACTCGTTGCGGGTGAACGTGGCGCCCGACTTCGGCGTGTACGAGCCGAGGACGAACGGCCCGGTGCCGATGAACGAGCTCTGCCATTTGGCCGGGGCGTAGTTGTTCGGGATGATGATCACGTTGTAGTTGTCCGAGGACACCAGGTACGGGAAGTTCCCGTTCGGAGCCTGGAGGTGGAACGCGACGGTGTAGTCGTCCACCTTCACCACGCCGGACGGCTTGAGCACGCCGGCGAAGTTGGACGCCGCGCTGGCGCCAGGGCCCGCCTGCAGCTTGAAGGTGTACACCACGTCGTCGGCGGTCAGGGGCGCGCCGTTGTGGAACTTCACCCCCTGGCGGATCTTGAACGTCCAGACGTCGGCGGTGCTGTTCGGCGACCAGCTGGTGGCCAGCACGGGCGTCAGCTGCAGGTTCTGGTCAGACAGGCACAGGTACTCACCGGTCTGCGCGAGCATGTCCAGGCCGCCCTGGTCGGCCACGGTCAGCGGGTCGATGGCCCCGGTGGGCGTGGTGATGCCGGCCTTGATCACCGCCCCAGGCGCGCCGGTGGCCGTCGCCGACGACGACGAGCCGGAGGCCGCCGAGCTCGACGAACTGCTGCTGCAGGCGGCCAGGATGCTGCCGAGCAGCGGCACCGAGATGCCGACCACGGTGCCGCGGCGGATGAAGTCACGGCGGGAGAGCCGCCCCGCGGCGAACTCGTCGATGATGTGATTGGCGATCTCACCTTGGTCCTGGCGCAACCGCCCGAGCCTGCGGTGATCGATATTCCTGGTCATAGGGAACCTCCCTGAGATGGGGCGGATTCATTTCGCTGCAGAGTGCGCAACTCGGCCAGCGGGATGTGACAGCGGATCAGGTGCTCCGGCTCGTCTTCGAGCAGCGGTGGTTCGGTGGATTCGCATACGCCGGTGGGCAGCTTGCGCGGACAGCGGGTATGGAAGACGCAGCCGGTGGGCGGGTCGGCCGCGGACGGGATCTCTCCCGCCAGCCTGATCCGGTCCGGCCGCTGGCCGTCGAGTGAGGGGACAGCGGAGAACAGCGCCTCGGTGTACGGGTGGTGCGGGCCGGCGAACACGGTCTCCGCGGGCCCCACCTCCATCACCCGGCCGAGGTAGAGCACCACGATCCGGTCGGACAGGTACCTGACCAGGCCCAGGTCGTGGGAAATGAACAGGTAGGTAACCTGCTCGGTCTTTTGCAGGTCCGCGAGCAAGTTGAGGATGGCGGCTTGCACCGAGACGTCGAGCGCCGAGGTGGGCTCGTCGCAGACCACCACGTCGGGACCGGCGCCGAAGGCGCGGGCGATCGCGACCCGCTGCTTGAGCCCGCCGGACAGCTGGCCGGGACGCAGCGCCAGGTGCCGGTCCTCCAGCCGGACCGAGCCGATCAGCTCGGCCAGCCGGTCCCGCAGGGCCGCACCGGACAGCCCGGCCAGCCGGGTCAGCGGGCGGCTGATCAGGCTGTGGACCGTGTGCCTACGGTTCAGCGCGGAGTCCGGGTTCTGGAAGACGATCTGCAGCCTGCGCAGGGTCTGCTGGGGTCGCCGCCGGACGTCCGGGCTGAGCGGCGCGCCGGCCAGCGTGACCACCGAGCCCTGGTCGGGTCCGGTGAGCCCGAGCAGCACCCGGGCCAGCGTGGTCTTGCCGCTGCCCGACTCGCCGACCAGCCCGAGTGTCTCGCCCCGGCGGATGGTCAGGTTGACGTCGGCCAGCGCGCGGACACCGCCCCCAGAACCGGCGAAGGTCTTCGACAGCCCCGCCACCTCCACCAGCGGCTCGCCGGTGTCGTGTTCGGCCAGCGCGGCGTCCGCGGCCGGGGTCGCGCGCGGCAGGTCAGGGGCGCTGGCGTGGAAAAAGCAGCGGGAGATACGCAGGTCGCTCACGTCGAAGAAGGGCGGCTCTGAGGACCGGCAGCGGTCCTGGGCCAGCGCGCACCTCGGCGCGAACACGCAGCCGGTCATCGTGTGCCCCGGCGCGGGCAGGAAACCGGGGATGGTGTCCAGCCGGTGGCGGTCCTTGCGCTGCCCGCGCCGCGGGATGCAGCGCAGCAGCCCCACCGTGTACGGGTGCCGCGGGTCGCCGAACACCTGCCGGGCCGGTCCCTCTTCGACCAGCTCGCCCGCGTACAGCACGCCCACCCGGTCGCACATCTTGGCGATCACCGCCAGGTTGTGGCTGATGAAAAGCACCGTGGTGCCGAACTCCTGGCGCAGCGCCGCGACCAGGTCGAGCACCTCGGCCTCGACGGTGGCATCGAGCGCCGTCGTCGGCTCGTCCAGGATCAGCAGCGACGGCGAGGAGGCCAGCGCCATCGCGATGACCGCCCGCTGCGCCATCCCGCCGGACAACTCGTGCGGGTACCGGCGCATCACCCGGTCCGGGTCCGATATCTGCACCTTGCGGAGCATGTCCTGCGCCGACCGCCTGGCCTCGTCGGCCGAGGCGCCGGCGATCTGGTAGACCTCCGCGATCTGCCTGCCCACCCGCAAGGACGGGTTCAGCGCCCGCCCGGGCTCCTGATAGACCATCGAGACGGTCTTGGCCCGCAGGGCGTGCAGCGCCTGCTTGCCCATCGACAGCGGGTCCTGCCCGTTGATGCTGATGGTCCCGCCGCTCACCTGGCCGTTGCGGGGCAGGTACCTGACCAGCGCGAGCGCGACCGTGGACTTCCCCGACCCGGATTCGCCGACGAGCCCGTAGGATTCCCCGCGGCTGACGGCAAAGGACACGTCGCGCAGCGCGAGACGGTCCTGGCCGCGCACCCGGTACGCCACATCCAGATGCGAGACCTCCAGAGCTGGCGTGATATCTCCCGGAACGGGCGGCTCGCTCATGCGTTGAGCACCTGCTCAATCGAGTCGGTGATCAGGTTGACCGCGGTCACCAGCGAGGCGATGGCCAGCGCGGGGAACAGCGTCTGCCACCAGTAGCCGGCCAGCAGGCCGCTGTAGTTGGCGGCGATGTCCGAGCCCCAGTCCGGGGTGGGCGGCTGCACGCCGAAGCCGAGGAAGGACAGCGTGGCCACCGCGAAGACCGCGTAGCCCAGCCGCACCGTGAACTCGACCAAGATGGCGGGCATGACGTTGGGCAAGATCTCGCCGAACATGATCCGGACCGGGTTCTCGCCCAGCAGCCTGGCCGAGGACAGGTAGTCCAGGTTCCGCTCGGCCAGCACCGCGGCCCGGACCGTGCGCGCGATCAGCGGCGTGAAGATGAAGCCGATGACGATGATCAGCGTCACCGTGGACGAGCCGAGGGCGACGATGAACAGGAACGCGATGATCACCGCCGGCAGCGCGAGCACGGCCTCCACCAGCCGCCCGGCGATCAGGTCGACGACCCCGCCGAGGTAGCCCATGGCCAGGCCCAGAGCGGTACCCAAGATGGTGCCAAGCACGGTGGCCAGCGGGGTGATGACCAGGATGTCCCTGGCGCCGACGATGACCCGGGACAGCACGTCCCGGCCGAGCGGGTCGGTGCCGAACCAGTGCGATCCCGACGGAGCGGTGTTGCTGTTGAGCAGCTGCTGCGCGAGCGGGCTGAACGGCGCGATCGCGTGCCCGAAGATCGCGCACACCACCCAGAACAGCACGATGGCCGCGCCGACGACGAACGTCGGCCTGCGCAGCAGCAGTCGCCACCGGGTCGGCGGCGCCAGCACCGTGGCCGCCGCCACCGCGACGGCCCCGACCGGCGTGGCCCTGGGATCCCCGGGCGCGCCGGGATCGACGGTGAGGTCCGTCATTCGCCGCCCCCGATCCGCAGCCGCGGGTTGAGCGCGATCAGCAGCAGGTCCGCGCCCAGGGTGGCCAGCACGTAGACCACGCCGATGGTCAGTACCCCGGCTTCGAGCATCGGGAAGTCCTTGGCCTGCGCGGCCTTGAAGATCAGGTTCCCGATGCCCTGGTAGTTGAAGAGCGTTTCCACCACCACCAGGCCGCCGATCAGGTACCCGGTCTGGGTGGCGATCACCGTGATGGTGGGGAGCAGCGAGTTCCGCAGGACATGCCGGCGGATCACCGTCGCCCGCGGCAGTCCCTTCAGCACCGCGGTGCGGGCGTAGTCCGAGCCGAGTGCCTCGATGGTCCCCGCCCTGGCCATACGGGCAATGTAGCCGAATAGGACGAAAACGAGCGGTATGGCCGGCAAAATCAGATGCCGAAACTGGTTGAGGTCGCCGGCGCCCGCTCCGGCCGATGCGGTCACGGGCAGTACCTTCAGCGTCACGCCGAACACGACGATCAGCACGATACCGGACACGAACTCGGGCACGGTGGCGAGCGATAGCCCGGTGATGGAAATGATCCTGTCCACTCCGCGGCCCGCGTAAAGCGCGGCGATGACCCCGCCGATGATCCCGAGCGGCACCACGATGACGAACGCGAGGAGCGCCAGCTTGACCGAATTGATCAGCGCGGCCCGGATGAAAGGCTCGACCGCGGTCCGGTAGGAGTATGAGGTCCCCATATTGCCGTGCAGCAGACCGCCGATCCAGCTCACGTACCGGGTCAGCAACGGCCGGTTAACGCCGAGTTGGGCGTCCAAGGCCTGCACTGAGCTTTTCGCCGCGAACGGCCCGAGGATTGCGCGACCAGGATCACCTGGGAGAATCTGCCCGGCGAAGAATACGATCAGGCTGATAATCCACAGCGTGAGGATCATCAGCCCGAGGCGCCTTAGAAGGAACGTTGCCAACCGCTGGCCTCCTTGATGCTCGGCCACCTCAGGGATGTTGGGCCGCCTCACGCGGAACGTCCTCGGGCGCCATAGCCTAGCTCAGTTATAGAGGGGTGAGCAGTTAATGACGATCCGGCTGAATGGAAGTGACCTGACTGTTACGCAGGTTGTTGTCGCTGCATGCCACGGTGAGCCCGGTGAGTTGACGGTTGAGCCGATAACCGGCAATCGCGCACCGTAGCGGAAGAGGTACTCAGTAAAAGCCAAGCCGCTTTATGCCTGCCCCCCAGAGAGCTCATCCCATCCACGATTGTGGACCTCTACCTCGTTCACAACGAGGTAGAGGTCCACAATCCTCCAAGACGGTCGAGGGTGGGCGCCGATGGGGCAAGCTTGGGGGGTGGCGAATCTGGACAGCACGCTGATCACCGGCATCGGTGAACTGGTCACCAACGACGACGGCGGCTTCGCCGCGCGGCCGGACGCCGCGCTGGTGATCGCGGGTGGCCGGGTGGCCTGGACCGGGCCGGCCTCGTGGGCTCCGGCCGCGGATGCGGTGGTGGACGCGGGTGGCCGGGCGGTGCTGCCTGGGTTTGTCGATTCCCATGCTCACCTGATCTTCGCCGGCGAACGCAGCGCGGAGTTCGCCGCGCGGATGGCCGGGCGGCCGTACCGCGCGGGCGGCATCCTGGTCACCGTCGAGGCGACCCGCGCGGCCCCCGATGCCGTGCTGCGCGCGAACCTGCGGCGGCTGGCCGTCGAGATGCTCGGCCAGGGCACGACCACGTTCGAGTGCAAGTCCGGGTACGGGCTGACGGTCCCGGACGAGGCGCGCGGCCTCGCGCTCGCCGCCGAGGTCACCCCGGAGGTCACCTACCTGGGGGCGCACGTGGTGCCACCCGAGTTCGCCGCCGACCCGGCCGGCTACCTGGACCTGGTGCGCGGCCCGATGCTGGCGGCGTGCGCGCCGCACGCCCGGTGGATCGACGTGTTCTGCGAGGACGGCGCGTTCGGCGCGGACGAAGCGGCCGCGGTGCTCGCGGCGGGCCGGGCCGCGGGCCTGGCCGCCCGGGTGCACGCGAACCAGCTCGGCCCGGGTCCAGGCGTCCAGGTGGCGGCGCAGGCCGACGCCGCGTCGGCCGACCACTGCACGTTCCTGACCGATGCCGACGTGGACGCGCTGGCCAGCACGCCGGTGGTCGCGACGCTGCTGCCCGGCGCGGAGTTCGGCTGCCGCCAGCCGTTTCCTGACGCCCGCCGGCTGCTCGACGCGGGCGTCACCGTGGCCCTGGCCACGGACTGCAACCCGGGGTCCTCGTTCACCTCCAGCATGCCGTTCTGCATCGCGCTCGCGGTCCGGGAGATGCGGATGACGACCGAGGAGGCGGTCTGGGCCGCGACCGCGGGCGGTGCCCAGGCGCTGCGCCGGGACGACATCGGTCACCTCGGGGTGGGGGCCAGAGCCGACCTGATCCTGCTCGACGCGCCGTCACACGCTTACCTGGCCTACCGCCCCGGCGTCCCGCTGATCAGCGCCGTCTGGCAGGCCGGCCGCCTCGTCGCGGGTTCGTCCCCAAGCCCCCCCAGCCTCCCCTAGGCGGCCGGCGGCTTACGGGCGACGCCACCCCACAGAACCGCGGGGCTGGCGGCCTCGATGTCGCTGTTTGGCCGCCATTCCGGAGCCCGGACCACGCCGGGCTCGACCAGCTCGAGCCCGGCGAACAAGCGGGTCACGCCCGCCCGATCGCGCAGCGCCACCTTCTCCGCCACGGACTGGTTGAGGCGCCGGACCATCTCGGTGTGCTGCTCGGTGTCGATGTCGCTGGCCGGGTGCGAGATCGCGATGAAGCTGCCAGGCACGCAGGCGTCCGCCAGCTGGTGCACGATGGCGCCGGCTTCAGCGTCGTCCAGGACGAACTGCAGGACCGTGAACAGCATGACCGCGACCGGCCGGCTGAAGTCCAGGGTGCCCGCCGCCTGGGCCAGGATCGTTTCCGGGTCCCGCAAATCGGCGTCGAGGTAAGCGCACGCACCCTCGGGACTGCTGGTTAGCAGCGCCCGGGCGTGCGAGAGCACGATGGGGTCGTTGTCGACGTAGACGATCCGGGCGTCGGGCGCCGCGCGCTGCGCGACCTCATGGGTGTTGTTGGCGGTCGGGATGCCCGTGCCGATGTCGAGGAACTGCCTGATCCCTGCCTCGGCGGCGAGGAAGCGGACCGCGCGGGCCAGGAAGGCGCGGTTGGCGCGGACCGAGTACACCAGGTTCGGGTACGCCTGCAGGGTCCGGTCGCCGAGTTCCCTGTCGGCGGCGAAGTTGTCCTTCCCGCCCAGCCAGTAGTCGTAGACACGGGCGATATGCGGGACGCTGGTGTCCAGGTTGGGCATGAAGCTCCTATCGGGCCGACCCGCTCGAGCCTACCGTCAGGTAGCGATGGCGGAAGCGGATCAGCGGCGGACCCGAGTCCGCCACGTACGGCACGCCGGTGACCCGCGCGATGACCAGCAGGTGGTCCCCGGCCGGGGTGATCTGCTGCACGGCGCACTCCAGGGCGGCCAGGGCGCCGTCGACGATCAGCGCGCCCGAATCCGGGCCGCGCCGGTGCGGCACGTCGTCGAGCATGTGCCGGGCGCCCGGCCGCCCGGCCGCCGCGAACCGGCCCGCCAGCATCCGCTGCCCGGCCGCGAGCAGGGTGACCGCGAACCGGGTGACCGGCTCGTCCTCCCGGCCGAACAGCTCGGCCGGATACGACCCGGACATCAGCGAGACGAGCACCATGGCAGGTTCGGCCGATACCGGGCAGAACGCGCTGATCGTCGCCCCGATGTCGTCGTGGCCGTCGGCCGCCGTCAGCAGCGTGACCGCGCCCGCCCAGGCGTCCAGTGCCTCCGCCGCAAGGTCCACGGTTCGTTCGGTCAGGTAATGATCCATCGGCCCGGCAGCATCAGCGGTCCGTACGGCGGCAGGCCGGCGCTGGCCGCCAGCCGCCACGCGGGACCCCAACCCGAGAACCCGGAGAAGGTGTCCGCGAAACCGAGGCCAGCCGCCGCGGCCGGGCGGGCTTCGCTCGACTCCGGCGGACGGAGCTGATCGAGTGGGGTGAGCCGGGGGTAGACGCGCAGCGGAGCGTCGGCGGGCAGCCCGGCCCGCCTCCGGGCGATCTCGGCCGCGGCCTGCATGCCGCCGAGCTCATCGACGAGCCCGTTCTGCGCCGCGTCGGCACCGGTCCAGACCCGGCCGCGAGCGACCTCGTGCACCCGCTCGACCGGCATCCGGCGGCCGGCCGCCACCTTCTCGGTGAAATCGGTGTAGATCGCGTCCAGCCAGGCGTTGATCCGGCTCCACTCATCCTCGCTGAACGGATGGAACGGGCTCAGCATCGTGGCCCCGGCGCCCACGCTCACCGCATCGGTGGTGACGCCGATCCGGTGCAGCGCGTCCTCGAGCACGGGCTTGCCCATGATCACGCCGATCGAGCCGGTGAGCGTGCCGGGCTGAGCGACGATGACGTCGGCTGGCGCGGCGATGAAGTACCCGCCCGAGGCGGCCACGTCGCTCATCGACACCACCACGGGCTTGCCCGCGGCCCGCAGCCTGACCACTTCGCGCCAGATCGTATCGGAGGCGGTGGCGGACCCGCCGGGGCTGTTGACCCGGAGCAGCACGGCCCGTACCCGCTCGTCCGCCAGGGCCAACCGCAGCGCGCCCGCCACCGTGTCCGAGCCCATCGCGCTGCCGCCCAGCGGGCTGCGGGTGCTGCGCCCGGACTTGATCGGGCCGGAGGCGTAGATAACGGCGACGAAACGCTCTCGCGGGTTCGGCAGCCGGCGTGCCCGCTGGGCCAGCATGTGATTGCGCTGGTAGCGCGCGACGTACTGCAGGGTCGCTTCAGGGCCCGCTTCCTTGCGGACGTCCGCGTAGACCTCGTCCCGGTAGCCGAGCGCGTCGACCAGACCTTCGGCGAGGGCGTCGGCGGCCAGGAACGGGCCGCGGTCAAGCAGCGCACGGGCGTCGGCGGCGCTCTTGCCGCGACGTTCGGCGATGGCGGCGGTGATCTGCTCGCCGATCGAGGCCACCAGCCGCATCGAAGCCTCGCGGGCTGGCCCGGTGAAGCCGCGTTCGGTCAGGTTGTCGGCGGCCGACTTGTACTCATACCGCTTGGCGCTGGCGAAGCCGATCCCGAACTTCTCCAGCGCGTCGTGCAGGAACACCTGCTCGACCGTGATGCCGGTAAGCCCGAGGGTGCCAGACGGCTGCAGGTAGATCCGGTCGAACGCGGTCGCCAGGTAGTACGGCACGTTGCCCTGGGTGAACTCACCGAAGGTCTCGGCCCACGCCACCGCCAGCTTGCCCGACTCGCGGAACGCGGAGACCGCCTCGCGTAGCTCCTGCATCCGGGCCAGCCCGATCCGGCCACCGCCCACCTTGACCACGAGCGCCCGGACCCGGTCATCGTGCTGGGCGCGCCGCAAGCCCTCCAGGATGTCGGGCAGCCTCACCTTGCGCCGGGACATGATCGCGGACAGCGGATCGGTGACCGGGGCCTCGGGCAGGCCGTCGGTCAGGTCGAGTTCGAGGATCAGCGGGCCCGTCTGGCGCTGTCGTAGCCTGGTGACCTGTTCGGCGAGTTGCCAGGCGAATTTCGCGTCTGCCATGCGGCCAGCTTACGGTGCCGCTCATCGCCGGTGATAAGGAGCAAAGGAGATCAGCATGGGCGAGCACCCGGTCACCGTTGTGGTGGACGTGGCCAACGTGATGGGTTCACGTCCAGACGGCTGGTGGCGGGACCGGGCGGGAGCCGCGGTTCGCCTGCACGCGGACCTGGTCCGTCTCGCCGCCTCTGGCCGGGCGATGCCGCCAGGTGAGACAGATCCGCCGGATTTCGTCATGGTCCTTGAAGGCGCTGCCAAAGCCGCCGCCGCCCGCATCTCCGCCTTCACCAGCGAGGCCCCGGCCGCCGCCTCCGCCAGCGAGGCGCCTGCCGGTGACGTGCGGGCCGGTGACGTGCGGGCCGGTGACGTGCGGGTCGTGCAGGCGCGCGGATCCGGTGACGACACGATCGTCGAGGTGGTGCGCGACCTGGCCGGGCGCCGCATCGTCGTAACCGCCGACCGCGAGCTGCGCGAGCGAAGCGTGGCGGCCGGTGCGACGATCCTCGGCCCCGGCTGGCTGCTTGGCCTGCTGCGGCCGTTAGCGCCCGGAGCGCCCTGGCATCGGGCCACCCGGCCCGTTCAACCGGGTGGCCCACTTTCCCTCTCGCCCCCGGCGCACTGGGGCGCCGGAGCGAGCATCGTAGCAGCCATAAAGCCGCACTCGCCCGCGTTAGCGGCATAAGTACGTTTTGGAAATGCTGTGAGCACCGGCTTTACTGGAGTATCCGGACCGTTGCCCACCGATGAGACGGAAGATGCTCGTGTTTCTCTTTGCTGTCGCTATTATCCTGTTTGTCGGCTTGCTCTTCGCGATCGACCGCACGCTCAAGGTGGGCAAGCGTGTTCGCCGCCGCCGGGAGGCCAACCGCCGGCTCATCGCCGCCGCGGCCGTAGCGGAAGCCAAGAACGAGCAGAAGACGGCCACGGCCGAGGCCAGCAAGGCGCTCACCTCCCTCATCCCGGCCATCCAGAAGCACGACATCCGGCACGTGGAGTAGCTAGAACATCGAGCGCCGACCGCGGGCTGCCCGCCACAAGCGGGCAAGATAATGGGATGCGGGTTGTCGTCCTGGCTGATACTCATGCGCCCCGGCGCTGGCGGGTGTGCCCGCCCCGGGTGGCCGCGCACCTGCGCGACGCGGACCTTATCCTGCACGCCGGTGACGTCTGCGTCGCGTCGGTACTCACCGAACTGTCGGAGTACGCGCCCGTGGTCGCCGTGCTCGGCAACAATGACGGTCCTGACGTGGCCGGATGGGGGGCCGGCCCGACTGCGGAGCTGGACCTGGACGGGCTCAGCGTGGCGATGGTGCACGACAGCGGGGCCGCCACCGGACGTATCGCGCGGCTGCGCCGCCGGTTTCCTGGCGCGGATCTCGTGGTGTTCGGGCATTCGCACATACCGCTCGACGGCTCAGCCGCTGGCCTGCGGATCTTCAACCCGGGCTCGGCCACGGACCGCAGGCGGCAGCCGCAAGGGACACTCGGGTTGCTGCAGATCGACTCCGGCCGCCTCACCCACGCCAGCATCGTGCCCGTAACCTGAGCGAGCACTTGATCAGTGGATCCGCCGCACCTGATCCACTGGGCCAGCCCGCCCCACTCGAATCACAATCCGTCCGCCAGTACGATAAACCGCAAATTGTCACGGACGCACACTACCAGTGCTCGCGGTGCACGACCTCGTCTAGGGGCCGCCGGTCGGGCCGGCGGATCAGTGCCAGCGGCCGGCCGGCCGGATACCCGAGCGAGATCAGGAAGGCGCAGAACTTATCCGCCGGGAAGCCGAGCACCTCGCGCGCCAGCTCCTGGTCGCCGACCGCGGAGTGGCAGCTGCCGATCCCCAGGTCGGCCGCGGCGAGCATGATGCTCATCGTGGCCTGACCCAGGTCGTAGTACAGGATGTCGCGCCGTCGCTCCGCCTCAGGCGGCGACGCGACCAAGGCGATGGTCGCCGCCGAGTGGGCGACGTGCCCGGCCCCCTGCCACGTCCGCGAGAGCCCGACCAGTCGCTCCCGCTCGGTGACCGCGATGAAATCCCACGGCTGCCAGTTCTGCGACGAGGGCGCAC
>Ga0224557_1000277_pt1 | contig 58193 bp, 50 predicted proteins | sample 714S31014metaG_FD_180677 | JGI IMG/M metagenome (GOLD analysis project Ga0224557, IMG submission 180677) | Peat soil microbial communities from Stordalen Mire, Sweden - 717 S3 10-14 | ecosystem: Environmental > Terrestrial > Soil > Wetlands > Peat | place: Sweden: Norrbotten County, Stordalen...
GACAACAAACTCTGCGGCGACTGGCAGGGATCGCCCAAGTGCCCTGAGAAGGAAGCCGAAGTCTACGAGAAATACGCCGACGAGTTTCCCGACGGCCCACGCACCGCGCAAGCCCTTTATCAGGCCGTCTATCGTCAGGCGGTCCTCACCGATATGTACGCCGCCGATGGAAGCGACAAGAAGGCCGATGACGCCCACAACCACGCCAGGAAACTGGCTGCCACCCTGAAAGACCACTTCGCTCAATCGGATTACACCTGGCGGGCAGGCGCTCTGGTGTTCAAATTGGATGAAGGCGTGCCCGTCTATGGGATCGACATGGAGTGAGCCAGGAAAAGGTCTGCGCAAGGATTTGATGCTTTGAAAGGGCACGGCTTCAGCCGTGCCGTTAGCGCCCGAAAAAGGGGTTGGGCTTTAGCCCCGGCCGGGCGCTCTACGCCAGCTTTACCCGGAGTCCTGCGTTTTTCGTAGCCTGTTCATCCCCTGATGTATCCTCATTGTGGATTCCAATTAAATTTCGACCCCATTCCGGCGGCTTGCAAAGTGATCGGAAGAAGCGCGTCAACCGAACCCTGGAGAATTCTTGAATCCCTATTTGCAATCCGTGTTGCTTGGCATCGTAGAAGGCTTGACCGAGTTTCTGCCCGTCAGCTCAACGGCGCACCTGCGCATCTCTGAAGCTCTGATGAAGATTCCGCTCGATGACGCCTACTGGAAGATGTACACCATCGTCATCCAGTTGGGCGCAATCCTGGCTCTTTGTCTTCTCTTCCTGGCGCGCATCGTCGAGTTTCTCCGCACCTTTCCCAAAGGCGAAAACGGCGACCGCACCTGGTTCAATCACCCCATCTCCCTCACCCTCATCGCCTTCGCTTTCACGTCGGCTCCCGCTCTGCTGCTGCACAAATGGAGCGAAAAGAATCTCGGCAGCATCCAGGCCATGGCCATTGCCCTGCTCCTCGGCGGCATCGTCATGTGGATCATCGATGCCTGGTCCGATCGCCGCGAACCAAGCACGACCCATGTCGAGGAGATGAGCCTGCCGCAAGCCATCTGGATCGGCCTCTGCCAAACACTCTCGGCAGTCTTTCCCGGAACCTCGCGCTCCATGTCCACCATCGCCGCCGGCCAACTTGTGGGTCTCGACCGCCCCTCAGCCCTCGAGTTCAGCTTCCTGCTCTCCATTCCCACCATGATCGCCGCCACCTGTTGGGACCTGCTGAAGGAGCTTCACCCCAGCAAGGCAGCTGAGGCCGCCGGGGTCGCCGCCGCGCACGTCGTCATGAACCCCGAACGCTGGATCGTCCTCTTCATCGGCATCGCGGTCTCCTTCTTTGTCGCCCTCGGCGTCGTCGAGTGGTTCCTGTTCTGGGTGCGCAAGCACGGCTTTACCCTCTTCGCCATCTACCGCATCCTGCTGGGCGGGACCCTGCTGATCTGGGGAGCCAGGATACTCGGCAGCTGACCAGCTGAGGGCCTTTGAGCTTTGAGGTGCAATTGCTGTTGGGTCGAGATTTTGACAGGCTGCGGAATGGCTTAAGTTATGTGTCAGTCGTCCATCGGCGTCGCCGACCCACGCAGGGATGAAACCGCGTCCGACGCTGCCGCCGCTAACCCGCTAACTCGCTATCCCCGCTTCAGCGGGGGCTAACTCGCTGCTTTTGCCCGAACACGCCGGGTGCCCCAGGTTTCGATTTTGAGACCTGGGAAACAACATGACTCCGGCCGGATTGTTTCGAAGATATGCAAAAATTCGCCCGCCACATCATCGTTCCCCTCGCAGGCAAGCGCGGCTGGAAGAGCTTTTGCGAAATCGGCGCAAGCACCGGCCTAAGCACAGATGAAATCCTCAAGCTGCCCAACATCACCTACACCATCCTCGACCCCTGCCTCGACGCCGATCTCTCCCACAAGTACGCCAACGACCCGCGCGTAACAGTTCACAAGCGCAACAGCCTCGACGCCCTCCCAGACTTGCACGGCGCCTTCGACTGCATCCTCATCGACGGCGATCACAACTGGTACACCGTCTTCAACGAGCTGCGCCTTATCCGCGAGCGAACCCTCCTCAGGCCCGGAGGAATGATCTTCTTCCACGACGTCGGCCGCCCCTATGGCCGCCGCGATATGTACTACCAGCCGGAGACCGTTCCCCCGGAATTCCGCCAGGAATACGAACGCAAGGGCATCGTTCGCGGCCAGAGCAAGCTGGCCGACTCCGAAGGCTCCAACCGGATTCACTTCAATGCCGTACGCGAGGGCGGACCCAGGAACGGCGTCCTCACCGCCATTGAAGACTTCGTCGCCAGCCATCCCTCCGACTATCGATTCACGCGCATCAAGGCCCAATACGGCCTCGGCATCCTGCAATACCGCAGCCAATCAGCCTCCGAAGATCTCGCCTTCCTCGGCCTCCGCCTCAGCGCCGCCCGTCACAGCCTCATCGGCCCCCTGAAATCCTCCCCGGCCCACTCCCTGAAAAAAGCATTCCGCAGCATCTCCCGCCGCCTCAAGAAGTAACCATCCCCACAAAGTCCACACATCTCAATGTGTGATACGCTACACATATCAGGAGGTGCGACCATGCCAACCAATCTGGCCCTCGATGACCGGCTCATCGACGAAGCACGGAAGATCGGCAACCACAAAACCAAGAAGGAAGCCGTAACCGCCGCCCTGGTCGAGTACATCCGCCGCCGCAAACAGTTGGAGATTCTCGATCTCTTCGGAACCATCGACTTCGATCCCGAATACGACTACAAGAAGATGCGGCAGCTCGACCGCATTGAGATTGACCCAGATTGAAAGTCATCGTCGATACCTGCGTTTGGTCGCTTTCGCTCAGGCGTCGCGATGTAACCCGCATCAACGCCGAAGAGCAACAGATGCTCATGCAGCTCATGGATGCCATTCGGGACGGCCGCGCCGCAATCATCGGCCCAATCCGGCAGGAAATACTTTCAGGCATCAGGAATCGCGCTCAATTCGCTAAAACTGAAGGGTTTCTCGATCCGTTTCTCGACGAAGAAATCACCCCCGCCGATTATGTAGAGGCCGCCCGCCTGTACAACTTCTGCCAGGATCACGGAGTTCAATGCGGTCCAGTGGATATTCTCCTCTGCGCAGTCGCCGCCCGAAAGCACTTCGGCATCCTAACCAACGACCAGGCCCTGAAGCGCTGCATTGAAGTCTTAGAGTCAGAAGGCCTGATCCAATAACCTCCACGTTCGGCATTCCGAGCTCCACGCGAGGATGCCCGCTCCCTGATCTCTGATCTCTGATCTCCGATCCCTGACCCCTGATCCCTGACCACTGATCCCTGATCCCTGATCCCTGACCACTGCTTCCGGGGGTCCACACCAAGGTTCCCCCCGCTCACTTTTGCCTGTAATCCCCCTCCCGCGCCCCGATAATGAAAGCTGCTCTGGGACTCTTCGCCCGCTCCTTCAGCTCGCTCGCGGCAGATTCCCGAGCGGCCAACGAGCGGGAGCGCCCCACCCATGAAACCCATTCGCATCGTCCTATCCCCCACGCGGAGCCGCCCCCTGAATGTATTCCTGGGGCTCGTGCTCTTGCTGGTCGCGCTCCTCCTTCTCCTCTCGCTCGCCACCTACCGCGCCTCCGACCCCTCTCTGAACACCGCTTCAGGAGAGGCCGGCCCCCACGCAGTGGGCAACTGGATCGGCCTTTTCGGCGCTTGGCTCAGCGACTTGCTCTTGCAATCCCTCGGCTTCACCGCCTTTTTCCTGCCTCTCTGGCTCGGCGGAATCGGCTGGACCTGGATGCATTCCCGCCCCGGCGGCTCGCCCTGGCTTCGCTGGACAGGCACCCTCCTGGCACTGGTTTTTGTCCCTGCCGTCTTTGGCCTGCTGCCCTGGCACTGGCGCTGGCTCCATGTGCTCCCCATCGAGGGTGTCGCAGGCCGCCTCATGGCCGGTCTTCTCGTCACATACCTCAACATTCAGGGTGCATGGCTGGTAGCCGCCGTCCTCGCTGCTGCCGGTCTTTACTTCGCCTCCGCCGTCAGTTTCTCGGTCGTCGCCGAACATATCCAGAATCGCTGGCTCCAAGCCGTCTCCCTCCGTGACCGCTGGCGCAACTGGCGCGAGGAACGCGCTGAACAAAAAGAAGCCGAGCGTGACCAGGAACCGGAGCCCGTCTCAGTCCAGCATGAGGCGAGCAAGAGCATCTTCAGCTTCTTCCGCCGCAATCATGAATCTGACGTAGACCCGCTCGACGACATCCCCGCCTACCAACGCGCCGCCTTGCAGCCGGTTGAAGAGCGAATCCCCATCGCCAATCGCAGAACCAGCATCTGGGAGCGCCCCGATGCCATGCCCGATGCTGCCGCGGCAATCCATTCAGTTCCCGTCCCTCCGCCGTCCTTTTCGCCCAGCCCACGAATGCCGGGTGCCCCAGAGCCTGCCCTGAGCATGTCGAAGGGTCCCGCTTTTGAGACCTGGGAGGCCAGATCAGCCGGCAATCCGGAACCAAGGGAAGCTCCGCCTTCCCGGCCCACCGCTCCCCTCTTCCAGCCCACCTATCCCGCCGGCGAAATCGCCATCCACAACCGCGCCGATGCCGACATGCGCCACGCCACCGTCGCCCCCAAGAATCTAAGCGGCTTCAAACTCCCGCCCAGCACCCTGCTCAACCCCGGTGAAGGCCCGCAAGCCGTCCGTGAAGACGAGTTGCGCGAAGAAGCCAAAGTCCTCGTCGAAAAATGCGCCGAGTTCGATGTCCGCGGCCAGGTCGTCCAAATCAACCCCGGCCCCATGGTCACCACGTATGAGTTCAAGCCCGAAGCCGGCGTCAAGTACTCGCGCGTCACCGGCCTCGCCGACGACCTCTGCCTCGCCATGCGCGCCGAATCCATTCTCATCGAACGCATGGCCGGCAAAAGCACCGTCGGCATTCAGGTCCCCAATCACGAGCGCGAAACCATCCACCTCCGCGACGTGCTCGAGTCGGAAACCTTCAACAAATCCAAGTCCCGCCTCACCCTGGCCATGGGCAAGGACATCAACGGCCGCATCGTCACTGCCGACCTCTCGTCCATGCCCCACGTCCTCATCGCCGGCTCCACAGGCAGCGGAAAATCCGTGGCCATCAACGCCATGATCATGAGTTTGCTCTTCCGCACCACGCCCTCGCAGGTTCGCCTCATCCTCGTCGATCCCAAGCGCGTCGAGCTCGGCATGTACGAGGGCATCCCGCACCTCTTCACGCCCATCATCACCGAGCCCAAGCTCGCCGCAAACGCCCTGCGCAACGCGGTGAGAGAAATGGAACGCCGCCTCAAGCTGCTCGCCAGCCGCAGCGTCCGCAACATCGACCAGTACAACAAGCTCTTCGAGAGCACCATGCCCTCGCTCTTCGACGACGCCGACGATAACGAGCCGCTCCCCTTCATCGTCATCATCATTGACGAGCTCGCCGACCTGATGATGCTCGACCGCGCCAATGTTGAAGAGTCCATCACCCGCCTGGCGCAGATGGCCCGCGCCGTCGGCATTCATCTCATCCTGGCCACGCAGCGCCCCTCGGTCGACGTCATCACCGGACTGATCAAGGCCAACGTACCAACCAGAATCAGCTTCCGCCTCGCCACCAAGGTCGATTCCCGCACCATTCTCGACACCAACGGCGCAGAGGCACTGCTCGGCCGCGGCGACATGCTCTTCCTCCCGCCCGGCACCAGCCGCTTGATGCGCCTCCACGCACCTTATGTCAGTGAAAAAGAAACCGCCGCCGTAGTCGGCTTCTGGAAGCAGCAAGGCCAGGCCGAGTACGTTGAAGGCTTCCTCGAATCCCCAAAGGACGACCGCCCCTCGGTCGACGGCTCCAACAGCGACCCCGAAGAAAACGACCCCATGTTCGACGACGCCGTCCGCCTCGTCTTCGAATTCGGAAAGGCGAGCACCTCGCTGCTCCAGCGCCGCCTAAGAATCGGCTACGGCCGCGCCGCCCATCTGATCGATTTAATGGAGCGCGACGGTCTGGTAGGACCCGCCGACGGCAGCCGCCCCCGCGAGCTACTAAAAGCCCCCGGCTGGCTGCATGAAGTCGCCGCCGTCAACCAATAATGTGAACGGCATGCCCCTGCTGCGCATCTAGTGCATAGGAGCCGCCCCCAATGAAGAGACTCTTCGCCCTCTGCCTGCTCGCATCCGCCACTTTGACGGCGCAACAGATCCCCGGAGCCACCGAACTCCCCGGCAGCCCCTTCTCCATCAAGAAGACCTGGATCATCGGCGGGGTCGGCAGTTGGGACTACCTGACCCTGGACCCCGCAGCCCGCCAGCTCTTTATCGCACACGGTTCCATCATGCAAGTGGTCGATGTGACGGCTGGAACCGTCGCGGGCAAGATCACCGGCCTCCGCGGAGCCCACGCCATTGCCCTGGACGACACCGGCGAATTCGGCTATATCAGCGACGGCCCGGCCGATCAGGTCAAGGTCTTTGACCGCCGCTCGTTTGCCGTGGTGGCCACCATTCCCACCGGCCCCACTCCCCGCGCCCTCGTCTTTGAACCGCAAAGCCGCCTGCTCTTCGCCATCTGCACCAACCCATTCACGGTCAACCCCACCAGTCCAAATCCGTCCCGCAACCAGGCCAACCCGCCTCCCAGTTCCCCCACCCGCTCTGCGCCGCCCGGCAGAAACCCACAGCCCATCTCACCCCAGGAAATCAAAACCTCCATCACCGTCATCGATGCGCAAACCCGCCAACCGCTTGCCCAAATCCTCATGCCCGGCCGTCTCGGATTTGCGCAAACCGACGGCCAAGGCCAGGTGTTCATCAACATCGTCAACCGCAACCAGATTGCCCGCATCGATGCGCAGTCTCTCGGCGCACTCTTGCGCAAGCAGTCCTCCGCGGCTTCAGTCCTCGACTGGAGCCACGAGTCCCGGCCGGCTCAATCTTCCGCGGATTCAATGCGCCTCTTTGCCCTTGGGACCGACTGCCCGGAGCCAAGCGCTCTTGCCGCCGATGGGCCGCACGCGCGCCTCTTTGTTGCCTGCGGCAATATGAAAATGGCCATCCTGAACGCCGGCACAGGTGAAGTCGTAGCCTTCTTGCCCACAGGCCCCGGCACCGATGCCATCGGTTACGACCCCGGCCGCGGCCTTATCTACTCCGCCAACGGAGGCGCCAACGGAAGCCTCACCATCGTTCGCCAGGACATCGCCGACTCCTATGCGGTCGTTCAGGTGCTGCCCACCCGCCAGCGAGCCCGGACCCTGGCCGTCAACTCCTCCACCGGCGAGGTCTATCTGGTCACCGATCTGCTTGGGGTGAATCTCGCTCAGGCTGGCGGCATCGGCACCCTCCAATCGTCCCCGGCAAACGGCAGCTTCCAGGTCCTGGTCATCGGCAACTGATGCAAATGCCTCCCCTGCATGAAATTTCAGAAATTTCTCGACCCGGCGGGTGCAAACTAGACGTATGCTCGATTTCCCTCATCAGCCGGATCTCCCCACCCTGCTGCTCATTGACGACGACATGGTCAGCCGGGAAGTGATGGCCACGGTTCTCACCATGACTGGCTACACGATGCACACAGCCCCAAGCGGCGAGGCATCGCTGGAGCTGCTCGACAGCGGCAGTTGCGTTCCCGCCGCCATCCTGATGGATGCCCAGATGCCCGGCCTCAGCGGAACCCGCCTCATCGAGGAACTTCGCGCGCGCTCCACAGCCCGTATCGTTGCCATCAGCGCCAGCAAAGTTCCGGACGATGTGGTCGCCGCCTGCGACGGATTCCTGCTCAAGCCCTTTGCCGCTGATGCCGTTCAGAGGCTCCTCGAAGGGCAACCGCCGCAGGCCGCTCCCACCGCCGCGCCAGTTGTCGCCACGGAACCCTTCCTGGACCCCGGCGCCCCCGTCGTCAAGGCGGAGACCCTGGCCCAGCTTCGCGACATGATGCCCGAAACCGCCGTCAAGGAAATTTACGCCGCCATCGTTGCCGATCTTTACAAGCGTCTGACCGCGCTTGAGGCCGCCATCGCCAAAGACGACGCCGCGGAGGTCCGTCGCATCGGCCACTCCATCAAAGGCGGCTGCGGCATGGCCGGCGCCTTGCAGGCTGCCCGCCTGGGCGCTTTGCTCCAGTCCGGCGCCATCGAGCTCGTTTCCAACCGTAACCAATTGGATAACAGCACCGCCATGCTCGCCGATTTGCGCGCCGCCGCACGAAACCTGGAGAGTATGCTTGAGCAAGAATTCCCTGCTTAGGGATTGCCTGTTCCAAAGCCCTTGGCCGAGTTTTTTCTTCGTCGCCCAGGGGTCCGGCCCGGCATCGGGAGGCTAGCCGCTCACGTGCAAGATCCCATCCGAATCGTACTAGCGGACGATCATCCGGTCGTCCGAATCGGTGTTCGCAACATGCTCACCGCAAAGGACGGCTTTGAGGTCGTGGGCGAAGCCAACGACGGCGACGAAGCCATCACCAACACCCTCGAGTTGGAGCCCGATATTCTGCTCCTCGATGTGCAGATGCCCCGGCTCCCAGGCCTTGAGGCTATGCGCGCCATCATGGCTGGTACGCCCACGGTCAAGATTCTGCTCCTCACCTCCACCATCACCACCCAGCAGATTATTGAGGCTTTGCACATTGGCGCACGCGGCATCGTGCTCAAAGACGCCCTCGTCGGCCACCTGCAAACCGCCATTCGCACCGTCTACTCCGGCGACTACTGGATCGGCGGCAAGCGCGTCATCAACCTGGTCTCCGCGCTGCACGATTTAATGCAGCAGGCCCAGGTGCCGCAGCGCAAGACCTACGGCCTCACCCCCCGCGAGCTTGAAGTCGTCGGCACCATCGTTGAAGGTTGCAGCAACCGCGACATCGCCAAGCAGTTCAACCTCAGCGAAGAGACCGTCAAGCGCCACCTCTCCAACATCTTTGACAAGACCGGCGTTTCCACGCGCCTCGAACTAGCCCTCTTCGCCATCGCCCACCAACTCGTCGCCCCGCCATAAAGACGCATACGGTTAGAGCATTTTCAACTCAAGTGTTAACACGTCGGCTGTGCTCCATCCATTGTGCGTCCTTTGCACAATGGGCGGGCGGGCTATGATGTCCATCTCGACGGTAAAGAGTTAACCCGAATGCGCTCTAGTTCTTTGGCCGTATGAAAATGTTCCTTTTGGAAATGTAGCGCCGGCCTCCTGGCCGGCTGTAGCGTGGGCCTCCCGGCCCACGTTCGTTCATTGGATAGAACATCTTCATCCGGTCACGGACCTAGTACTGCGGGCCGATGGCGCTGCACGAAATCAATCCGCGTCTGCATGCAGGTTTGGTGTCGTACTGAAACACAGGTTGACCATTCGACGCCATTTTGCTAAGCTTGCACTCGTAAGCTTTGGTATGACCGCTGCTTGCAAGTCCCCAAAGCGATGGATGCATGAAAAGGCCGCCAACAGGCGGCTTTTTCCATTGTGGCATGAGGGGGTTGTGCAATGAACATTGCTTTCCTGGGATTGGGCAAAATGGGCACGCCCATGGCGCGGCGTCTGATGGCCGCCGGCAACGAACTGACGGTCTGGAACCGCAACCCCGAACGTGCCCACGCATTGCAAGGCGCGCAGGTCGCGTCCTCCCCAGCCGAAGCCGCACGCACCGCCGAAGTCGTCCTGACCAGCCTCTTCGACGATGCCGCCAACGAACAAGTCCTCTTCGGTCCCGAAGGCGTTCTTGACGCCCTTCAGCCCGGCGCCCTCCACATCTCGCTCTCCACCATCAGCGTCGATCTCTGTGACCGCCTGACCGCCGAGCACGCCCGCCGCAAACAGCTCTTTGTCGCCGCCCCAGTCTTCGGCCGCCCCAACGTAGCCGGGGAAGGCCGCCTGTGGATTGTCGCCGCCGGCGCTGACGACGCCATCGCCCAAGCGCGTCCGCTCCTCGAATCCCTCTCCCGCGGCATCTCCGTCATCGGACGCGAGCCCCGCCAGGCGCACGCCCTCAAGCTGGGCGGAAACTTCCTCATCAGCGCCATGATCCACTCCCTCGCCGAATCCTTCGTCTATGCCCACGCCCAGGGCATAGACCCCGCGGCCTTCCTCGAAACCGTCAACAGCGCGCTCTTCCAGTCCCCGTTCTACGCGGCCTACGGCCAGGTCATGCTCCACCCCCCGGAGCACCCCGGCGCAACCATCGAGCTGGGTGCAAAAGACCTCCGCTTGCTTCAAGAAGCCGCCGCCGGCCGCCACACCAGCCTCAGCCTCGCCGGCAACCTCGCTCAAATCTTTGCCCAGGCCCGGCAATCCGGCCTCGGCGATGAGGACTGGGCCGTAGGCCAGTACCGCATGGCCCAGCGGCGAGGCGTGCTTGAGGGTTGATTTAGAGCGCTGTGCTCCACAGCACTTTTGCTCCGCCCAGTTGTTGGGTAGGATAGAAACATGAATCTCAAGGGAAAAATCGTCTTTATCACCGGAGCCAGCTCCGGCATTGGCGCGGCCACGGCTCTTGCCTTCGCAGCGGCGGGCGCGCGGCTCCTGCTCGCGGCCCGGCGCGCGGGCAAACTCGCCCAGATCGCTTCACTCGCCCTCGAGCGTGGAGCCGCCGCCGTGCACTCCATCGACCTGGACGTCCGCGATCACCGCGCCGTCCAGAACGCCATTGACACGCTTCCGCCCGAGTGGGCCGAGATTGACGTCCTGGTCAACAACGCCGGACTCAGCCGTGGCCTGGAAAAGCTCTATATGGGCAAAATTGAAGACTGGGACGAGATGATCGACACCAACGTCAAAGGCCTGCTCTACGTCACCCGCGCCGTTGTGCCCGGCATGGTGGTGCGCGGCCATGGCCACGTGGTCAACCTTGGTTCCACCGCCGGCGAACTCCCCTATCCCAATGGCGCCGTCTATTGCGCCAGCAAGGCTGCCGAGCACTCCATCAACGACGGACTCCGCCAGGACCTGCTGGGAACCCCGGTCCGCGTCACCAGCATCGAACCCGGAATGGTGGAAACCGATTTCAGCCTGGTCCGCTTTCGCGGCGATGCGGAACGGGCTGCCAAAGTCTACAAGGGGGTAACTCCGCTCACGCCGGAAGACGTCGCCGATGCCATCCTATGGGCCGCCAGCCGTCCGCCCCATGTGAACATCGCACAAGTGGTGCTCACCACCATCGACCAGGCCAACTCCCTGCTCTTTAACCGTCAGCCATAGCCGGCGGTTGTGCCCCGTTGCTTTCAAAAGGGCGTGGCTTCGGCCCCGAGGGAATGCCTCCAGGCAGCCAAACCTTAGCCCATCGCCTGGATCTGCCCTTCAATCTGGGTCAGCGCGGCCTCCAGGGCGGTACGCCGGGCCGGATTCGAGGTCCGCTGCGAAAGAATATTCTCTCGTTGCAGGTTGAGCGCTTGTCTTTGGCGCTCAATCTCGGCATGACGCTGTTGGGCCAGCCGTCGCGCGTCTTCACTTACAAAGCTGGCGCCGGGGTCAACCTCCGGTTGCTCCAATGTATTTGCCATCTGAATCCTCCAGGGATTTACTTTCTTGATCCACGAGACCTATCTTTATTCTACGAGGGTTTAGCCGGTGTGCGCTGCCCTGATTGAGAATCGCCCTGAAGATCGTCGTCTCTTGAAAGAGGTAGAATTTCTCATGCGAGCTTGGCAGATTTCGTCGTTTGGTATTGATTCTTTGGAGTTTGTGGAGCGGCCAACCCCCTCGCCAGACCCCGGTGAAGTGCTGGTCAAGGTCCGTGCGATTTCCTTCAACTATCGCGATTTGTTGATGGTCAAAGGGCTCTACAACCCAAAATTGAAGTTTCCCCGCGTTCCATGCTCCGACGGCGCCGGAGAAGTGGTGGAGGTCGGCGAAGGCGTCACCGCCTGGAAGCCCGGTGACCGCGTAGCCCCCATCTTCATGCAAAACTGGCTCGACGGCGCCCTCACCCCAGCCAAGGCGAGGGGTGCGCTCGGCGGCGACATCGACGGCGTGTTGGCCGAGTACATCGTGCTCAATGAAGCCGGCCTGGTGCGCATTCCCCAGCACCTCAGCTTTCAGGAAGCGGCCACGCTGCCCTGCGCCGCCGTCACCGCATGGAACGCCCTGGCTGCCGGCAATCTGCAGCCCGGAGCCACGGTCCTGGTCCAGGGTACAGGAGGCGTCTCCATCTTTGCCCTCCAGCTTGCCCGCCTTCGTGGTGCGCGCGTGCTCGGCATCTCCTCGAGCGACGACAAGCTCAAACGCGCCGCCTCTCTGGGCCTGGACGCCGGCCTCAACTACTCCGACAACCCCGACTGGGACCGATGGGCCCTCGAAGAGACCGCCGGCGAAGGCGTTGACATGGTGGTCGAAGTGGGCGGCATCGCCACCCTCCCCCGCTCCATCAAGTCCATTCGCATTGGCGGAACCATCGCCCAGGTTGGCATCCTCTCCGGCCCCGCCGACCTCGCTGCCAACATTCCCTTCCCCATTCCCTCCATCCTCCACAAACAAGCCCGCCTCCACGGAATTTACGTCGGCTCGCGCAAGGACTTCGAAGACATGAACAAAGCCATCGCCCTCACCCAACTCCGGCCCATCGGCGAAAACTTCCACTGGTCCCAGGCCCGCGAGGCGCTCACCCGCATGGAAGAAGCCAGCCACTTCGGCAAGCTGGTCCTCACCGTCGCCTGACGGCATCTTTTCTGACAGTGCAGAGTTCTGGGTGCCCCATCCTCGCCACGTCTTTGTGGCTAGTGTGGGATAGCATGAGGTCCGCAATGCGGGAACAATGAACAATGCCTTCCCAGGGAAAGGCCCCATCCATGCGTACCGTCTATCATCGTGCTCTTCTTGGCATCGCCTCACTCCTATTCCCTTCCAGCATCGTCTTCGCCCAGGCCCCCGCCGCCATGCCGCCGGCCCAAAACGGCCTTGCCAACTCCGGAATGGGCGATGCACAATTCAGCATCTCGCTTTTGACGGTTTTTTATCCCCATCCCCGTGAAGACCATCCAAACTTGATGTTGGAAGACCGCTCCAGCAACGGCGAGTTCCCCGTCAATGCGGAAGACAACGAGGCGCGCAATGTCTGAAATCCCTGCCGCAACATTTTCCACTGGCGGATCGCTCAAGGACCAGAAAACCGACTTGAGTGTCCAGGCTCTGGCCCACTCCTTCCTCGACAACCTCTTCTTTGTGCAGGGCAGGTCCCTCGAGCGCGCCACCGTCAACGACCTTTACATGGCTCTTGCCCACACCGTGCGCGATCGTCTCGTCGAGCGTTGGATCTCCACCGTCAAGAACTATCGCACCCAGGATGTGCGCGTGGTCTGTTACCTCTCGGCCGAGTTCCTTACCGGACCCCATCTGGCCAACAACCTCATCAACCTGGGCATCTATGACGAGACTGAGCAGGCCATGCGCACGCTCGGCCTCGATCTCAACGTCCTCATCGAGCAGGAAGAAGAGCCCGGCCTGGGCAACGGCGGCCTCGGACGCCTTGCCTCCTGCTTCATGGATTCACTCGCCACCCTCGATGTTCCCGCCATTGGCTACGGCATTCGCTACGAATATGGAATCTTCAACCAGCAGATCCGCGACGGCTGGCAGATCGAGACCACTGACAAATGGTTGCGCCTCGGCAATCCCTGGGCCCTTGAACGCCCCGAAGATGCATTCGAGGTAAAGATGGGCGGCCGCACCGAAAGACACACCGATGCCAATGGCCGCATGCGCGTGCTGTGGATTCCGCAACGAGTGGTGCGCGGCGTCCCCCACGACACGCCCATCCTCGGCTACCGCACCAACACCGCAAACACCATGCGCCTCTGGTCCGCTCAGGCCGTCGAGTCCTTCGATTTCGGAACCTTCAACACCGGCGACTTCTTCGGCGCCGTGGCCGACAAGGTCTCTTCTGAGAACATCTCCAAGATCCTCTATCCCAACGACGAGGGCTTTCAAGGCAAACAGCTCCGCCTCGCCCAGCAGTTCTTCTTCGTCTCCTGCTCGCTGCAGCACATTCTGCAAATTCAGATCAATGAGAACCGTCCCCTGGTCGAGCTGCATCGCAACTTCGCGATTCAGATGAACGACACCCATCCCGCCATCTCCGTCGCCGAGCTGATGCGCCTCCTCGTCGATGAGCACGCCATGGAGTGGGACGCGGCCTGGAGCGTCACCCAGCATACCCTCGGTTACACCAACCACACCCTCATGCCGGAGGCCCTCGAGCAGTGGCCGCGCTCCCTCTTCGATTCGCTGCTCCCTCGCCATCTTGAGATCGTCGACGAAATCAATCGCCGCCACCTCGACGACGTGCGAAAAAAGTTCCCTGGGGACGGCGAGCGCGCTCAACGCTTATCCCTCATCGATGAAAGCGGCGACAAATTCGTGCGCATGGCCCATCTGGCCGCGCTTGGCAGCCATGCCATCAATGGCGTGGCCGCGCTCCACACTGAGCTGCTTAAAACCAACGTCCTGCGCGATTTTTACGAACTCACTCCTGAAAAATTCTCCAACAAGACCAACGGCGTCACGCCCCGCCGCTGGATGGTCCTCGCCAATCCCGGCCTCGCCCGGCTCCTCACGGCGCGCCTCGGCGCCGGATGGATTCGCGATCTTGAGAAGCTTCGCCGCCTCGAGCCCATCGTCTCCGACCGCGAACTCCGCGACGAATGGAGAGCCATCAAGCTCGGCAACAAGGTTGCGCTCTCCAATTACATGCACGAGCGCCTCGGCATCGTCGCCGATCCGCAATCCATGTTTGACGTGCTGGTCAAAAGGCTCCATGAATACAAGAGGCAGCACCTGCAGATTCTGCATATCCTGACGCTCTACAAGCGCATCCAGCGCGACCCGGACGAGGAAGTCGTTCCCCGCACGTTCGTCTTCGGCGGCAAAGCCGCGCCCGGCTATCGCATGGCAAAGCTCATCATCAAACTCATCCATTCCGCGGGTGAGGTCATCAACGCCGATCCCAGGGTGCGGGGAAGGCTCAAGGTCGTCTTTCTGCCCGATTACAACGTCAAACTGGGTCAGAGAGTCTACCCCGCCGCCGACTTGTCTGAACAAATCTCTCTCGCGGGCAAGGAAGCTTCAGGAACCGGGAACATGAAGTTCGCCATGAATGGAGCGCTGACCATTGGCACTCTCGACGGCGCTAACATCGAGATACGCGAGGAAGTCGGCGCGGAGAACTTCTTCCTCTTCGGACTTACCGCCCCCGAGGTCGAGCGGCGGAAGCGCGAGGGATACAATCCCCGCGCAATCTACGACTCCAACGCCAACCTGCGCCAAGTGCTCGACGCTCTTTCCAGCGGCGAATTCTCCCACGGCGACAAGTCTCTCTTCGAGCCCCTGGTAAGCTCCCTGCTCCATGGCGACGACTACATGCTGCTGGCCGATTATCAGTCCTACATCGACTGCCAGGATCGCGTGAGCCAGGCATACAAGAACCAGGACGACTGGACCCGAATGTCGATCCTCAACGTAGCCCGCATCGGCAAGTTTTCCTCCGACCGCTCCATCCGCGACTACTGCGCCGACATCTGGAAGACCTGGCCCGTGAAGATCCAGTTGTAGCCAACGGGGCCGTCGATCTTGCAGCGGCTCCGGGCTATGGTTCGAAACCTGAGTTCAATGTGGGGCTACGAAGGTTGCGGAAAAACTCGTTCGGGCGGTAGGCCCGGGATTTATCCCTGGCATAAGATCAACAGAATCAATGCGGGCTTCACAGGCTGCGGAAAAACTCATTCCGGGGCGCAGGAAGCGTCAGGGCACGACTTTAGTCGTGCCGTAAGTGCCGCACAATCAATGCGGGCTTCAGCCCCTGAGGTATGCTTTTCGCCGCTTTTAACCCCGTACAGGCCTTTTTTCGCAGCCTGTACGGGCCCGGTACAACACTCACCGCAGTTGCTTGGCCGCCTTTGATGTACTCCGTGGCGTGACCGAACCAGGAGGTTTCCCGGGGCTGCGCTCGGTGAATTGATCGTGCAAAACCACATTCAGCAGCGACCTATGAACCCGAATGCGGCCGTTGTATTCGATCAAGCCAAGCTTGCGAAAGCGATTCATGAAGAAGCTCACGCGGGAGCGGGTGGTGCCGATCATCTCCGCCAAGGTCTCCTGCGAGATCTTGGGAATGTATTGTTCCGGTTCACCCGGCTTGCCGAATTCCGCCATCAGCAGCAGAATCCTCGCCAGCCGCTTTTCGCTCGAGTTGAAGAGCTGATCCACCAGATCGGCCTGGATGCGCATGCTGCGTTCCAGCAGAAACTTCATAAACAGCTCGGAAAAGCTATGTTCCTCGTGCATCACGCGGGCCATCTCGTCCCGCCCTATTTTCAGCGCGGTGCAGTCGGTAATGGCAGTGGCCGTGGACAAACGCAGTCCCGCCATGGCCGCAAGCGCCCCCTCTCCCACAAATTCACCTGAGGAGACCAGCGTGATGGTAGCTTCCTTCCCGGCGGCGGAAACCACCGTGACTTTTGCGCGGCCCTTCTGAAGATAAAAAACCGAGTCCGCTGGATCTCCCTGGGAAAAGAAGGCCTCCTTCGGCGCCAATTGAACCATTCTTCGCCCCAGGCCAGCGCTCGCCAGGAAGGCGGCGGCATCGAATTCGAGCTTTTCAAGTTGAACCATTGAAGGGCCTCCTTTCGGTTGCGGCCTTTGCAGGATGACCGCAGGAGGGATGCGCGACCGCATTGCCATCAGGTTAACAAGGCCGCTGCGCCATGAGCAAAGGATCATCTGCTGCAAGCGGGGCCTTGGAATGCCGGTTGTTCCTCTTTCCGCCAAGCATCCCTGGAGCCCTGTTCGGCTGCACACTTGAAGCCAAACTCTTGCACATAAGATACCCGCGGCGGGGGCAATCTGTCCAATTGTGCACACCTTTCCGGAATTATTTCAAGTACTTTCTATTACGTGACGCCAAAATGGAGTCTGATGAAGCCCGCCGGGAGCCTCTCCACCAAAGCAATCGGCATGAGATTATTATGGCGGTAGATCCATCCCCTCAAGGCGAGAGGCGAAGCATGCATAGGAAAGGATCCGATGCTTCCTCCAAAAAAGACGCGTGATTTGGCCCGCAGCCTCGTTGCTTGCGAGGCCAATGCCAGTACGTCCTCCCCGCAAACCGAACCTGCAACTGTGCGCGTCTATGAGAGGCTGCGCCGGCAACTCGCCGCACCCGTGGGAGTTGACGGTTTTCAGGTGCTCGCCTCTCGTGCTTTGGCTCTGGCCAAGTCGGAATCTCCCCGGCTCAGCGGGGTGAAAGTTACGGCGAATGGGGACTTGCGCGGTCTTGGAGAGGTTGCATCTCAAACGGACGCGGAGGAGGACGGCGAGGTTGGAGTCATTCTGATTGCGCAACTACTCGGGCTGTTCCTTACCTTCCTTGGCGAGGCGACAACGCTGCGTTTGATAGAAGATTTACGCCTTCAGGTTGACGTCAGGGCAGAGTCGGCCGCGACCACCGCGGGCACGAAAGGCTCGACGGCCGATGGACCGGCAATGGCTGCGGCTTTCGAGGACCTTCTGCGAGAAATTGACCAGTTGAGGAGCGTGAGCGAACGTATTGAAACCCTGGCGGACAAACATCCCGGCATGGAAGATGGACTGGTGAGCGTTGCGGGAAACATTCGTAGTATTGCTACGGTTTTGGACGTTTTTACACTCATCAAAAGCAAGGCTGGCGGCTCGCAAGAAGACGCGCCGCTGCCGCAAACGAATGGCTATGTGAATTGAGTTCCGCCGGCGCTGCCTCCACAGCCTCACCTTGCAGCCCTGGATGGGGAACACCCAAACCGAGGGGCGCATCAAGAAAAGACGGAATCGTCTCCCTGGCCCTGCCACGAAGCATCTAACGGATATCGGAATCTTTCCCCTGGAGCGATGCGGAGTTGAATACGATGGCTCCCCCAGAAATGCGAGATTTGGCCCGGCGTCTTCTTACTTGCGAAGACCTTGCGGGCAACACTTCCGAGCCAATCGAGTCTGCGACCCTTCGCGTCTATGAGAAGCTGCGCCAGAGCCTTAGCGTATTTGCCGGATCTGCCGGTTTTCAGTCGCTCGCCTCGCGTGCTTTGGCGCTGGCCAGGTCGGAAGCTCCCAGTCTAAGCGCGGCCCGGGTCTCTGCCGATGGATCTTTACAGGGCCTGGGCGAGTTTGAACCTCAAATCGACATCGACAAGGTTGGGGCTGGCGAGTATCCGGCCGGCGAGGGAGGAATCATTCTCATCGCCCGCTTGCTCGGCCTGCTTCTTATCTTCCTTGGCGAAACTTTAACGTTAAACCTGCTGCGGAATGCGTGGCCGGGTGCATCCCTTGACGATCTCAATCCAGGGAACAGGAGAAAAGTGTGAGCACACAAGATAGAGTGACGATCAACAAACTACCCACCGGAGTTCCGGGCCTCGACGAAATAGTGGGCGGCGGTTTGCCCGAATTCTCGTTCAACATCATCGCGGGCGCGCCTGGGAGCGGGAAGACGACGCTGGCGCACCAGTTCGTCTTTGCCAATGCCACCCCGGAGCGTCCTGCTCTCTATTTCACGGTCCTCGGCGAATCTGCCATAAAAATGCTGCGATACCAGCAACAGTACACGTTCTTCGATCCGGCCAAGCTGCCTGACTCCATTCGCTTTATCAACCTGAGCCAGGTTGTCTTGGAGCAGGACCTGGGCGCAGTTTTGAGGGAGATTACCGATGAAGTTGAAAAGGCTAACCCCGCCGTCGTGGTTGTGGACTCCTTCCGCACCATGGTTCGGAAGCCGCAAAGCGACATGGAACTGCAATCTTTCATTCAACGGTTAGCCCTGTTTCTGGCTAGTTGGCAAGCTACTACTTTCTTGATCGGTGAATATGCGGAGGACGAATTACGCGACAATCCCATATTTACCGTCGCCGATGGGCTGTTCTGGCTGCGCCAAACGCCGGAGCGAAATTCAATCGTACGGAAGTTGCAGATTATAAAACTGCGCGGTCAGGACTCCGTGCCGGGGCTGCACACATTCCGCATAACCGATGCCGGAGTGCAAGCCTTTTCGCGAACGTTTGGGTTGACCGGACACCTGAAAGATCCGCCCAGCCATAGGCGCCTTTGCTTCGGTATTCCGGAGTTGGACAAGATGCTGGGTGGGGGCGTTCGCGAAGGCGATAGTGTCCTCGTGGCAGGGTCTTCGGGAACTGGGAAATCGGTGCTGGCAACCCAATTCATTGCCGAAGGCATACGCCAGGGGGAGCCCGGAATCGTGGCGGTCTTTGAAGAACGCCCGCAAGCGTATGCGGAGCGGGCCTCCACTCTAGGTCTGGATCTGGATACGCCGCAGAAAGACGGGAATCTCACCATCCTCTATCTCCGTCCCCTCGATCTCTCGGTGGATGAGACCATGCACTCGATCCTCGACGCAGTGCAGAAGATTGGCGCCAAGCGCCTGGTAATCGATTCGCTGGCGGGCTTTGAGATGGCTCTGTCGCCCGGCTTCCGCGCCGACTTTCGCGAATCGCTCTACCGCATGATCTTCGCTTTGACAGGAATCGGAGTGACGATTCTCAGCACCGTTGAGGTGGATGAGTCTTTCACCGAATTCCCGTTCAGCACCTACTCAATTTCTTTCCTCACCGACGACATCATCCGGCTGAGATACGTATCCATCGATGGCCAGCTTCGCAAGATTATGGTGGTGATCAAGATGCGGGGCGGAAATCACGCCAAGGATATTCGCGAGTACGAAATCACGTCCAAGGGCGTGGTGATCCTCGGCAAACGCCTCACAAACTATCAGGGCCTTATCAGCGGAATTCCCAGGCATTCGAACCGATCCGAACCGCAGGAAGAGCCCGCAGAGGAGCCGCGAATCGGGAGTAAGACCTAAAGAGCCTCCGGCCAGATTCATCTGCTCACCTGCTTTGAAAGGGCCCGGTTTCCCAGTGTCGATTTTGAGACCTGGGAAACCACGAAGCCAGTTCCGCACCGACAGAAGCCCATCGACTGAAGCGCTTCAGGCAAGCCTGTACGCAATGGTCTCGTCCAGAATCTCCCGCACGGTCAACGGCACAATCACAATGTGCTCGCTCTTGAAGAATCGGTTGATCTCAGCGATTGCATCGCCGCTGAAGTCGAAGCCTACAAAGAACCCCTTCTTCCGCTTCGTCCGAATCATGGCAGCTTCGAACTTGTCGATGTCGGGCCGGCCCACCTTATCCATCTGCTTCACCTGGATTGGATACCAATCATCCATGAAGTCAAGCTGTCCAGCGTCCTTCCCGGCAGCGGCCGGCTCAGAGCCAACGGGATAGATGCGCCCGTCGATGCCCATGTCGCCCACCTGCGTCTTGTTCGGGATGCCGCCCAGCGCGATGACGGCCCAATTCTCGAACTCGAAGGGCGGAATGGTCCGCAACTGTTTTTCAGTCCACGGCAGGTCGCGGACAACGAACCCTTTTCCATGGAGCCAAAAGTTCTCGTCCTCGCGCAACCTGCAAACATCCTTCAGCCGCTTTGCCATCACCCGGCAAGCTGTGGGAGAAATGTCGATTCCAATCCATTGACGGCTCAGGGTCTGCGCGGCGACCAATGCGGTTCCGCACCCGCAAAAGGCATCCAGAACTATGTCGTTTGGTCTGGATGAGATTTCGAGGATGCGTTCAAGCAACTTCAAGGGCTTCTGCGTTGGGTACCCTAGGCGCTCTATGTCATGGCTCTGAATCGGCTTGATGTCATCCCACACGGAGCTGACCGGCACTCCCTGGCCTTCATCCAGATATCGCTTAAAGCGGGGCACAGCTCCCGGTTTTGTCTGAACAATCAGCCCTTTTTCGTACAGCTCCTGCATACTCTCGCGGCTGAACCGCCAATACCTGGTCACGCCTAGAAACTCATAGTGCGGATTCCCCTTCGATGGCGAGGAACCACCCGGAGCGCCCAAGTCTCCAAGCTGGTATCGGCGCCCCGTGCCCGGCTCCACATGTTTATAGAATTTCTCGAGGTAGTCTTCATCGTATGGCCGGTACAAGTGCTTGAAGTAGTAGTCACCGTCCCCTCCACCGTAGAGAAACAACGTGTCGTGAATCCGGCCCAAATGTTTGGACCCCTGCTTGGCGTCGTTGTGCGCTGACTGTCGCTTCCAAACGATCTCGTTGATGAAGTTCCCTTCCCCGAAAATCTGATCGAGCATCACCTTGACGTAATGGCTGGCGTGCCAGTCGCAGTGATAGTAAAAGCTGCCGGTCTTCTTGAGAACCCGCGCCAACTCCACGCATCGCGGCCGCATGAACTCGATATACGCTCGCGTGGATTCGTGGCGATCCTCAAAGGAACGCTTCTCCTTCGTCTCGCCCCAGAAAATCTCGTAGGTACGGTTGGAGTTGAAGGGAGGGTCGATATAAATAAGGTCGATGCAGGCATCGGGCAGCTTTTTCAGTTGCTCCAGATTGTCGCCGCAGTAGACGACCCGCGTGTCGAGAAGTGACGAAGGCTTGGCCATTGATACGAACAGCTTACAACCTTTCGCGCCAGTTTTATGCAAAAGGCGGGAAGGGTCCCTGTTCCCGGCCCCTGATGTAATCTTAAGTACGAACGCAACTCCCTCCCCGGAGCCGGGTGAACCTCTTGATCGTCGAAATTGAAGCGCTTACCAAGATCTACGAGTCCAAGCTCCGCGTCGTGGCCTTGGACGGCATCGACCTGGAGCTGAAGCAGGGAGAAATCTTCGGCCTCCTCGGCCCCAACGGCGCAGGTAAGACCACTACCATCAGCATTTCCACCACCCGCACGCTGCCCACAAGCGGCACCGTCCGCATCGCCGGAATCGACGTGGTCAAGCACCCTGCCCACGCCCGCCGTCACATTGGCGTGGTGCCCCAGTTCAACACCCTCGACCGCTCCCTCACCGTGTATGAGAACCTCTACTTCCACTGCCGCTACTTCGGCTTTTCCCACTCCCAGGCCAAGTCTCGCGCCCTTGAACTCCTCGCCCAGTTCCTCCTGACTGAGCGCAAAAGCATGGTCCCGGCGCAGCTCTCCGGCGGCCTCGCCCAGCGTGTGCAAATCGCTCGTGCCATTGCACATAGGCCCACTGTGCTGTTCCTCGACGAGCCCTCAGCCGGCCTTGACCCGCAGAGCCGCATGGCCATGTGGACGGCCGTGGCCGACCTGCGCAAGGAAGGCATTACGGTGCTCCTGACCACCCACTACATGGAAGAAGCCGACTCGCTCTCTGACCGGGTGGCCATCATCGACTATGGCCGCGTGCTGGCGCTAGGGTCCCCTGAAAAGCTCAAGTCCACCTTTGGCGCGCAGACCATCTTCGACCTCAAACTCAAGTCGCATGAAGGACTAGAGCCGGTAGTCGCCACGCTGAAGGCGCGCCCGGATGTGACCAGCGCCGAAGTGACCCCGGACGGTCTTCGCGTGATCGCCGCCAGCTCTGACGGGCTGCTCCCCGATCTGGTGCAGGCTGGGTCCCGCTTTGGCCTGCGCGACCTGGCCATCACCGAGCCCAGCCTTGAGACCGTCTTCATCAAACTCACAGGGAGGGACTTACGTGAATAGCGCGGGAAAAGCGGGGACCGGAAATCGGAGATCGGAGATCGGCGGCTCGGGGATTGTTCTCAAATCCTTCCTGGGCCTGTTCTTGCGCGATCTGCGCGTATTGTTCCGCGAGTTCCATGTATTTCTTGCGCGCGTGGGAATGCAGCCGCTGCTGTTCCTGTTTGTCTTCACCTTCATCCTGCCCCGCATGGGCGGCGCCAACCCCATGGCGGCCGGTGCGGGAATCAATTTTGGAACCATCCTCTTGCCGGGGCTCATGGCCGTGGCCATCATGTTCTCCGGCATTGCCGCCGTGGCGCTGCCCTTGTCGCAGGAGTTCGGCATCACGCGCGAAATCGACGACCGCGTGATGTGCCCGCTGCCTTTATGGGCTGTCGCTCTGGAAAAGGTCTGCTTCAGCGCCATGCAGAGCATCATCGCCGCCCTGCTGGTGATTCCCATGGCCTATTACGTCCCGGCCATTCCCGTTCGCGTCCATGTGGCAAACTGGTTTCTGCTGGTCCTGGTGCTGATCCTCTCCAGCCTGCTGACCGGGGCTCTGGGGCTGGTGATTGGGTCCACCGTGAACCCCCGCCAGATCGGCCTGGTGTTCTCCATCCTCGTGGTTCCGATTACTTTTTTGGGATGCGTTTACTATCCTTGGGCGTACCTGGGCAAAATTCGCTGGCTGCAGATAGCCGTGTTGTTCAATCCCATCGTCTACATGAGTGAGGGCCTGCGCGCCTCTGTCACTCCAGCGATTGCCCACATGCCGTGGTGGGCTATCTTGCTCGCGCTCGTATTTTTCACCGCGGCTCTGGGCCGTTGGGGCTTGCGCGGATTTTTGGGAAGAGTGCTCTCGTAAATTGAAACCGTTCATGGGACGTGCGGGCCGGAGTGCAACTTTGGCGAATCGCGAGGGTCTAATGGTTCAGAGCCCAGGAAAGCACCGGAGACATTGCTGCAAATAGCTCAAGTCACGCGAGACGGCTCAATCCCCCACGCGAATTCACAGGAATCGCGCGGGCCGCTATTGCTCGTTCGGATTTTGCCGCTTAGGACGCTTGCGATTCTTTTGGCTCCGGCCCTGCTCGTGCTGGCCGGTTGCACAGCCGGACACGTTACCGCCGACCCCAGCAATGGCAGCTTCTCCATCTCCCCCGGCGTCGGCGCCATTGACACCAACTGCACCGGCTGCAACGCAACCAGCACGAAGGGCACATCCGTGGAGCAGTTCACCGCGACGCTCACCGGCGGAGGCGCGGCGCCGGTGACCTGGTCAGTCTCTGGCGGCGACGCGAACAGCGGCCCCGGCACAATCACCTCCGCCGGCCAGTACACCCCCCCTCCCTACCTCACCAACGACCGAGTGGCAGTGCTGGTGACTGCAACACTGAACTCGACCACCGCCGCAACCGCGGTTCTGACCGTTGCGCCGGGGTTCCTGCAGCCACTCGCGCCGGAGAATGCCGCTCTGGGCGCCAACGGGCAATTGACCATTACCGGCTACTTGGCTGAAGCGGGCGGCTACACCAGCATCAACTACGCACTTTCGAACTCCGCCACTGGCTCCACAGGCGGTCAGGGTTCGTTGGGCGCGACGAACTGCACGCGCAGTGGCCAGATCTTTACGTACTGCACGGTCGCCTACGCGGCGCCGGCTTCGGTCTCGGCCACCGGCGCAACTTACATTGTGGCCACGGTGGGAACCTCGACTTCAACGGCCGCCACCGAAGTGCTGCTGAATACGGCTGGCGTTTCGAGCAATCCCGCCGCCCACCAGGCGCAATCGTCCACGCCCGTCCCGCTGGGCAGTTCGGGCGGCAACAACAACGACTACGACACACTGGGAAACCAGATTGTGGACTGCTGCAGCGGAACGCTGGGATCGCTGATTCAGGACAGCGGCAGCCACCAGTACATTTTGAGCAACAATCATGTGCTGGCGCGCAGCGACCATGCCAGCGTGGGCGACACCATCATCCAGCCGGGCCTGATTGACAACGACTGCACGCCCAACGGCGAAGGCGCCGGTACCACGCCCGTGGGTTCCCTGACCGGCTGGCTTGCGCTCAGCTCGCACGCAACCAATGCCGACGCGGCCATCGCCCAGGTCGACTCCGGCGCCGTAAACGCGACCGGCGGCATTCTTGAACTGGGCGCAAGGCAGGCCGACGGCTCGCTGGCCACAGCGCCTCCCGGAGTCTCCTCGACCGGCGGCAAGGGCGAGGCCGCGACTCTCAGTCTGGTGGTCGCCAAGAGCGGGCGGACTACGGGGTTAACGTGTGCCGGCGTCTCGGCGCTCAACCTGGACGTAACCGTCGATTACTACCTGGACTGTGCTGAAACCAAGCCCTATCTGACCAAGACCTACACCAACCAAGTGGCCATCAGCGGCAACCAATTCAGCGATGCGGGCGACTCCGGATCGCTGGTGGTCGATACCGCCAATGCCGAGCCGGTGGGCCTGTTCTTTGCCGGCGGCACAGACGCATCCGGCGTCAGCCAGGGCGTGGCCAACCCCGCCACCGATGTGCTGAGTGAGCTGAGCGCGCAGGTAGGCGGGGGAACATCGTATACCTTTGTGGGCGCTGCGGATCACCCTGTGAGTTGCTTGAACTACGGCGACAACACAGTAGCCGCGGCGCAGGCCCGCATGCTCTCCGACGCGGAGATCGGGCGCGCTCAGCAGGCCCTCGCCCAGGCCCGGATGCTGGTAAATCCGTCAGCGGGAATTTTGGGCGTGGCCACCGGCAAGAGCAGCGACCATCCCGGCGAGGGTGCTGTCCTTATCTACGTGGATGAGAGCATGAGCGTGAATGCTCCCGCGACGGTGGACGGCGTTCGCACTGTCCTGATTCCTACCAATGCCCGTGCGGTTCAAATCGGCTCAGCGCCGCAAACTGCTTTGGAATCCGGCTCAGTCGTCCCCGCCTTGACGGCTGCGGTTCTCAGTCCCGCGGTAGCCATCAAGCAGCAGGTTGCACACATCCTGATGCAGCGGAATCCCGCCTTCTTCGGCGTGGGTGTGGGCCAGAGCCTGGACAACCCCAAAGAAGCTGCATTGGTGATCTACGTGGACCGCAAGCGGGTTCCCGCCCAACTGCCCGCAGCCGTGGACGGCCTCCGCACACGGTATGTAGTGATGGACCGGCTGCACGTTACGCGCTCTTACGCGACTCCCGTGCAGACCAAAACTCACTGCATGCCTCACACAAGGGCCAGCCAACCGGCAGGGTTCGCGTCTGGCTTTGATCCGGTCGACCTGAGCAGGCCCCTCAGCTTGAAGCTGAACTGAGGATCGTTGGCATTCGATCGGCCCGCGGCGGCAGTGCAGTTTAGATTCACCTAGTTCTTTGGCCGTATGAAAATGTTCCTTTTGGAAATGTAGCGCCGGCCTCCTGGCCGGCTGTAGCGTGGGCCTCCCGGCCCACGTTCGTTCATTGAATAGAACATCTTCATCCGGTCACGGACCTAGCTCGACATATCGCCGACTTGTTGCCCTCTGAACATCTTGCAAAACTCCACAAAGCCCTTCAGCCGCACGACCTGGAAGTAGTCGCTGGCCACAAGATAGAAAACCAACGCGACGGCATCGATGCCATGCAGCGCGTCGGAGCCTAACTGGTCGCTGAAGGGCAGCGGCGCGGCGGAGAGCACCATCGCCAGCACCATCAGCGCCAGCTTGACGATGCCCATCACCAGGTTGATTTCCACCAGCTTGCCGGTAAACGGCTTTCCCAGCCGCAGGCCGCGCCCCAACGCTTGAGCCGGGTTGCAATCCTCAAGCAACATCAACAGCGGCGCAATCGACAGCGCCCAACTCACCAGCGCCCACAGGGTATAGAAACCCAGCGAAAGAAAGATCACCCAGAATGAGTAGCCGATCAGGTCCGGCTCGCCGGCGGAAGTAATGTGCGTGGCCGCGACCCACGCGATGGAGCGGAACCAGCCCCAGAAGGTTGCGGCCAGCGCCAGCAGAAACGCCGCCTGCAACACAATCATCTGCACTGGGCGAAAGGGCAATCGTGGATTGAGGCGTTTGAAAACAAGGCTGCGGCCCAGGCCCGAAACCACCACCCAGGCCAGCGCCGCCAAGGGCGCAAGCCAGCGCAGCACTCCTGCTACATGCGGCTCGTAAAGCGCCCACGCATGGGAAAGCTGCACCGCCGCCACCCATGGGTTTTGTGGATTGATCGCATTGAACCCACTGGACTCGAGCGAAAGCACAGCGACGATCTGTTGCGCCTGCATCCAGCAAACAGCCAGAAACGGAATGCCAAAGACCCAGCGCCATGCGACTTCGAGGAGGGTAAGCGAGGGCCGCGCAAAGACCCAGCCCATCTGGCCAACTAATGACTGAGTGCCGCGCAACGGTGCGGACATTTACCTGACCACCAGGTTCACCAATTTGCCGGGAACGACAATCATTTTGACCACGTTCTTGCCCGCGATGCGCGACCGCACCTTTTCATCGGCCAGCGCTGCCGCTTCAATCGCCTTGGTGTCGGCATCGGCTGGCACGCGCACCACAGTCACTAGCTTGCCGTTGATCTGCACCGGAATTTCCAGTTCGTCTTCTCTGGCCAGCCCTGGGTCGCTCTTGGGCCAGGGCGCACGCAGTACTGAGCCCTCTTCGCCAAGCTCCTCCCACAGTTCCGCTGCCAGATACGGCGCAAACGGCGCAAGCAGCAGAACCAGCGATCGGAACAGCTCGCGTACAACGGGCGCGGGTACTTCGCCAGCGGCAAGCTGCGCATCGGCTGCCTGGATTTCGTTGACCAGTTCCATGATGGCGGCAACGCAGGTGTTGAAATGCCAGCGGCCTTCGAAGTCGAGCGTGATTTTGGCGATGGTCTGATGCAGCTTGCGCAGCAGCGCGCTGGGACGCCGCTCATCGAAGTCGCTCGGCTGCATCTCTCGGACTATGTGCGCATACTTTGTTGTCAACCGCCAGACGCGTGCCAGGAAGCGGCTCACTCCAGCCACGCCGTCTTCCTGCCAGTCCAAATCCCTATCGGGAGGCGCGGCAAACAAGGAGTACATGCGGGCGGCGTCGGCGCCGTACCGTGCCACCATGTCGTCGGGCGACACCACGTTGCCCTTCGACTTGGACATCTTCGCCCCATCCTTGATCACCATGCCCTGCGCGAACAGCCGCCGCACAGGCTCGTCGTTCTCGATCAGCCCCAGGTCGCGCATCACCTTGGTCCAGAAGCGCGAGTAGATCAGGTGCAGAATCGCGTGCTCCACGCCGCCAATGTACTGATCGATCGGAAACCAGTACTTCACCACAGCCGGATCGAACGGCTCGCGGTCGTTTTTCGAATCTGTATAGCGGTAGAAGTACCAGCTCGAGTCGACAAACGTATCCATCGTGTCGGTCTCGCGTTTGGCCGGCCCGCCGCACCTGGGGCAGGTGGTGTTCAGGAACTCCGGCACGCGGCTCAACGGCGAACCGCCCTGTTGCGTAATCTCAATCTCCGCGGGCAGCACCACCGGCAACTGCTCGTCCGGCACCTGCACAAGACCATCCCGCTCGCAATGAATCATGGGGATGGGCGTGCCCCAATAGCGCTGGCGGCTGACACCCCAGTCCTTCAGCCGGAACGTGACTTTGGGCTCACCAAATCTCTGCGCGACGGCAAGCTCCTGCATCTTCGCCTGGGCTTGGGTGCAGCTCAACCCGTCGAACTCACCCGAGTTCACCAGCACGCCCTCTTCCGACACGAAGGGCAACACCACCGCAAGAGTCTTGTCCTCTGGGTGAATCACCTGCACAATGGGCAGGTCGTACTTGATCGCGAACTCGAAATCCCGCTCATCGTGCGCAGGAACGCTCATGATCGCGCCCGTTCCGTAGTCGGCCAGGATGTAGTTGGCCACCCAGATGGGCACGCGTTCGCCGTTGTAGGGGTTCACGGCAAATCGCCCGGTTGGCACGCCGTGCTTCTCGATCGCACCCAGATCCCCGGCTTCACGAGCCTTCTTCTGCTGCTCGATCATCTCCTCGACCTGAACCTTCAGCTCGGGGTTGGCGGCGGTAAACTCAGCGACCAGCGCGTGCTGCGGCGCAAGCTGCACGCTGGTCGCGCCAAAGATGGTATCCACTCGCGTAGTAAACACCCGAATCCGGGTCTTTTCTGATCCCTGATCCCCGCCGGGGCCCCCGGCCAGCGGTCTTTGCTCGCTGGGGTGGCTTATCTCTGATCTCTTCTTCTTGGCCTCTTCCAGAAAGAAATCCACCTCCGTCCCTTCGCTGCGCCCAATCCAGTTGCGCTGCATGGTGCGGACCTTCTCAGGCCAGCCATTCAGCTTATCGAGGTCATCGAGCAGTTCCTGGGCATACGCGGTGATGCGGAAGAACCACTGCACCAGGTCGCGCTGTTCGACTTTGGTATCCTCGTGCCGCCAGCAGCAGCCGTCCACCACCTGCTCGTTGGCCAGCACCGTGGCACACTCCGGGCACCAGTTCACTTTGCTCTTCTTGCGGTAAACCAGGTCGCGCTCGTACATGCGCAGGAAAAACCACTGGTTCCAGCGGTAGTAGTCGGGCAGGCAGGTGGTGATCTCCGTGGCCCAGTCGAACCCCATCCCCAACCGCTCAAACTGCCGCTTCATGCCGGCAATGTTGTTGAGCGTCCACTCGCGCGGAGGCGTGTTGTTCTTGAGCGCCGCATTTTCGGCGGGCAGCCCGAAGGCGTCCCAGCCCATGGGGTGCAGCACGTTGTAGCCGCGCATCCACATGTGCCGGGCCAGCGCGTCGCCGATCGAATAGTTGCGCACGTGCCCCATGTGCAACTGCCCGCTGGGATAAGGCAGCATCTCCAGCACGTAGTACTTGGGTTTGCCGCAAGCCGCAGGCTCGGCCGCATACAACGTGGGGTCCGCCGCCCACCGCTGCTGCCATTTGGGTTCAATCGCCGCCGGATCGTAACGCAGTTCTTTGTCTTCCGCCATCACCCTTTAAGTGTAAACGGGGAAATGCAAAGATGCTCGATTGCCGGTTCCCTGTTCCCATATTGCGTCATAACAGGCCTGACGTATGACGTACGCGTGGACTTGGGCGAAATTCAGCGCTATCTTAGTAGAACGGAATGGGGAGATTTTCCGGACGTGCAGATCTGCGCCCCAGAGGCCGAGGCGCACCGGCATCCTCACTATGCTGCGGCTAAAGTTGGAGACGCAAAATCTGCGGATGCGCTTGTCGAGGACATCCTTTCAATAACGGATGTGGCTGCGATCCGGCGGCTGATTGGGGATTCCGAGCCCAGATTGCTGGCGGTACATGCTTTGGAGTCGGCGGGGATGAACGCAATTCCGCGAGTTCTTGCAAAGCGGCTCTCGAACGATTTTGGCCTCTCGCTGGAGAGTGGAGTCAGTCAATTGAATCGGGTCACGCACACCCGAGCTGATGGCTACCATCGTCTCGCTTTTCCAGCCGTTTTTGAAGGCAATCTCAAGGTATCGAATTATCTTCTGATTGATGACTTTGTTGGCCAGGGTGGAACCTTGGCCAACCTTCGCGGGTATGTACATCAGCAAGGCGGAACTGTAACCGGGGCGATAGTCCTCGCCGGGAAGCAGCACTCATCCAGGCTCCGGCTTGGCAATGAAACACTGAAACGACTGAGAGGTAAACATGGCAACCAGCTTGAGGAATGGTGGCTTTCCACTTTCGGCTACGGACTTGATCGTCTCACAGATTCAGAAGCAGCCTATCTCTGCCGATCCGACTCTTTTAACGTCATCGCAACTCGACTTGCTACAGCAAGGGGAGCAGGAGATTGATGAGGTCTTGGAGGAGGACGACGAGGCCGTTCCTTTTCAATATGCGATTTCGACAAAAGGGATTGACTACGATGTTCAAGGACTTGTCAAAAGGCTAATTGATGGAGATATTTTAATTCCGAGGTTCCAGCGGGGATTTGTCTGGTCCTTGAAAGAGGCGTCGCGTTTTATCGAGTCTTTGTTGTTTGGGCTTCCAGTGCCCAATATCTTCCTATCAGAGGAACCGGATACCCAGAGACTCTTGGTAGTCGACGGGCAGCAACGGCTGACGACACTCCGGTGCTTCTATGAAGGACTGTGGCCTTTAACGAAGCGGGAGTTTGTAATCAAGGGAACCGGTGCAAAAGGGAAATACGAAGGAGCAACGTATAAGAGTCTCTCGGATGCCGATAGGAGAAGACTCGATAATTCATCCCTGCGCGCGAGCATTATCAAGCAGGAACAACCTTCCGAAGACAATAGCAGCATTTTCCATATTTTTGAGCGTCTGAATACTGGAGGCGTTTCTCTTACCCCTCACGAGATCAGGGCGGCAATCTATCACGGGAAGTTCAGCGATCTTATCAATGAACTCAACAAGAACAAGCAGTGGAGAGAAATCTATGGCCTTGAAAATAGGCTAATGAGAGATCAGGAGCTTATTCTCCGTTTTTTTGCTTTTTACTACAACGCGCAGAATTACGAAACGCCCATGAAAGAGTTCCTGAACAAATTTATGGCTCGTAATCGCGATCTCTCGAAATACTCCGGTGAATCTCTGAGTTTGCTGTTCTCGCAATCGATAGCAATCATCCACAAGTCCGTTGGTAAGCGCGCATTTCGCCCTTCAAGGGCAATCAACATTGCCGTCTTCGATGCCGTGATGGTTGGCATCACACGCAGGCTCCAAGCCGGGACCGCTCCATCTGTTGATGGCATAAGGTCGAGCTACAACTTACTGCTTTCAAGCCAGGACTTTCTTGATGTGACTCAACATTCAACAGGTCACCCAAACAACGTGAGAAGCCGGCTTGATCTAGCTACATCTGCATTCGCCACAACAACTTAACCTTCAATTCGCCAACAGGGCTACCCTGCCGTCTGCAACGCCCTCGCCTGTTCAATCCGCTGCCGCCGCCTGGGCGTGTGCAGGGCTTCCCACAGGTCCGTCCGGCGCTGCACATTCAGCCAGAACTCCGGCGAATTGCCGAAGACCCGCGCCAGCATCAGCGCAGTATCCGCCGTGACGGAGCGGCGGTCATTGCACAATTCATTCACCAGCTTGCGCTCTACTCCCATCGCCTGAGCCAATGCGCCCTGCGTCAGCCTCATGGGAGTCAGAAACTCCTCCACCAGCATCTCGCCCACGCTTACAGGCTTGCGTTCCGTATTCAACATAGCCACTCCTCACCGGTAACTGTGATTGTCGAGATAAACCTTGGTAGCTTCGCCTCGATTGCCGTCCCATCGGAAGATCAGCCGCCATTGATCGTTGATCCGGATGGAATGCCAGCCATCAAGATTCCCTCGCAGCTTCTCAAAATGATTGCTCGGCGGAACACGCAAGTCGGAATCCGACATCGCATCGTCCAGCAGTTGCAACTTTCTGAACAGTCGCGACTCCAAACTTGGTGGAATCTTCCGGCTGGACAGATCGTGAAGGAAAAACTCCCGCAACCAGCGGTCCCGGAATCCGAGAATCATGCGGCAACCTTCCCCCTTGCCCTATTGTACCGCACAACGGTACAGACGCCAGGAAATCATCCCACCAGGCTCTTCAGCACCCGAACATTCCGCTCCTCGTCCCCAGGCTCATCGACCGGGGTTTCCGCGATGAAGGCTGCGTGAGCAAACCGCTCGTCGTTCAGCAGCCGCCGGAACGGCTCGACCCCCATGGTTCCCTGGCCGATGTGCTCATGGCGGTCGAGCTTGGATCCGCGCTCGGCTTTGGCGTCGTTACAGTGCCAGACCCGCACCGCTTCAAATCCCACCGTCTGCGCAACCTTCTCCATCGTGTCCGCGTAGCCCTCGGCGCTGACCAGATCGTAGCCGGCCACGTGGGTGTGGCATGTGTCCAGGCAGACGCCAACGGGCGCGGTGGGTTTAAGCCGCTCCACCAGCTCCGCCACCTGCTCAAAGCTGCCGCCGAGGGAAAACTCCGCGCCGGCCGTGTTTTCAATCAGGATGTGAAAGCCGGTCCCATGCCACGGCAATCCGTCGATGGCGCGCCTGATCGAGTCAGCCGCCAGCTTCAGCCCCTCATCGCGCGTAAGCCCCTTCCATGAGCCGGGATGCAGCACCAGATACTCGGCTCCAAACATCAGCGCCCGCTCAATCTCTCCACGAAACGCCTCGATACTCTTCTGCCTCACCTCGTCTGTCTGGCTGCACACGTTCACCAGGTAGCTCGTGTGGATCACCAGCGGCCCCACGTCGAGCGCCGCCCGCAGCTCCCGCATTCGCTCAGCCTGCTTCGGGTCCACCTTGGGCGAGCGCCACATGCGTGGGCTCGACGAAAAAATCTGAAACGTATTGGCGCCAATCTCCCGCGCCCGCTCCACGGCGTTCGACGCTCCGCCCGCCGTGCCCAGATGCACACCAATTCGCTTGCTCATGCGGATAGTCTAACTGGCGCGACAGGCGCCCCCGGCCTGGTGCCCCAGAGCCTGCCCTGAGCTTGTCGAAGGGTCTCGCTTCTGAGCTGGGATTCCACGCCCGCCACCACAACCCGAACCGCAGATTCTCCCTCCGCTCATTGCAGAAAATATCCCTCCCCCGGCGCACAATTGGAATTGAGCCGAACAGAACAACAAACTCATGAGCCTCTTGCAAAATTCCATTGAGACTGCAAAAAGCGTCAGGGCACGACTTCAGTCGTGCCGTAAGAGCAACAAAATCATGTTGGGCTTTAGCCCCTGCGGTTTTGTTTTCAGTAATTTGCAATTCCGCAGCGGCTAAAGCCGGAATCTAAATTGGCCATTTGCGGCACGACTGAAGTCGTGCCCTGACACAATCGATAGCCTGAAGGCAATTTTGCAAGAGGCTCTCATGAACGAAATCACGCCGCCGCCCCTCGTTGGAAGTGTCAAGCATGCCCCCGGTCCAATCTGTCAGCGATGCGCCCGGTCCGTACCGGCGCGGGCTGTTCCTGATCCCTGATCCCTGTTCCCTGTTCCCTGCCTTTTAGGTGCCACCCCACCCCCCCTACCCTGTGGAGCACAGTTTTTCGGTCTGGAACTCTCCGTAACTCATCTAAAATGAATAGGTTAGTTTTTACTCCTATTCACTTATCAGTAAACAAGCACGCCTGGTTTTCGCCCTCTTTGAGCCGAAAAACCCCCTTTTTCGTGCCAAATCCCTCAGATTCCAGCCGGTGGCCGATGCGAGTATCCTTGTAAGCAGCACCACACCTCGAAACCAAGACAAGGAAAACCATGGCGGAGATAGCCGTTGAGGCCACCGAAGTACCTGCGCAGTTGCCCAAAGTCCGCGTAGCCGTTCTGGGCGCCGGAAAGATGGGCGGCATCCTGCTGCAGGCCTTCCTGAAGCAGAACCTTTTCAGCCCCGATCAGATTCACGCGACCGTGGGCCACGCCGAGCGGGCGCTCGCGCTGAGCACGCAGTGGGGCGTGGACGTGAGCACCAACAACCTGGAGGCGGCCCGGCAGGCTGACCTGATTCTGGTCGGCGTCAAGCCGTTCCAGGTGCCGGCGCTGATTGAGGAGATTCGCCCCGCGCTGACCAAGGACAAGACGCTGCTCTCGTTCGCGGCTTCAGTGAAGACGCGCGCCATTGAGGATGCGGCGGGGCTGGAGATTGCCGTCATCCGCGCCATGCCCAACACGCCATCGGCTCTGGGAGCCGGCGCAGCCGCATTGTGCAGAGGGCGGTTTGTCTCCGCCGCGCAGATGGAGCTGGCCGAGCGCATTTTTGAGACCGTGGGCCGCACCGTGACGGTTGACGAGAAGCACATGGACGCCGTGACCGGGCTGTCGGCATCGGGACCGGCCTACATCTACATCATCATCGAGGCGCTGGCCGAGGCGGGCGTCAAGGTGGGCCTGGCTCGCGATATAGCCACGCAACTGGCTGCGCAAACCACATTTGGCGCCGCCAAGATGGTGCTCGAAACCGGCTATCATCCGGCCCTGCTGAAAGACGCTGTGACCACTCCCGCAGGCTGCACCATCGACGGCATTCTGGAGCTCGAGGAAGGCGGTTTGCGCGTCACGCTGATCAAGGCAGTGATGCGCGCCACCGAACGGGCCAAACAACTTGCCGCGGGATGAGAAGCTTCGGGCAATCCCAGGTCTCAAAATCTGGACCTGGGACGCCCGGCTAACTTGTTCACTTCTTCACTTGCTCACTTTTTCACTTCTTCACTTCTTCACTTGCCCATCCAACGCCCAACCTGGCTGCCCAACTACATCCCGGAACTGCAAGGGCTGCGCGGCCTTGCGGTTCTGGCGGTGATCGTCTACCACTGCCATCCGCGGCTTGAGGGCACGTGGATTCACTACGCCAGCCTGTGGGGATGGGCGGGCGTCAATCTCTTCTTTGTGCTCTCCGGCTTTCTCATCACGTCCATTCTGCTGGAGGCGCGCGAAAAGCCTCGCTACTTCCGCAACTTCTATGCACGCAGGGCGCTGCGCATCTGGCCGGTTTACGTGCTGGTGCTGGCAGCGGTTTACCTGCAAGCGCCGTGGTTCGTCGGTGGTCCCGTGCTGGCTGCCGTGAAAGCCGCTCCCTGGCTGGCGTACATCTTTTTTGTGCAGAATCTCTTTCACCTGGCGCTGCCGCCGGCCATCGGACCCACCTGGTCGCTGGCCATTGAGGAGCAGTATTACTTCCTGTGGGCCCCGCTCGTCCGCTTCCTTCGCCGCCCGTGGATGCTGGCTGCCGTTTTGAGTGCGGCGCTGGTTGGCTCGCCGCTGATGCGCATGACTCACCTGGCGTGGATTACGCCCACCCACACGCTGACTCATCTGGATGGCATTGCCTGGGGCAGCCTGCTGGCGTTGGGGCTGTACACGCTTCCGCTGAGCCGCCGCGTCTGGCTCTGGATGGGCCTGAGCGCATTGCCGCTGGGCATTTTGGCGGCCGCAACCGTGGCCGGCGGGACAGCTTTTTTGGACTCTGCGCTGGCGGTTGGGTTTGCCGGAGCATTGTTGGCCGCGATCGCGTCGACGGGCGCGCGCAATCCGCTCAGCGCCGTGCTGCGCCGCGGACCGCTGGCCTTTTATGGCCGCATCAGCTACGGCCTCTACATGACCCACATCATGGTCTTCATCTTTTTTGGCTGGTTCGACCTGGCGATGGATCGCTACGGCACGGCGGGCAACCTGGCCGTGGTAGCCTTCCGTCTGGGAGCATCCACTGTTTTGGCAACTGCGCTCTGGTACGGCTTCGAGTCGCAAATCCTCAAGCTCAAACGGTATTTTTGACCACAGGGGCGCCAACCCGGTGCAAGATACAAGCGAAGGGAAATGCAAGCCATCGATCTTGAGGAGGCTTACCGATGCCTATAATCCGCCCTATTGCACAACTTGCTTTTGCCTGCCTGATTCCCGTGTCCCTGGCGGCCGGGCAAGGCCAAACGCCTCCGGTTCCCGCGGCTCAGGCTCCCGCGGCCCAGGCTCCTTCCGCCACCACTGTCGGCAGCCCTTCAACGACGCCTGCAACCGTTGTCCACGCCAACGCAAACCTGGTCCTGGTGGATGTGGTGGTCACCGACCAGGGGAACGCCGTCCACGGCCTCGATAAGGAGCATTTTCACGTCTTCGAGGATGGGCACGAGCAGACCATTACCTCTTTTGACGAACACAGGGCCGCCACGGTTCCGGCGTCCGCCGCAAAGCCCGTCGCACTGCCGCCCAACACCTATTCAAACTTCCCCGCCTATCCTCAGGCAACTGCCGTCAACGTCCTGCTGCTGGACGGTTTGAATACCCCCATGGCCGACCAGATGTACGTGCGCCGCCAGATGCTCCAGTACATGGGCAAAATTGCGCCGGGGACCTCGATGGCCATTTTCACGCTCTCCTCGCGATTGCGCATGATCGAAGGGTTTACCACCAACCCGGCAGTTCTGGCCAAAGCCGTGCAAAACCCGAAAGCTACGGCGCAGCCCTCCGTTGTGCTTGACCCCCAAGCCGATCAAGCCATCGACGCCCTGGTTGGCGACATGGCAGCCTCGGGCGCGCCCGGGGAAGCAGTTTCCAATATGCAGCAGTTTCAGGCCGACATCACGGCCTTCCAGACCGACCAGCGCGTCCAGATGACCATGGACGCCATGCAGGAACTGGCCCGTTATCTGAGCGCAATCCCAGGCCGCAAGAACCTGATCTGGTTCTCGGGCTCCTTTCCCATTTCGCTCGATCCCGACCTCACGCTGCAGAACCCCTTCCAGGCCACGCGCGAGTACGGCGACCAGGTTCGGGAGACAAGCGAGTTGCTAGCGGCCGCACGCGTGGCCGTGTATCCGGTGGACGCACGCGGGCTGATGGGCCTTCCCGCGACGGCCGCCTCGTACACACCGTCAACCAACCTTATGCCGAGCACATCGGGCAAGCGCGGGGCGACCACTTCCGCAATGATCAATGTTCCCAACCCCGGCAAGGACAATGCGAAATTCCTCACGCAGACCATGAACGAACAGGCATCGATGAAGGCGATTGCCGAGCAAACAGGCGGGAAGGAGTATATCAATACCAACGGATTGAAGGAGGCAGTGGCCAGTGCCGTTGAGAATGGCGGCAGCTACTACACCATCGGATTTGTACCGCCTGCCACGCAGCTTGACGGCCCGTTCCACAAGATTCAGCTTCGCGCGGACAACGGGGGCTGGCAGCTCGCCTACCGGCGTGGATACTACGCGGACTTCTCCGATAAGCCGTCTGCGCACAATCCCGGCAAAGTCAGCCTGATGGTCGCGGCCACCCTGCACGGCGCACCCCCGGCGACGCAGATTATTTTTCAGGCGCGCGTGCTGCCCGCAAACGACCCTCTGCTCAAGGATGCGAAGCTGCCCGATGGCCCCGCGGGAGAATTGACGGCCGCCCTGAAAGGACCGGCTCAGCATTACATTGTGGATATCGTCGCCGATCCCCGCGGACTCGGTTTCGAAGTGACGCCGGACGGTGTGCATCAGGCTGCGATCGAGTTCACGCTGGTGGCCTTCAACGCCGAGGGCCAGTGCGTGAACTACCTCGATCGCAGCTTCCTATTGAAACTCAAGGCCGAGCAATACGCACAGATCAAGACCACCGGCATTCACATTCGCCTCCCGCTCGATCTTCCGCCGGGCCCGGCCTCTTTGCGTATCGCGGTCCACGACCTGGCCGCGGGCCGCGCTGGTTCGCTTGAAGTTCCCTTGACGGTTGCGGCCCGGTAGGCCGGCTTTCGGGATTCTCGCCTCACCGAGGCCAGCGACCGACAATCACAAAGAGCGCCAGAAGGAATATCGCAACTGTAGGCGAGGCAGACTCCTGGCGGCGCAGGTGATAGATTCCGGCGGCCACCATCAGCAGCGCCAGCCCGCCTGCCGCCAGCCGTAGAAGAATGTAGGGCGGCCACGGATCGAACGGCAACAGCACGCCCGCCGCCCCCGCGATCTCAAGCAAAGCGATTGCGGCGGCCTGCCCGCGCGACAGCCCGATCTGCCCGCCCTTCGATCGGCCCTCCAACGTCTTCACAAGCTTCTGATAGGCAAAAAGCTTGGATGCTCCCGTAAACAGAAATATGCCCCCCAATAAAATCTGCGCGATCCAAAGCAGAGTGTTCATCGTTCCACCTGCCTTTCTGGCTTGCCCGGCCGGCTTTTCATAGCGAACACCTTGGCCTTTGACAGCAGCAAACGATTGAACCCCGAAACCAGGGAGGATGTCAAGACCGCTGCGGCACATCGCGGCCCACGCATTCTCGTGCAGAATGAGCAAGACCTTAGCTGGTCCCAGATCATTGGCGACTGTTTCACTCCTGTGTGACTCGAATCACCCATGACTTCAATGCGCGGCTGCTAGCCTTTGAGAGGCGCGCAAATTCCATATGCGAGGTGCAATGTGAGCGAAGAAACAGCGAGCAGGAGCCCCCTCAGTCCGGACCAGTTGGCCAAGATGGACGCCTACTGGCGAGCCGCCAACTATCTTTCGGTCGGCCAGATCTACCTCAAGGACAATCCGCTGCTGGAGCGCCCGCTCACCCTGGACGACGTGAAGCCGCGCCTGCTGGGCCACTGGGGCACCACGCCGGGGCTCAACTTTCTCTATGTGCACTGGAATCGCCTGATCCGCGAGCGCGACCTGAACATGCTGTTCGTCATCGGCCCAGGGCACGGCGGTCCGGGGATTGTGGCGAACACTTACCTTGAGGGCTCCTACTCCGAGATCTATCCTCACATCGAGCAGAACAAGGACGGCATCAAGCGGCTCTTCCGGCAGTTCAGTTGGCCCTATGGGATTCCCAGCCACGTGGCCCCGGAGACTCCCGGCTCGATCCACGAAGGCGGCGAACTGGGCTACTCGCTGGTTCATGCCTACGGCGCGGCCTTTGACAATCCGAACCTGATCGTGGCCTGCGTGGTGGGCGATGGCGAGGCCGAGACCGGCCCCCTGGCTACAAGCTGGCACTCGAACAAGTTCCTCAATCCAGCCACAGACGGCGCGGTTCTGCCCATCCTCCACCTCAACGGCTACAAGATCGCCAACCCTACGATTCTGGCGCGTATCCCCCATGCCGAATTGGAGAGCCTGATGCGCGGCTACGGCTATGAGCCCTTCACCCTGGAAGGCGACGACCCGGCCGTGATGCACCGGCAGGCCGCGGCAGTCTTCGACACCATGCTGGATCGCATTGCCGCCATTCAGAAGGCAGCACGCGAGGATGGAGCGACTGCCCGGCCGGCCTGGCCCATGCTCATCATGCGCACGCCGAAAGGCTGGACAGGGCCCAAATTCGTGGACGGCAAGCCGGTGGAAAACACCTGGCGCGCCCACCAGGTCCCGCTGGACCAGATTCAGCAGAATCCGGAGCATCTGCGCCAACTGGAAGAGTGGATGCGCAGCTACAAGCCCGAGGAACTGTTCGACGAGAAAGGCCATTTCCGCGCGGATCTGGCGGATATCGCGCCCAAGGGCCGGCTTCGCATGGGAATGAATCCCCACGCCAACGGCGGCCTGCTGCTGAAACCGCTCAATGTGCCCAACTTCCGTGATTTTGCGGTGAAGATCGACGGCCGCGGCCAGCACGACTTTGAATCCACGCGCATTCTTGGCCACCTTCTCCACGCTGTCATGCAAGCAAACATGGAGCAGAAGAACTTCCGCGTCTTTGGCCCCGATGAGACGGCCTCAAACCGCATCCAGGACGTGATTACCGGAACCGGCAAGGCGTGGATGGCCGAGACGCTGCCGGTGGACGAGAACCTGTCAGAGACCGGTCACGTGATGGAAGTCCTCAGCGAGCACATGTGCCAGGGCTGGCTCGAGGGCTACCTGCTTACCGGACGCCACGGCTTTTTCTCCTGCTATGAGGCATTCATCCACATCGTCGACTCGATGGCCAACCAGCACGCCAAATGGCTGAAGGTCACGCGTGGGATACCATGGCGCAAACCCATTGCATCGCTCAATTATCTGCTCAGTTCGCTGGTGTGGCGGCAGGACCACAACGGCTTTTCCCACCAGGACCCCGGCTTCATCGACCACTTGATGAACAAGAAGGCCGACGTGGTGCGCATCTATCTGCCACCCGACGCGAATACTCTGCTCTCTGTCTCCGACCACTGCCTGCGCAGCCGGAATTATATCAATCTCATCGTCGCCGGCAAGCAGCCTGCCCCTCAATGGCTTACCATCGACGAGGCAATCGCTCACTGCACCACGGGAATGGGTGCGTGGCCATGGGCTTCAAACGACGAGGGCGGTCCCGAGGTGGTGATGGCCTGTTGCGGCGACGTGCCCACGCTGGAGACCCTCGCCGCTGTCTGCCTGCTGCGCGCCAAGGCGCCCGATCTGCGGATACGCGTGGTCAACGTGGTAGACCTGATGGCGTTGCAGCCTACCTCCGAGCATCCCCACGGGCTGCCGGACGAAGAGTTCGATCTGCTGTTCCCTGTCGGCATTCCGGTTGTCTTCGCCTTCCACGGCTATCCATGGCTCATTCACCGGCTCACCTACCGGCGGCATAACCACGACAACATCCACGTGCGCGGCTACAAGGAAGAGGGAACCACAACCACGCCCTTCGACATGTGCGTGCTCAACAACATCGACCGTTTCCAACTGACGCTCGACGCAATCAAGCGCGTGCCCCGGCTCAAGCCGCAGGCGGATGCGGCCGAGCAATGGTACTCCGAGGCCATCCAGCGCCATCGCCTTTATGTGGCCGAAATCGGCGACGACATGCCCGAGATAAAGGACTGGCGCTGGCCCAAGAGCTGACCCGTTAACTCAGCGGACCGCGCACTGCACGGCCCGTTTGCTAACTTGCTGACTTGCTGACTCGCTGACTTGCTGACTTGCTGACTCGCTAACTCGCTGACTCGCTAACTCGCTGACTCGCTGACTCGCTGACTTGCTGACTCGCTAACTCGCTGACTTGCTAACCCGCTGACTTATTCAGCCCTAACTCAAGAGGTATTCATTCATGCCGTCTTTGCCTGTACTGGTTTTGAACAGCGGTTCTTCTTCCATCAAGTTTTCAGTCTATGAAGCCGGCGACGGTGAACGGCGCAAGCTCCATGAAGGCGCGGTCGACGGCATCGGCACCGATCAGGGCAGTTTCTGGATCAAGGACGCCGACGGCAACAAGCTGGTCGATCAGAATCCTGCCCTGCCCACGCGCGCCGTTGCCTTCAAACTTGTGGCCGACGCGCTTCACTCCGGAGACTTCCCTGCCCCGGTGGCAATCGGTCATCGCATGGTTTGCGGCGGCCCCACAGTGCAGGAGAACCAGCTCATCACGCCTGCGTTGATCGATGAGATGGAGCGCTACACGGCCTTTGCGCCGCTGCACACCCCCATCGCCGTGTACATCATGCGCGAGTCTCTCCGCCTGTTCCCCGGCGTTCCCAACTTCGTCTGCCTTGACTCCTACTTTCATCGCACCATGCCCGAAGTGGTCACGCATATGCCCATCCCCGAGGAGTATTCCGCGATGGGCGTGCGGCGCTATGGGGCACATGGGATTTCATACGAGTCGATCGTTTACCAGTTGCAGCCCAACGTGCCGGAGAAGCTCATCGTGGCACATCTGGGCAACGGCGCCTCGATCTCCGCAATCAAGAACGGCAAGTGCCTGGACACGTCGATGGGTTTGACGCCGACTGGCGGCATCATTAGCGGCACCCGCACCGGCGACATCGACCCTGGGGTGCTTTTGTTTATTCTGCGCAAGATTGCGGAGACGGCCAAGAGCGCTTCAGAGGCTGCCGACCAGTTGGAAACGGTGGCCAGCAAAAAAGCCGGGTTGCTGGGTGTGAGCGACCTCTCCAACGATATGCGCGACCTGCGCGACGCCATCAAAGAAGGCAACGCCAAGGCGCGGCTGGCTGTGGACAAATTCACCTGGACCATCGCCCGGTGGATCGGCAGTTATGTGGCTGAATTGAACGGGCTGGACATGATGGTTTTCACCGGCGGCATCGGCGAAAACGATATCGTCTCGCGCGCGGAGATTTGCGCCGGTCTGGGCGCCCTGGGCATTGCGCTTGACCCGGTCCGCAACAACGTCCGCGGCGAAGCCGTCATCTCCGCCGAAAACTCGCGAGTTACCGTGCGTGTAATTCCGCCGGCCGAGGATTTGATTATCGTGAACCACGTGGTAAGGCTGCTGGCGGAGTAGGCCCTGCCGTCTTCAAGCGGCAAGTCCGGCCCTGTTGCATGCTTAAGTTGAGTGCCGTGGCAGGGCCAACACCCTTAATTGTTTGCCGAGCTTAGCGAAATCCGGATCGGATGTAACCAACGTTGCTTTCATGCGCATCGCCAGCGATGCTGCAAAGCAATCGGCGTAACCCAGCTTATAATGAAACTTCACTGTAGCAGCCGACTCTGCAAGCGCTTCGTCAACAGCCACCAACTCCACGAATGCGCTCATCGTCTTCAGGTCCGCTGTTGCCTTGCCCAACCCGGCCATTCCGGCCAGCACATAGAGCGCCTCTCCCCAATTGACCACACAGATAAGCAGATGCACCTCATGCTTCTGTGACCGGTGAATCAAGGCATCCACCTTTTCCTCACCTATGCCATTGGTCAGATAGCGAACCGCCGCGCTGGCGTCAAGGACGTAATTCTTCATCTAGAGCTTTCTGCTTTCTGTCTTCTAACTCCCGTTCCTCACGGCGATATTCGGCAAAACTCTCTTCCAGCCCAAGACCGGCATACTTTCCACGTAGCGCCAACATGGCCTCGTATGCTCCGGACTCCATCAACAGCCCTTTGCCATGCTTCTTGAAGACCACACGTACTCCCGGCTTTAACCCCAACTCTTCTCTCAATTTGGCCGGTATCACCAACTGTCCTTTGGAACTCATCACTGCCGACGAGGCCATAACGCCTTACCTCCAGGTAAGACAGATTATACGCCGAATGCGGTTCCGAAATCGACCCAACCCGCGCTTGTTCTACACTGGTTGGTTCCACACGGAGCTTTCCAATATGTCTGCTACGACCGTTCCAATCGATGCCCGCCGCCTTCCCTCTCCCGCTCTTCGCCGCTTTGCCTGGGGCGTACTGGTTTACTTCATCGCCGTGATCCTGTGGGGCACGCTGGTGCGCGCCACCGGCTCGGGAGCGGGCTGCGGCAACCACTGGCCGCTGTGCAACGGCACGGTGATGCAGCACTCGGCGAGCGTGAACACGATGATCGAGTTCACCCATCGCCTCACCAGCGGCCTCTCGTTCTTTTCTGTCGTCGGCCTGCTGTGGTGGACATTCGCCGGCACGGTGCGCGGCCACCTGGCGCGCGCGGCTGCCGTGGCTTCGGTTGTATTCACCCTGATTGAGGCGATGCTGGGAGCATTCCTGGTGAAGCTCGGCCTCACGGCGCAAAGCCAGTCGCCGCTGCGTCCGGCCTACCTGGCGCTGCACCTCGCCAACACGCTGCTGCTGCTGGCCGCGCTGACCCTCACCGCGCACATGCTCAGCCGTCGCAAGGCTTTTCTGCGCGGCCGCATTCGCCTGGTTGCGCCCTTCGGCGCCATTGCGACCGTGGTAGTGGTGATGATTGTGGGCGTGACGGGCTCGCTGGCCGCGCTGGGCGACACGCTCTTTCCGGCTACTTCGCTTGGCTTGGCGCTGGCGCAGGACTTCTCCGCCACCAGCGGCTGGCTGGTGCGCTGGCGTTGGACGCACCCCACCGTGGCTTTCTGCGCCAGCATTTTCCTCATCTGGCTACTGGTGCGCGCTGCCCAGCGATCCACCGCCTGGGACAATCGCCGCCTCTCCGCGCTGGTGCTGTTGCTGCTGGCAACGGTCTATACGCTGGGCGTGCTGGACGTGGTTCTGCTGGCGCCGCTGTGGCTGCAAGTGGCGCACCTGCTGGCCGCCGATACGCTGTGGACCGCGCTGGTGGTGTTGACGGCGCGGCTGACGATTCAACCGAGGGAAGCGGCGTAACGAGTTAGCAAGTAAGCAAGTCAGCGAAAAAGGCTCCTTTGCGCAGCCTCTTTTGTTCCCTGACGCCTGCTCTGATCTCTGACCCCTGCCTTACACCACCAGCACGCCGGCCGCCGCATACGTGCTGCCCTCGACGTTGGCCGCGAGCAACGGCAACTCCGGTGTCGGGGTCAGGTTCTCGATCACTCCATCGCGCAGCAGCACGGTGTCCTCTGTCTTACCGCCGCGAATGCTTGGGTTCCAGGCAAATGCCTGGTCATTGACCACGGTTTCCGTGCCGGCAGGTGTAGCGATCCACTCGCGCTCACCGTAGCCGGTCGGTCCGCCCTGGTGATGGAATTGCTCCTCGCCGGGGAAACCCTGCGCCGCATAGGCCGCCTGGGCCACGCGAAACAGTTCCGCCGAAGTGGCGCCTACGCGGGTTGCGTTCATGAGCGCGGCGTTGACCTGCGCAGCAGCTTCAAAACGCGCGCCAAGCTCTGCCGGCAGCGGGCCAAAATGAATAAACCGCGTGATGGAGATGGCCAGCCCCCACTTCCTCGAACATAGGTTCAGCATGGCGTATTGTTTGAGCCGCTTGCCCCGCGGCACCGCGTGCTTGTACTTGAAGATCCGATCGTCTACCGCATATAAAGCAACCGATGGCAGGATGCCGCGCCGCAACAGGCCGGCCGCGGTAATGGCCTCAAGGTCGTACTCGCTCAGGCCCGGCTCAACCTCGTGAAGCGCCTCGACCGTGGCCGCCGCGGTCTCCGCACCAAGCCAGCGATAACGCTCAATCTCCGCTTCGCTCAGCGCCGCGCGCAGCGGATAGAGATTGACCGGCGTCAGCCCCGCGCCCGGCATATCTGAACCCAGAGGTCCGCCGGCCAGCTTCGCCGCTGCTGCTGCCGTATCGTCCGCGTACCACGGAAAGAGCACCGGCTCAAAGTCCAGCCCGCCAAACTCCTCGTCGTGGAGGCGCGGCGCTTCGTTTTCCGTGGTGAAGTAGTAGCGCTTGCCCGCTGCGGTCACCAGCAGCGAAGCCACGCCGGTCTCGCCAGGCGTGAGCACGCGCAACTCCACCGCGCCGCCTGTCAGCCAGGCTACATTCTCGTTGCGCTGGATGAGAACGCCAGCGAGGCCCTGGGCGCGCAGCCATTCGACCAAGTTTTCATGCTTCGCGTCCAGCTCCGCATTCCACGCAGCTTCCGTCACCAAAGTGGCGCCGTTGGCCACAAGGCTCTTGTTAATTCTCTTGCTCATGATTGTCCTCTCGGGGATCAGGGGTCAGGGGTCAGCCGTTGGGCCTGGTCCTTAGCCTTGAGCCCCTCCAGTATCCCGTGAATCATCTTCCCAACTTCGTGCGATAAACCTTCTGAATCGTCGAGCAGCTTGGGATTTCCAAAACCAAGTGCGCGTGCGATTTCGATCTGTGTTTGCAGCTCGAAGTTGGAACCCCGGGCGATGCCGAGGAACTGCCTATATTCGCCAGTACTCAGCCGTCCATGTCCTTCCGCGATATTGCTTGGCACAGAAACCGCCGAACGCCTGATCTGGCTCGTCAGGCCATAGAGTTCTTCGCGCGGAAATCCCTGCGACATACGGTAAATCGAAACAGGCAATTGAATTGCTCTCTGCTAAACGAGCAAATCCCGAAACGATTTCACCATGAGGCCGCCTCAACCTCCCAAGGGCTGAGTCCTGATCCCTGAGCCCTGATCCCTGACCCCTCGCTCCTGTTAGTCTTCCAGCGCGGGATGATGATGGCTCTCCCAGCCAAGATATCGGGCTGCTTCATGCACGGCCTTGGAAACGTCGCTGAAGTTGGCGGCCACGTGATGCTCGAAGCCTTCGCGGCAGATGAACTTCAGTAGCTTCTGCAACTGCGGAATCTCGACTACGCCCGCACCGCCGAAGGTCTCAAGAGGATCGTCGGTGAATTTACCCGGACCCGTGTAGCCGCGAATCACGCCGCGGCGATCGTCGGTGGAGTAGCGGGCATAGGTCATGGCGCCGGCCTTCACGCGGCCCACGCAGGTGCCGAAGGTATTCTCCTTGCCCACAGTGCCGGCAATGATGGCCTGGTAGTCCATGGTTGGAGCCTGGGCAAAAAAGTGCTTGGGCAGATTGGAGCAGTGGAAGCAGACGCACTTGTCGGGATGGCTGCCGTAGTTATTGTTCCAGTCGAGCAGCGCCGAGGGGGTGCCCGAGGCCAGGGCCAGCATGTACATGCTGAGCGTGCCGGGCACGTCCACTTCGCAGGCCGAAGGAATCAGATTGTTGCTCATCATGCTCATGATGGTGCAGGGCACCACGCCAAAGAACTCCTCGAAGGAGGTCCAGCACTGCACGGCGCTGATGGTGACGTGGGTCTGCTTCATCCAGCCGTCAATGACCGCGCCCAGTTTGGCCATCTTGAGCAGTGCGCTTTCGGGAATGCCGGAGGTGGAGACATAGCTCTTGATGGATGCCAGCTTGGCCTGCGCGGCGTCGTCGGTGTCCTTCAGGCGGTTGATGCGGCCGAATATCTCCGAAAGATCAATCGTCTCGATGGTGATGCCTGAGGTCTCGAGGATGCGCTCGGAGTAGCGCACCGTGTTGAATGCCGTGGGACGCGCGCCGATGGCGCCGATACGCAGATTCTTGAGCCCCTTCACGATGCGGCAGACCGCGGAAAACCATTCGAGATCCGCCTTGAACTCGGGCGAACTGGGGCTCTCAGTGTGCAGCGTGGTCAGCGAATAGGCAATGCCGTACTGCATCATGTTGTTGCAGCAGCTCATCTTGCCGCAGAAGCTGTCGCGGCGCATGGCGATGGTCATGTCGTCGGAGCGGTCGGGCGTGGCCTGCACCAGCACCGGAACCTTCAGGCCGGAGAGCCGGATGGCGTCCACAATGCCGCGCTCCTCGCCGAAGTTGGGCAAGGTGACGATGATGCCGTCAATCTCTTCCGCGTGCTTTTTGAAAAGCTCGGCGCAACGCTGCGACTCAGCGTAGGTTTCCACTGCGCCATGTACCGAGTCCTCCGGGCCCAACACCACGGCCCGTGCTCCCGCCGCTTCAAGTACTGAGATAATTTCGTCGCGGCCCGTCTTGGCCAAATGGCCGGGGAAAAATCCGCGGTTGCCTACCACCACACCGAATGTCATCGTACGTTGCGCTGTCATTGTTCCTTGCTCCTTCGTTATCGCATGTTACCGATTAAGCGTTGCGGCCCGGGCGGAAGCGGAGGCCGTAAAACAGGCCCACGGCAAGCAGCAACGCGCCCCACCATACAGACGCATGATAGTTGGCCACGGCCATTTGCGGCAGAGTGAGCTCATAGAGGCCGTAGCCGAGGATCATCGCGCCGTAGATGGTAAGCAGAACACCGATGAAAAACCAGATCGAAATACCGGATGAATGCATATGTGCTCCTTACCAGAAGTAGATGTTGAGGGCCAGGAAGATGACGATGGCGATTGCCGTCCAGAACCATTCGTTCTTGTAGAAGGGAACGGGCTCTTCTGTGGGCAGCGGTGTCGCGCCATAGACCACTCCAGCCAGCTCGGCAATGGGCCGCGGCTTGGTAAACAGGCTGACAATCACGTTGACGCCGACCGATGTGCTGACGGACCAGAGTGCCCGATACATGTTTTCGGCCATGTCTTTGGCATCGGGCGAGAGGGCGACATACTTGAGGGCCGATGGGTAAAAATGGACCCAAAGAAACAACACAATCGAAGTCAGCGTACCGATCAGCAATCCCCAGAAGCCGCCCGCCTTGGTAGCGCGCTTCCAGAACATGCCCAGCAGCACCACTCCGAGCAGCGGTGAGATGAAGAAGCTGAAGAGCGCCTGCACATAATCCATGATGCCCGCGGCATTCATGACCATGTAGGCTGCGCCAATGGAGATGACCACGCCGACAATGGTCACGATTCGGCCGACAAGAACATAGTGCTTGTCGCTGGCATGCTTGACGATGTGCGGCTGGTAGAGGTCGTAGGTGAAGATCGCGGTGAAGGCGCTCACGTTGCCGGCCATTCCGCTCATAAATCCAGCAATGAGTGCGGTGATGCCGAGGCCGAGCAAGCCTGGTCCCAAGTAGCGGACCATCATCAGCGGCAGCACTTCGTTATAGCTGTGCAGGCCTGCGCCAGGGTGCGCGGCGACCACGTTTTCGCCGACCAGATGCATCAGGCTCCCGTCGGAGTTGGTGAGAACGACCAGGCCCAGCAGGCCGGGAAGAATGACGATGAACGGGACGGCCATCTTGAAGAAGGAGCCGATCACCGGCGCCAAACGGGCTGAACGCAAGGAGTTGGCGGCGAGTACGCGCTGCACAACCAGGAAATCGGTAGTCCAATAACCGAAGCTGATGGCGAAGCCCAGGCCGAAGACGATGCCGGTCCAGTGAATGCCCATCGGATTGTCGGCAAAGTGCCCCATGCTGCGCCACATGTGGGTGTAGTCGCCGGAAGCGGTCGCGCCGGTGGCGATGTTGTGGGCCAGGCGAGCCTTGAAGCCGCTCCAGCCGCCGGTCTCGATGAGTCCGAGGATGGGGACGAGGAGTGCGCCGCCCCAGATGAGGACAAACTGGAGAACCTCGTTGAAGATGGCTGAGCGCAGGCCGCCGAGCGCGACATAGGCGGCAACGGCGAGGGAGCTGACGATGATGGAGAAGTTCAGATCCCAGCCAAGAACGATCTTCATCACTTCGGCCATTGCGAACATGTTCACGCCGCTCATGAGCACAGTCATGAAGGCGAAGGAGACCGCAGCCACAGTGCTGGAGCCCTGACCGTAGCGGAGTTTCAGGTATCCGGGCACCGAGTGAGTTTTGCAGACGTAGTAGAAGGGCATCATCACCATGCCCAGAAAGAGCATGGCGGGGATGGCGCCCACCCAATACCAGTGCGCGGCGAGAATGCCGTACTGGTAGGCCGAGCCTGCCCAGCCCATCAATTCAAGCGAGCCAAGGTTGGCAGACACAAAGCTCAAACCGGCGATCCAGGCGGTCATTTCGCGCCCGGCCATGAAGAACTCTTCGCTGGTGTTGGCCTTGCTCTTCAAGTAGAAGCCGATCCAGATCACCATCACGAAGTAGATGGCGATGACGGCAAGGTCGAGAGGACTTAAATGCGCCAACGACGGAGCGCCGAGAGCGATGAACGCCGCGGTCGAGGAAGGCGACCCGCTGGCGGCGACGGAGGCAGGAAGCAATGCAAACATTCTGTCACCTGAAGTTGGGTGAATTCATCCGCGAAGGCCACGGACGTCCGCACTCAAGTAAATGGCTTTACTGCAAAGGTTGTCAAGGGGCAAACTGTCGCAGATCGAAAAATATCCGATCGTGGCCCGCAGTCTGCCGGGAAACCGGAAAACCCGGAGGTATTGAAAGAAAGCGAAACCGGGAAAGCGTTTACCGCACGAAGTGTAACATATCCCCACAACCTGGCAATACTCAGATCCCTTCCCTGCCGTTCATGATCGCTGCCAATACGAGCCAGGAGCTGGAAGCTGCCTCAAGTCGAACCCATCTGGCGCGCCGCCAAACTATTGCTCTTGTCGGCATTCCTGTTCCCAGACGCGCACCATCAGGTCTCCGGCTGCGTGACGAAAGGCCACTGCCAACGAGTCCTCAGTACGCGGCTGGCCGCGGAACCCCTCGCTCTCGACGACGGATTCGGGTACGGCCATCGAGCAGGGCCGCGGCAAGGAAGACTTGATGGTACCCGCGATCATGTTGGCGATCTCCCGGGCGGCGTCCAGCGCGTCGGCCTCGCCGACTGTGTCGATGGGCTGCATCATCATTGCCGCCGTTGCCTGGTAGGCCAGCCCACTGGCCATCCGCACCTCAATGCGGCCCTTCCACTCGCCGGAAAGGTCCACGCTCCCTCGGATGTGCCCCGCAGCTACACAAAACTCCTCGGCAACCAGCGTCTGATCCAGCGTCATGGCCAACATCTGCTCCCAGAACTGAGAGTTGGCCTTGATCACGCACTCTTCATCGAGTCGAGCTCGCATGGGCCGCACTCCCGTCCGAAAATCCGTTTACAACTTTGGCTTCTTCTTAACTCATCGTGCGACGCTCAGAAAGTCTTAATCAACCAGGGAAAGGAGTGATTTCCAAGGTCATTGGAAGAGTCTAATTGTGAGCCAAATCACTTCCGCGGGTGCGCCCTGGCACATCCCGGCCCTCGGATCGGTGCAACCCTCTCCTGTACGAGGTGAATGCCATGGCGGATTCAAGCCTGGCTGCTGGCAAGGACCGTTGGGCCTATCCATCCGTCCTCCTCGTCGCCACTGATTTGAGCGACCTGGATCGTCTGATGCCCTTTGCCCTTGAACAGGCGGTCCAGTCAAAAGCGCGCTTGATTCTGATACACGTGGTTGCTCCCGCCACCCCCGTTTCGATGGATGGCGTTGGCATGCCCTATTACGATCCGGGCGGTGCATTGGATTTTGCGGGCAAAACGCTGAGCCCCTGGTGCGAGTTGGCATGCCGGCAGAATATCGCCTGCGATGCCCTGGTTCGCGAGGGGCATCCCGCAAGGCAAATCGAAGCCGCGGCCCGCCAATTCCAGGCAGATCGCGTTCTTCTCGGAACCCGGAGCCGCAGCAAGCTGGGCAAGTTCCTGTTAGGCTCCGTGGCAGAACAAGTGCTGCGCTCGGTCAACCTCCCGGTCATCACCGTGGGACCCGAGGCTCATCTCCCGGTGGCAGGCGGCAACCGCACACGCGTGGTTCTGCATGCCACCACACTTAGAGAGACCTCTCGCCCGAGCGCGGCGCTTGCTTGTCATGTCGCAGCCAGTCAAGGAGCAAAGCTGGTCCTGCTGCATGTATTGCCCCCCGTGGAAGAACCGGCGACGGAGGGAACCGGCCGGAGCGGCCAGCCTTCAAGCCTGGACTCGGCGGCCTTGCAGGAGCTGCGCAGGATTGCTCAAGAGACTGGGGCCGCGCAGACCAGCGCCGGCGGCAGCGTAGCCGTGGAGCCGCATGTGGTGCATGGCAACCCGTCCATCGAGATTCTGGCCGAAGCCTCGGAGCGCCGGGCAAGCCTGATTGTTCTGGGCGCAACCGATCGCTCGGCTTTCCAGAACCTTACCAGGGACCGCACCATCTATCGGGTTCTGGCCCACGCGCGCTGCCCGGTGCTCACCCTGCGCGAACCGCGGGCCAATTTGGACGCGGAAGGCCGCGAAGCCGGGTCAGGCTTCATTTGGAGCGAGGGCAATAAGGAGGAGACTAGGCAGTAAGGCGTTCGAGCTGGTCTGGCTTGACGATGGTCATGCTGGCGCCCTTGATGGTGATCCACTGGTCGCGCCGGAACTGGTTGAGCAATCGGGTGACGGTCTCGCGCGAAGTTCCCGCCATGTTGGCGATCTCTTCGTGTGTCAGCGCCATGGTGAACCGTATTTCCGGCTTGCCGTTGGCTGAAGCGCGTCCCCAGTCCAGCAGAAGGCGCGCCAGCCGACCCGCGGCCGAACCGGAGAGGGCCAGCCGCTTGGCGTCGTGAAACACGGTCAGGTATTCGCCGGAAAGCGATTGCGCCGCGTGCATGCTGGCGATGCCGTGGCGGCCAAGGAAGTCAATAAACTCCTGCTTGCGCACCGTCTTTACCTGGCAGGGCTCGATGGCCTCCGCGGTCACCTCGTGCGGAACATTGGCAAGAACCGCGCTCAGCCCCATCACGTCGCCCGGGCCGGCGATCTTGAGAATCATGGTCTTGCCATCGCGGGAGGTCGAGGAGATTTTTACCTGGCCAAAACAGATGACAAAGACGTTTCGCGCCGGATCGCCCTCGGTAAACAGCTTGGCCCCCCGGGCATGGCTCATCATGATGCCAATCCCGTCATAATCGCGCAATGCCTCGGGCGTGAGATTGCAGAACATTCGCAGATGGCGATGCTCACAGTTGATGCAATCTTCCGGAGGGTGATGGGAGTGGAAAGAGGCCATAAGAACCCGCAGGTCAAATTGAAGTATAGCGCAATTTCGCAGTGCCCACAGCCCACATTTCCACGATGCACGGCCGGACAGGGATTTCCCGAGAATTTCCGATGCGATCCAGGCAAGCCCCGGAACGGGAATCTGTTTGCCTAAAACCCCTCTTCTACGCCAGCAAAGCTGCGGCGCTTCCCCGCCGTGTCCGCGCTGTTCGGCTCATGCAGCAGGCGTCATAGGCGCGAGAGACCTCGCGGGCCAGTTCCTCCAGCAGCCGCATCCGCAGCGGCGGATAGTCCTGAAACGCCAGATTCAGAGCCCCAATAGGCAGCAAAAGCACCGATCCGGGAGTTTGCGCGGTCAGCGTGTAGGTATGATGGCTGTCGCCCAGCGCCGCGGCCAACTCCAACAGGTCTCCGGCGCGCGCCAGTCCCAGGGTCAGCCGCGTCTCCAGCCGTTCCGCCCTGCGCAAAAACTGTCCTGAAATCACCACGTAAAGCCCTTTGCAGGTCGCTGACTGGCGAAACACAATCTCCCCTGCATCGAAATCGATGCACTGGGCCGAACCGTTCAGCAGAATCCCGGTCTCCGGAGGACATTCCAGGAGCTCTGCCAGCGGACGTGCATGGACGGCATCCATTCGCCCGGATCTTGCCTCAGGTTCCATGGTCACATCTCCCTCTGTTGCCGTCCGGTGTCCAGTCCCGCGGTGAGTGGCGTTTCCGCTCCGCCTGCCGGCCGGATCCTTGCGAACGCGCTTGGTGCTGCGGATTTGCGATGAACCAGGGTTCACGGTTCAATCTCCATTTCCAGCAAATCGCTCCAAATGCAAGAATTTCAGAGAAACGTAACATTGCCATGAGTTGGCGGGATTTCTGCTTCCGCCTGCCCATCGATCGCAAAAATTCGAAACTCCAACTCCTGCGCTCCCCTTGCGCTATTCAGTTCCCACGGGGGTACAAGCCTGCTGCTCCCTCTCCCGATTGAAGACGGCGAGCACCTGTTCCGGCGGGACGCACAGCACGGGCACGCGGGAGCGGGCAAGCAGGGCAAAGGCCGTCCCATGCGGTCCCGGCGTTTCACTGGCGCGCTTCACCCCGGCCACCAATATGCTGGGGTGGTACTGGTCGATCGCTTCCGCCATTACGTCTGCCGGGTTGCCGTCCTTGACGGTAAAGCGCACGGGAAAACGCCCGCTCGGCATGATGCCAAACTCATCAAGCGTGGTCGCGGCGGGGTTCAGAAAGGCCGACGCCTCGGCGGGTCCGCGCGCGTGCAGCACGATCAGCGTGCGATGGAACGTCTCCGCGAGCGAGTAGGCAGTGCCCACCGCGGCCAGCGTAGCCTCATTGCGCTCCATCGCCAGCAGCACCGGCCCGCCCGGAGTGGGGCGAAATTCGCCCGCATTCCAGTCCGCCGCCACCGCCAGCACCGGGCAGGGCGACAGCCGCACCAACTGCTCGGCAATGGCGCCCACAATCACCGGCCCCGCGCCGCTCATTCCCTTGGTGCCGATGACAATCAGCCCGGCCTCATATTGCCGCGCCACATCCACGAGCATCTGGGCCACCGCGCCCTGGCGAATCTCAGAATGGCTGGGTATGCCTTCCCGCAGAAGATCGCCGGCCAATTCGTCCAGCGCGGCGCGCGCCTGCTCGCTCAGCCCTTTCCGCATCCGGCCGGGAACCGCATCCACGTCGACATAATCCATCGGGTCAAGGCCGTGCGCCAGCACAATGCGCGCGCCATACCCCCCGGCCAATTTTCGGGCATACCCCAAGGCTGCCTCCGACTGGCCGTGCAAGTCCGTGGCCACCACGATGGTCTTCATCCTGGCTGCAAAGCTCATGTGTGCCTCCCGACGCCCAGCGCCGCCCCTGCTTCTGCCCATTGAACTCCGAGTTTGCGCTCTCGATGCAATGCAAGGCAGTGACACCATTCACCCCGCGCTGTGATTCGCGTCACAGGCCTTTTTCCTTGCCCTACCTTCAGACCACGCCGCCGAGCCTTGCCCCTCAAAGTGATGGTGACGCGAAGGGTATACACGGGCGGGTCAAATGCGATAGCCTTCTGCGGGTCATGACAACCTCAAAGAATTCCTCTACTCAATCGTTTTTGCCGTTTGGCAGCGCATGGTTTCTGCCGTTTCTCTTCAGTTGCACCCTGGCCACATCCATTCATGCCTCAGCGCAGGCGCCGGTTGCCGACTCGCCCGCCATCGAAGCCAAAGCCCACGCCATGGTGGCAAAGCTCAGCCTCGAACAAAAAATCGAATTGCTGGGCGGCGTGGATGGAATGTTCACCCATGCCATGCCGGCCATCGATCTGCCGCGCTTCAAAATGTCTGACGCTTCGCTAGGCGTGCGCACCTGGGGACCGACCACAGCCTACGCCGGCGGCGTTTCGCTGGCCGCCTCGTGGGACCCGGAGTTGGCGCGCAAGATCGGCGAAGGCCTGGGCAAGGATGCGCGTGCCCGCAGCGTCAATTTCCTGCTCGGCCCTGGGGTCAACATCGCCCGATCGCCCATAGCCGGCCGCAACTTCGAGTACCTCTCCGAGGATCCCTATCTGAATTCGGCCCTTGTGGTTCCCTTTATCGAGGGCGTTCAGTCCCAGAGCGTTATCGCCACGGTCAAGCATTATGCCCTGAACGATCAGGAGTACAACCGGCACAACGTCAGCTCCGACGTGGACGAGCGGACCATGCGCGAAATCTACCTGCCGGCCTTTGAGGCAGCCGTCACCAAGGGGCACGTGGACGCGGTTATGGACTCTTACAACCTGATCAACGGCGTCCACGCCACACAAGACGAGTTTCTCAACCTGAAGGTGCTCAAGGGCGAGTGGGGATTCCAGGGCATTCTGATGTCGGACTGGGACGCTACTTATGACTCCGTCGGCGCGGCCAACAACGGCCTCGATCTGGAAATGCCCAATCCGCGTTTCATGAACGCCAAGGCTCTGCTGGCCGCGGTCAAAGATGGCTCGGTGAAAGAATCCACCCTCGACGACAAACTGGTGCGCCAGTTCCGCACCGAATTGCGCTACGGCTTCCTCGACCATCCTCAGTTCGATCCGGCCGACTCCGCCTACTCTGTCGCGGATCGCGCCATTGCCCTCGACGGCGCACTGGAGAGCCTGACGCTCCTCAAGAATGACGGTAACTTGCTGCCGCTCGACCCGGCCAAAATCAAGACCATCGCCGTCATCGGACCCAACGCGTATCCAGCGGTCAGCGGCGGAGGAGGCTCCTCTGAAGCGCAGGCTTTCGAGCCGGTCAGCACACTCACCGGCATCGCCAACCTGGTTGGTCCCAATGTTCACGTTCTTTACGCCCGCGGCCTGCCCGACATGAATGAGATCTTCCGGAATACCCACTGGGACGGCCCCATCAAAGTGGCTGTTTACCCCAGCAAAGACTTCACGGGAACGCCCCAAATCGCGACGCCGCAAAACATCTCCCACTGGAACGCAATGGGGTGGGAACCCGAGGCCAAGGAGAAACACAGCGTTCGCTACACCGCCGGCTACAAGGCAACCAAGGCAGGCAAATACCTGATTCTTGCGGCTTCCGGTGGATGGAACAGCGACCAATACACGGTGATGGTGGACGGGAACCAGATTCCGCTTCCGCCCCACGCCGAGGGCCAGGCTCCTCAATCGGCAACGCTCGACCTCACCGCTGGCCAGACCATCAATGTGGTCGTCGATTACTTGCCCAGCGGGACCGCTCCGCACTTCGGGCTCGGCATCGCTTACGAGGCGGACCTCGTCTCAGAGGACGCCAAAAAGATCGCAGCCGTCGCGGACGCCACCGTGGTTGCCGTCGGCTTCGGTCCGGGGACTGAAAGCGAGGGATTCGACCGCACCTTCGAACTGCCCTGGGGCCAGGACGCGCTGATTGAAGCCGTCGCCCAGGCCAATCCGCACACCATCGTCACGCTCACTGGCGGCGGCGGCATGGATACACGGCGCTGGCTCAGCAAGGTTCCCGCGCTGCTGCACGCATACTATCCAGGCCAGGAGGGCGGCACGGCCATCGCAGAGGTTCTCTTCGGCAAGCACAACCCCGAGGGCAAGCTACCGGTCAGCTTCGACCGCAGTTGGGACGAGAATCCTTCAGCCGCCTATTACTATCCGGTCAAGGGCGCCGACACCGCGCTGAACGTGACCGAAACCGACGGCCGCAAAGTGGACTATGTCATTCCCCACGTGAAGTACGCCGACGGCCTGATGGTCGGCTATCGCTACTGGACCACCATCGGAAAGCATCCGCTCTTCCCCTTCGGCTTCGGGCTCAGCTACACCACGTTCAACTTCGCCAACCTGCAAGTGCCCGCGACCGCCGCCTCACGGTCGACGGTTCAAGTCACCTTCGACGTAACCAACTCCGGCAGCGTTGCCGGCGCCGAGGTTGCACAACTGTACGTCTCCGACCCATCCGCCAAAAGTACACGTCCCGAGCGTGAACTAAAGGGCTTTGAAAAAGTCCGTCTTACACCCGGGGAAACCAAACACGTGTCCCTCACCCTCGACTCCCGCGCCTTCAGCTACTGGGACTTGGCCGCACACAAGTGGACGATCGATCCCGGCAAGTTCGTCATCCGTGTAGGCGACTCCAGCGAAAACACCCCGCTGCACGCGGATTTGACGTTGAACTAACCTAGAAACGAAGCGACCCAGCGGCCTGCAGCCTTCAACGGGGGTAGGCCCATCCTTTTTGTAATAGGCAACCGGGCGGCCCGAGGGCACACTCTTCAAAGCAAGACGATGGTAGGATACTGCCATGCCAAAACAAAGCATTCAAGAGCTCCGAAAGCGGGCGAAGGCGGTCATTGCTGAGAACCCAGAAGGTATTCGGTATACCGCCCTCCGAGCCCAAATCAGCGCCGAGAGCCCAGAGACGCCAGGAAACACGATTCATAACGCGATCTGGAATCTGCAGGAGATCTTCCCAAAGGAAATCGCTAAGCCGAGTCGCGGCCTGTTCAAGCCCGTCAATTGCGCAGGCGATGAGAGCGTGGTAGTCGGCGACACCGAGCAGGTTGCACCGACAGGTCAAAAGGTTCTCGAATCGGAGTTCTATGAACCTTTCGCGCAATGGCTAAAGAATGATCTGGACGAGGTGACGGATGTGGCTCCCCTCGGCGGTTCGATAATGAAGTCCAAATGGGGAACGCCTGACGTAATTGGCGTCTACAAGCCCCTTGCGGGCAATCTAATTAAGTTCCCGCTGGAGATAGTGTCGGCAGAGATAAAGATCGACCCCCATGCACCCGTTGTTGCCTTCGGGCAAGCGATTGCTTATCGTCTTTTCTCTTCGAAGACTTACGTCGCCATGCCAACAAAACTAATGGATGAAGATCTGAGCCGTCTCGAGTCCTTGTGCATGTTATTTGGAGTAGGACTGGTCCTCTTCGACCTCGATAAGTCCAACCCTAAATTCCAGATCCGCGTGCGCGCGCAACGCTTCTCACCAGATATGTTTTACGTGAATGAGTTTGCTGATCGGCTCAAGTTATACGACGCCCATGTGTTTGAAGAGCTATTTGGCTGAGAGAATTTGTGTTGGACCAATAATCTTGAACACTCGTGCTTAGCCAGCACCTTTGTCGTAAAGCTCGCCGCTGTCGCTGCCGCGCGTGGGAAGGATGACTTAACTATCGCGGTCTCCTACGGGATGTGCTCAATCCAGATTATACGGCCCGAGGACAGTAAATGTCCCCGCTAATACGTCCTCTCCCCCTGCAAGCTTCGCAGCGACATCCCGAGCCTCTGCCTCGTCGAAGTAGAGCATTGCTTGATTAAACTCTCCTTCACCCTCATACTTGAACATCCTCATCTTGAGCAGCCACACTTGGAGCGGCACACCGTCCGGCATTTCGACAAACACCAATCCATGTTTCAACAAATCACACCTCCCATTCTGCCGACGCGTTCTATCCGGCGCGCCAGCGATCCCGACCAGCGACCAAGACATTCTAACGTCGGCCGGGTGCCGGGCGCCCCAGGTCTCGCTTCTGAGACGTGGGGAAGCAATGACTCCAACATCTCCCATTTACATTTGTACGTACAACCAGTAAACTCAGTCCCATGAAGAAGCTCGCAGCCGCGCTCAAGCGGGACATAGCCACCATCGCCGCCAAGACCGACGCTACGATTGATTTCTCCGACATGCCTGAGGTCCTGGACTGGGCCGATGCGGAAGTTGGCCTCTTCTACCGGCCGGTTAAACGCCCGGTAACCATCAGGCTGGACGAAGACGTCATCGATTGGCTGAAGAGCTATGGGCGCGGCTATCAGACAAAGGCCAACCTGCTTCTGCGCCACGCCATGGAATCCAGCCGGCAGACAACCTTAAAGACTCGGGGAGCCGCTTGACCCGAAGTTGCTCGCCGGAGAGAATGCGCCAGTCGGATGTGCTAACCTC